>MDTG01067890.1_pt1 | contig 22010 bp, 17 predicted proteins | sample 811421 | NCBI WGS metagenome assembly MDTG01 (sample SAMN05326645, study PRJNA326480) | marine metagenome | isolation source: seawater | place: Pacific Ocean: South East | collected 2011 | reverse complement strand
GGTGGCAAATAGGCCTCAGTTTAGCGTTGTTAGTGGTCAGTCTTATCTGGATGCGGAACGTGGCGGCTCGTCTGTTTGCTATGGGGATACAATTCTATGGCAAAGAACCTAGCTGGAAAGATATTTGGAATGCCATACGAGGCTAATGCTTAAACTAAAAAACGCCGCACAATGCGGCGTTTTTTATGATGCTCAAGACTTACTTGATTTGCTCAATATGGTCGATAGCAAAAGGCGGTTTGTCTTCTGCTTGTTCGACTAAGAATGAGTCCATCCAGCGCATCAGTCGAATGCTATAATCGAGTTGCGCTGCCATATGACGGTTACCATGTCCTTCCCCTGGGTATAACACCAAGCGGACGGGTACATTGCCGTGCGTTTTAAGGTAACGATAAAGCTCCATTGATTGCGATGGATGCACACGAGTGTCTTCCTTGCCATGCATAATAAGGATAGGCGTGCGCGCTTTTTCTGCGTGATAGATAGGTGAACGCTCGAGGTACCATTGCCATTTGTCCCAAGGATAGCTGCGAGCGTGTACCGCGTTCATTTCTTTGGCAATATCGGTCGTACCAAACTTAGAAAGGTTATCGCTGATACCAACAAACATCACGCTTGCGGCAAAGTGTTCAGTTTGAGCGGTCGCACCCCAAGCTGAAGCGTAACCACCATAAGAGCCACCCGTGATCCCAACGCGAGCTTCATCAGCTAGACCCATATCGACAAGATGCTGTTTGCCATCAACAATATCGTCAAATTCTTTACCCGCGTAGTCATTTTGACTGAGTTTAGAGAACTCCACACCACGGCCTGTGCTACCACGATAATTAGGGAAGAATAACGCGTAACCTTGCGCAGCCGCATGTTTCACTGGCGACGAGTAACGATCTAACCAGCCGTTAGAGTAATGTGACTCAGGACCTCCATGAATAACCATAATCAAAGGGTATTTTTCACCTTCTTGATAGTCAGTTGGATAAACAACGATTCCTTCGAGTTCAAGACCATCGCGAGCTTTATAAGTGATTGTTTCCTGCTTAGGCATTGTCACCTCTTCTAACCATGGGTTAGAAACGGTTAAACGGTCTAACCCACGCGAGGTAAACTCAAATGCTTCATTAGGATGGGCAGGGCGGTTGCCTCGCAATACAATTTTATCCACGCCAGCAGCGCCGTCTAAACCGGTAAAGATCGCTTCACCCGCGTCAATCAAGTCACGATTCTCCAGGAACTGCAAGGTTAACGCTTTGACTTCTGATTCGGTGCCCCGGTGACCTAGCCAAACTAACTCCTGCTCAGTACGCCAGGTAAAGTCTTGGATTGAACCTTGGTAATCGGGTAGTACACGACGAATGGTAGCGTCTTGCGTATTGTATACCTTGAGTACGCTGGCTGATGGATCGTTATAATCAGCGGCACTGATCAATGCAACATACTGACCGTTTGGTGAAAACTCAGCTTTGCCCAGCTTTCCTTCAGTAGCAATACTTGCAACAGTCTCACCATTTAAAGACATGATGTGGTATTGGCTGCTCATGTAAAGATCATCTACTAACGGCGTTGGCGCGGTGCGCACCAATAGTTGCTCGTCATTTGGACTCCATTGAGCAGAAATGACCTGAACATCATCAGCCGTCACTTGCTTGGCTTCTGCATCGGCTTGGTTCAAGTCGACTTGGTATAAATGACGGTAGGTGAGATCCTCTTCGTAGACTTCTGCTTTGAAACCGTACTCAGCCTCTTTTTTGGCGTCTTTGTCGCTGCTACCCGTTGAAAGAAAAATGAGTGACTGACCATCTGAACTTAAATCGTACGCTGTGATTGAGCCATCGAATTCGTACACTGATTGGACGCCACCACCGGCGAGTGGAATACGATAGAGTTCGCTGTAATCATCACCTTCACGCTTAGCGGTGAAGTAAACATATTCGCTGTTAGGGCCGAACTCAACGTCAGAGAAAGATTCATCTTTGCTCAAATAAACTGTTTCTTTACCATCACTCGTCCGAATAACTAATTCGGTTTTACCACTGTCGTCCTTGTCGGTATAAGGGCGCGCAGGGTAGTACTTGGTAATAGCCGTGAATTGACCGTTAGGGGATAGGTTGACATCGACAACCGATTGGGCTGTAACCGTCTCCATTAATGTCATTTCGCGAGCCTGTCCTGTTACAGCCAAGCCCAACAAACTGACAGCTCCGAGCGTTCTCGCTATCATGGTGTTCTCCATTTAAGGTTGTTGTAATTTATTCTACTTTAGCACGTCGAGTAGCCTCTGCACCGCGAGCGACAAGACGCACTTGTTGTATTGTTTGTTCTGCGATCTGAAGCCGTTGGGTATCATCGACGTCGAAGCAGTCGGCACCTGCACTGAATACAATTTTTACGATCGCATCAGACTGTAAGTCAGCGAGTAGAGCGCTAAAGCCTTGCTCGTCACGTAAATATTCAATGAGTTCGGCTTTAAAATGTTCGAGCTCACGCTCAACTGCCTTACGGAATTCACGTGAGCGCCCTGTACGCTCTTGTAATAGCAGTCTAAAAATAGCGGTGTTGTCAGCCACAAATTGCATGAACGTCTCGATTGAAACCCGAATAATCGAGCCGCCTTTGTCAATACGCTGACGCGCTTGTCTAAGCAGTTGTCGAAGCGTCAAACCGCACTCGTCGACTAGCGTGAGTCCGAGCTCATCCATATTACGAAAGTGGCGATAAAAAGAGGTGGGGGCGATACCTGCTTCACGAGCAACTTCGCGAAGACTCAGACTTGAAAAGCCGGTTTCCGCGCTCAACTGGTTCATTGCGGCGTTAATTAAAGCGCGTCTGGTTTTTTCTTTTTGTTGCGCTCGCACACCGAGCGTTTGGGCTTTTTCCAAAATAGTGTCCAAAACTGTGCTTCATATCTTAAATAGAATAATAACATAGCTTAAAAGACAATCATTGCTTGAGTTTTTTTATTAAAGAAGTAGAATTCAGCGTACAGGTGTTAGCTGTTCTGTAAAGATCAGTTGGAACTACCTGGCGTGGTAAGAATTAACTAAATGTGAGTTACGAATGAATTCGATTAATGCAAAACCCCCAATCATCTGGTTGAACGTTTGGGTGTTCGCAATCACCTTCGCCATTGCGGCGGTCGGTGTACCTGTTTATGCCTATGTACATGGCATTGATTCAAGTCTCTGGTGGGCGATGATAGGAACGGCCTGTTTCGCAGGCATTTCGATCACCGCCGGTTATCACCGTTTATGGTCTCATAAGGCTTATAAAGCGCACCCTATTGTGCGTTTCCTGTTCGCAATTGGCGGTGCCGTTGCGTTGCAAAATAGTGTGTTGCACTGGTCAAGCGATCACCGTGTGCACCATACGCATGTCGACGATAATGATAAAGACCCCTATTCAGCGAAGCGTGGTTTTTGGTATTCGCACATCGGTTGGATGTTACGCGAGTATCAAGCTAGTCGTTATAGCGATTACAACAACGTTAAAGATTTACAAGAAGACCCGATTGTCATGTGGCAACACAAGCATTACTTGTCACTCACTTTGATCACTAACTTTGGTTGGCCGTTGTTATTTGGCTGGATGATCGGTGACGTATTAGGTGGTTTGTTGGTTGTAGGGGTGTTGCGTCTTGTACTCAATCACCACACCACATTCTTTATTAATTCGCTAGCCCATATTTGGGGCTCGCAACCTTATACCGATAAAAACACCGCGCGGGATAATGGTGTGCTCGCTTTTTTGACCTTTGGCGAGGGCTATCATAACTACCACCATATCTTTTCGGCGGATTATCGAAATGGTATCCGTTGGTATCAATTTGACCCAACAAAGTGGTTGATCCGTGGTCTATCGTACCTTGGACTGACAAGCGACTTGAAGCGCACATCGGGTTACCAAATTGAGCGTGCTAAGTTGACCATGCAACTAACGCGTGTATCGAAAAAAGCGAAGTCAGCACCGCAGGTGTTAATCGATAGCGCGCACGAACACTATCAGCAGATGGCAACCTGTTTGCGCGAGTACTATCAAACACGTAAGAAACTGTTAGATGCAAAGGCGAAGCAGTTGAAAGAGCAGGTGCACTTTGACGGTTTGCAAGAGCGTATTGATGAACTCAAGGAAAATCTTGAGGAACAACAACGGCATTGGCGTTCATTGCTGACCGAGATTAAGCGTTACGCTTGAATCTGAATAAAAAATCAACAATAATGAGCACATACTTAATTGAATTGAGGAGTGCTCATGGATATTAATAATGTGTTATCTGCGGGTTTGCAGGGTATGCAACGAGCAAGTCAGCAAGTCACTGAAGCTAGTGCAGAACTCGCTAATCCTCAGGATAGTAATGCCCGTTGGCAGCAAGCCGACACAGATTCTGTGAATGGCTCGGAAACTGCGAGTGAGACGCTTAACAGTGTTCCAGCTAACACGGCGACTGATTCGTTGGTTTCTTTAGCGCAAGGCGAACAAGTATTTGAAGCTAACACGCGAAGCGTCGAAACAGCTGACGAAGTACTGGGTACTTTAATCGATACCAAGGTGTGATTATCTTTGAATATCTCACCTGCGTTACCTCCTTATCCCCCGATTACAGCACCTGCTAGTGAACAGCTAGCAGGTGACAATCAACAGCGTCCTGCAGTAAAGCAACCCGAGTCAGTTGAGGGTGAGCAGACGTCGCAATCGAAAGCCGATGATAAGTCAGGCAAAGCAGAAGAACGCCCATCGAAGCCGTCCAATAGCGAGGAGGCGCAAGCAGCGCAAGAGTTGCAGGAGTTAAAGCAACGCGACCAAGAAGTGCGTGTGCACGAGCAAGCGCATGCGGCAGCAGGTGGGCGCTATGCTGGAGCACCTAGTTATGAATATGAACGCGGTAGTGATGGAAAATCGTATGCCGTAGCGGGTGAAGTGCAAATTGATGTCAGTGTGGTGGAGGGTGACCCGCAGGCCACAATTGATAAGATGGCCATTGTTAAGCGAGCTGCACTGGCACCGGCTGAACCTTCAAGTGCTGACCGTTCTATTGCCTCTGAGGCAACCCAAAAAGCATCGGCAGCTCGTGCTGAATTAGCCCAGCAGCAACTCAACCCTGAGCAAAGCCAGCAAGCACAGCCTAGCTTTGCAGCCGATAAAGAATCACCTTCAGCGGATGAACAATCTAAAGAATCTGCTAGCACCGTAGTGGGCGCACGCTACAGCAAAGCGGTAAGCCCGAGTGCCGACCCGGGCTTTAGGGTGTCTGCCTAATCTTTTTTCGCTTTAGCGAAGGCATCGGCAAACGCGCTACCCATCGCAGATGATGCTTTATCTACAGGTTTCTTTTTGGTTTTAGCCGTCGCCGATGACTTGCCCTGCTTATCAGTCTTCTTCGCAGGTGCTGCATCATCATGTTTGCGCATGCTGAGGCCGATACGTTTTCTATCAATATCAACTTCAACAACACGTACCTTTACGATATCACCTGCCTTCACAACCTCACGAGGATCACTTACGAAGGTATCGGCGAGCGCAGAAATGTGAACAAGACCATCTTGGTGTACGCCAATATCCACAAATGCACCGAAATTGGCAACATTGGTGACGACCCCTTCTAACAGCATGCCGGGCTCAAGATCAGCGACTTTCTCTACACCTTCTTTAAACTGTGCGGTTTTGAATTCAGGGCGAGGGTCACGCCCGGGCTTTTCAAGTTCGCGAACGATGTCTCGCAGCGTCGGTAAGCCGACCGTCTCGGTGACAAAAGCATTTAAATCGAGTTGGTCAATCGCTGTTTTGTTACCAATGAGCTGATCAACGGCGATGCCTGCTTTGTCAGCCATTGACTCGACAATGTGATAAGACTCGGGGTGAACAGATGACGCATCCAGCGGGTGCTGGCCTTCATTGATGCGCATGAATCCGGCACTTTGTTCAAACGCTTTAGGTCCCATGCGTGGAACGTCCATCAAGGTTTTACGAGTAGAAAAAGCGCCATGTGTATCACGGTACTCAACGATGTTTTTGGCTAACGTTTTGGATAGGCCTGCCACGCGTTGCAATAGCGCTGCTGAGGCACGATTAACGTCAACACCGACAGCGTTTACGCAATCCTCAACAACGGCATCGAGACTTTGAGCCAGTTGCGCCTGGCTAACATCGTGTTGATACTGACCCACACCGATCGACTTCGGTTCAATTTTAACCAGTTCAGCCAGCGGATCCTGCAGACGACGGGCAATTGACACTGCACCACGCAAAGCAACATCCATGTTCGGAAACTCTTGCGCAGCGAGCTCCGATGCAGAATAGACAGAAGCACCTGCTTCGTTGACCATTACCTTGGCCGCTTTAACATCGGCATTCGCTTTCAGCATCTCGGCGACCAAGCTATCGGTCTCGCGTGAGTGGGTACCATTACCGATGCTAATCAACTCCACTTTATGCTGTTTACAGAGTCCGGCTAAGGTACGCATTGCCTTGTCTTTTTGGTTCTGCGGTTGAAACGGAAAAACAGTATTAGTATCGAGTACCTTACCCGTTTCATCGATAACTGCGACCTTCACCCCGGTGCGAACGCCCGGGTCGAGACCCATCGTGCGTTTGGCACCCGCTGGCGCGGCCATGAGCAAATCAGCCAAGTTATTTGCAAAAACTTGAATTGCTGCGCTCTCGGCATGCTCACGTACACGTGCCATGAGTTCGGTTTCTAGATGGAGCGATAGTTTTACTTTCCACGTCCACTGTACCACTTGGGCGCGCCAAGCATCAGCGGGTCGACGTTGATCGGAGAACCCGACAAACTCAGCAATCATCTGTTCAACGTCGGCATCTTTCTGTGTTTCTAGCGAGGGCGCTGGATCCAACGATAACTGTAAGACGCCTTCGTTTCGACCGCGAAAAAGAGCGAGTGCGCGGTGCGATGGTATACGGTTAAATGCTTCAGCAAAGTCAAAATAATCGCGGAACTTGCTACCTTCTGTTTCTTTGCCTTTGACTACTTGAGCGCGTAAGTGAGCATGTGTCCATAAGTGGTTTCTTAGCTGTTTTAGCAACTCAGCCTGTTCCGAGAACCGTTCCATTAGGATAGCTCGAGCGCCATCCAATGCATCTTTTGGCTCATTAATTTTGTGCTCTGTATTGAGGTACGCGTTAGCGGTTTCGTCAGGTGTTAAGTCTGGATTGTGCCAAAGCTGGTCGGCTAAGGGTTCAAGCCCTGCTTCAATCGCAATCTGACCTTTGGTGCGACGTTTGGGTTTATAAGGTAGGTAGAGGTCCTCGAGCTCGGTCTTGGTATCTGCCGCATTAATTTTGGCGGCTAAATCATCGCTGAGCTTTCCTTGCTCCTCGACTGAACGCAAGATAACGCCGCGACGTTCTTCTAATTCCGTTAAATAATTCAGGCGTTGATGCGCTTGTCTCAGTTGCGTGTCATCAAGGCCGCCGGTGAGCTCCTTACGATAACGCGCAATAAATGGGATGGTGGCACCCTCGTCGAGCAATTTGATAACTGCTGTTATTTGCTTTTCTTGTACGCTGAGTTCCTGCGCGATTTGCTGACTAATTCTTTCCATAAGTTACTCTACTTCTAAATCCAACTGGCCTCTATTGGCTCGGCTTTGCGTTACTGCAATCCGTTTCGCTAAAGGCGTGATACTGTATTTTATTAATGAACCAACATTGCTCGCCTTTCGGGGTCACAACGATGACTTCATCATCGACATGCTTCTTTAAAAGTGCTCTTGCCATCGGCGCATCGATCGAGACTACGTCTTTCGAGTCATAAATCTCATCAGGCCCAACAATCTGAAAACGACGGATTGTACCTTGCTCGTCTTCTATCTCAACAAATGCACCAAAAAATACTTGTCCATCTTGTTGAGGTGAATAATCGACCACCTTGAGCTGATCAAGGCGCTTACTCAAATAACGAATCCGGCTATCGATGCGGCGCAGCTTTTGCTTATTGTATTTGTAATCTGCATTCTCACTGCGGTCACCAAGGCTCGCAGCCCAAGAGACCTTTTCAACAGTTTCTCGGCGCTCAACACGCCATAAATGATTCAGTTCTTGTTGCAACTTATCGAAGCCATTTCGAGTGATAAGATTCGTTTTCATAATGTTTTAATGAATGTTATATATAGAATAATAAATATGCACGATCGCAACATAAGTGTGATTTTTATTCATCAAAAATGATATTAAGCAAAGGTATCTGTCATTTGCGCATAATACTTACGTTTCTTCTTTGTCTCAGTTTATACGTTCCCGCGAGCGATGTCTTTGCTGATTCCGTAAAGCATCTGAAAGTTGGGGTGTATGACAATCCACCCAAACTTTTTCAGTCCGATGAGGGAGAAGTATCGGGGATTCTCGGCGACTTGCTTAGCCATATCGCCGAGCAGCAAGGTTGGCAACTTCAGCCAGTAGTGTGCGAGTTTGCTGACTGCTTAACCTTACTCAAGGAGGGACACATAGATATATTGCCTGATGTGGCGATGACGCAAGATCGTGCTTCGTTTATTTCTGTTCACACCGAGCCTGCACTACTGAGCTGGTCAAAAATTTATACCCGCTCAGGCGCAAATATTCGCGATATTTTTGATCTAGAAAACAAACGCATTGCCGTGGTCGATGGCTCTGTTCAACAGAGTTATTTGACTGATATTGCGACGGGTTTTGATACGCCGCTTATTTTGACACCCGTCACAAGTTTTGAAAGTGGTTTTCAGCAGCTATTAGATGCACAAGTGGATGCTGTTGCGAGTAATCAATTTTTTGGTGATAACTATGTGGTGGACAAAGCGCTCGAAAGTACGCCTATCGTATTTATGCCGACAGAACTCTATTACGCCGTTGCAAAAGGTACTCACAAGGAAGTACTCAATAGTATCGACAAGGCGTTAGCCGCGCTCAAGGCTGATAGTGATTCAGCGTATTATCAGATACTTGACAGTTACGAGCCCGCTACCAAGCTGATTGAGCTGCCCAAGTGGATATGGTATGTGATGAGCCTACTGGTGTTGTTAACCATTGGCTTTATTATATTCAACCGCATGCTGAAGCGCCGAGTGCAGGAAAAGACACAACAACTCGCGGTGAGCGAAAAGCGTCTTGAAGTCATTTTGAATAGTGTCGATGCCTGCATCTTTATTAAAGATTGCGACTTAAACTATCAGTATGCAAACCAGCGCTGCGCTGACTTATTACGTATGCCATTGGAGCAAATCAGCGGCTCAAATGATCATGAACTATTTTCAAAGCCGATGGCAGACTTCCTTAATGAAAAAGATCGCCATGTGCTGAGCACACGAAAGCGACTCGCCTATCAGGAACAGCATGTTGATCAACAAACGGGTGAGGAACGACTATTCTGGTCAGTAAAAGTGCCATTAACGGCACCTGACGGGAAGCTTATCGGTATTTGTGGTATTGCGACCGATGTATCGGAGTATGAAGCGTTAAAATCGGAAGTGCAGAAACTCGCCAACTTTGATCCCCTAACCAATTTAGGGAACCGACGCACATTAATCGACAACCTAGCGGAACGATACTCAAAAAATAGCTTTGCCCCATCGGATTGGTTGATGTTCGTCGATATTGATCAGTTTAAGACGCTTAATGATCGCTACGGACACGATGTCGGTGACCAATTACTCACACAAGTAGGTGAGCGCATCAAGTCTCATTGTAAAGAAGATGAGATTGTTGGCCGGCTCGGCGCCGATGAGTTTTATTGTCTGAGCCAATCAATCCATGGTCAGCGGGGTTTGTCTGATTTAGACGAGTGGCTGAACCAGCTTGTTATAAAGCTTAAAGCCCCATTTTGGATAGCAGACACGCAACTGTCAGTGTCATTTAGCTTTGGATTGGTTAGTTTGGCCGACTGCAAAGACTACCTCGAGGCCATGAAGGCAGCTGACTTATCGGTTCAGCAGGCGAAAGTTTCAGGTGGTGACTGTATTCGGTTCTTTAATGAGCGGATGCAACAAGAGTTTAACCAACGACAAGTACTCCTTGATTCATTAAAAGCAGCGATCACCGATCAGCAACTATCACTTGCTTATCAGCCCCAGTACCGTCAAACGGAAACCGGGGAAACTCGGTGCATTGGCTTTGAGGCGTTACTGCGGTGGCATGATGATGAACACGGTTATGTTTCACCGGGCGAGTTTATTCCATTAGCCGAGTCGAATGGACTGATGTCGCAATTGCATCATCTGGTGATGGACCGAGTTACTCAAGATATGGACGTTTTGGGTCACTGTTTCACTGATGATAACTGGGTCGTGGCCATTAACGTGAGCGCGAGCCAAATTAGAGCGAGTGACTTCTTACACGATCTTAAACAACGTATTGATGCAGAACCTCGCTTGGCTCGACACCTTGAGCTTGAGATAACCGAAAGTGTGCTTATTGACGACATCGATGAAGTGGCTCAGCTGATGAGAGATGTATCTGCGACGGGAATTCAGTTTGCTTTGGACGATTTTGGAACGGGTTACTCATCGTTGATTTACCTCAAGCTATTGCCGCTCAGACGGTTGAAAATCGATCAAGGTTTCGTCAAAGATTTACTGACCGACCGCAGTGATGAGGCGATTGTTAAAACGGTCATTGCATTAGCCAACGGCTTAGGTCTCGAAACTATCGCTGAGGGCGTGGAGACTAAAGAGCAGCAGAACCGCTTAGTCGAATTGGGTTGTAATCAACTGCAAGGGTTTTATTTAGGACGCCCTGAACCGCTAGCGCATTGGCAAAAAGACTGATATTATCATTATATCTAAAAACATATTGTAAGAGGTTAAAATGAGAACCTTACGTTTCCTCTTGATTGCGCTGGCCATGGTTGCGAGCTTTAACAGCCTTGCTCAACAAACGATTGAGGTGACCGTTGAGCAACAGCCTGAGTGGCTGAAAATCAATGGTGTAGTAGAGGCGACTCAACGTTCCACAGTCTCTGCGCAAACGGCGGGAACGATCGTTGAGTTACCGTACGATGTCGACGATACCGTAGAGCAAGGCGCCTTGATTGTAGGGTTAGACGACTCCGAGCAACAAGCACGTTTACAACAACGTGAGGCGGAACTCGCGAGTGCAAAAGCAACGCTAGATCAGAATCAAAAGCAGTTTCAACGCGTTCAACAGTTGTTCCAACAAAACTCGGTATCTACCTCGGAACTGGATCAAGCAAAGACAGCGCTTGAACGCGCACAGTCGTCGGTTAAGCAAGCTAAGGCAGGACTCGAAGAAGCGCGTAAACAGTTATCCTATACACGCGTCACCGCACCTTATGCCGGCATTGTCACTGATCGCTGGGTGGATTTAGGCGAATCAGTCCAACCCGGACAGCGACTCATCACAGGTTTGTCACTCGAGCAATTGCGGGTGGTAGCAGACGTACCTCAGCAATTTAATACGTTAGCACGGGACTTTTCTGCGGCGCAGATCCAACTGGATAATGGCGTATCTATCACTGCGACAGCACTCACGTTTTTTCCCTATGCTCAGCAGCCAAGTCATAGTTTTAAGTTGCGAATGCTGGTGCCGTCACAAGGCTTGCGACTATTACCGGGTTCTGCGGTCGATGTATGGCTAAAAATCGGTGAGCGTGATGTTATTCAAGTGCCCCGCTCTGCTGTGCATATTGATGGGGAATTGCGTGCGGTGTATGTCCTCGATAAGGGCAACACTCCGCAACTAAGGCAAGTATATACAGGGCGCATCACTCGAGACCATGTCGAGATACTGGCGGGTCTCAACCCAGGTGAGCGCGTGGCTCAAGACTGGAGTCGGATTCGTTATGAGTAAGCCTGAGCCGCTCGGCCCATCGGGTCATATTGCACGTATATTTCAACACTCTCAGCTCACACCGCTCATTATTTTACTGGCTGTCGTATTGGGAGTGATCGCTGTTTGGGTGACTCCGAAGGAAGAAGAACCTCAGATCGATGTCACGATGGCGGATGTCATGGTGGCATTTCCTGGCGCGAGTCGCCAGCAAGTGGAGAGCCTCATTACCACACCTGGCGAGCAGGTATTGAGTGAAATGTCCGATGTTGAGCATGTTTATTCAGTGGCTCAGCCCGGTATGGGGATTATCACTGTTCAGTTTGAAGTAGGTCTCTCCCGACAGCAAGCATTGGTGCGTCTTTATAATAAAGTGCAGTCAAATGCCGACTGGTTCCCGACCGAGTTGGGTGTCGCACAACCCATTATAAAACCTAAAGGCATTGACGACGTACCTATAATGACACTCACGCTACGCGCTAAAGGAGAGCCCAAAAGTGCTCAGTCGCTGACTGCCGTGGCGCATCGACTTGAAATAGCGTTGAAGCAAATCCCTGGCACACGCGACATTCGAACGCTCGGTAGCGTACCGCGCTCGATTAATCTAACCCTACAGCCGAGTTCACTTGCGCGTTATCAGCTGTCAGTGGCTGCGGTTCAGCAAGCGCTGCAACAAAGTAACTTAGTAAGCGCTGAGCAACGCGTTGTGACCAATGGTCAGTCAATCCCAATGCAAGTGGGTCAGCCATTGAGTTCAATAGAAGACTTAAAAGGTGTCGTTGTTGCAGTTTACGACAATGCGCCTGTATATCTAAATGACGTTGCTAACATTAGCTACGCAGATGTGCAAACGTCACACTCAGTGCTCAGTTCTGGTCACCAAACCGATACGCCGGCTGTCACAATCAGTATCGCCAAAAAGCCAGGGGAGAATGCAATAGATGTTGCTGATGCAGTCAACGCGAACTTGGCGAGTTGGCAAAACCGACTGATCCCTGCAGATATCGATGTCCAAGTGACGCGTAATTATGGTCAAACGGCCGCTGAGAAATCGACCAAACTCATTACTGATCTCATATCGGCAACGGTATCGGTTATCGTATTAGTTTTACTCACCATGGGTTGGCGGCAATCGCTGATTGTTGGTGTTGTCGTTTTGGTCACGTTACTTTTTACGCTGGTTTTCAGTTGGTTCTGGGGCTTCACACTTAACCGCGTATCGCTATTTGCACTGATTTTTTCGATCGGTATCTTGGTGGATGATGGGATTGTCATTACCGAAAACATCCATCGCCGACTAGGGCTCTCAAGTCAATCCGCTAAATCACTGATTCCACAGGCGGTTGACGAAGTCGGCTCGCCAACAATTATGGCGACATTAACGATTATCGCTGCACTATTGCCGATGGCATTTGTAACAGGTTTGATGGGGCCTTACATGAGTCCTATTCCGATTAATGCGTCTGCAGGTATGGTGTTCTCGCAGCTCATGGCGTTTATAGTTGCACCTTGGTTGGCGTTGCGATTGCTTAGAAACCAACGACACAGTATAGGCACAGATACAGAACTTGAGGATGGTGCGCCTGATAGTGTCATGAAGGTGTTTAATCGAGTGTTGGGCGCCTTCATTGGTACTAATTATCGGAAACGCCGGTTCTTTTTAGGTTTGGGTATTCTCGCGTTATTGATTGGTAGTATGTTATTGCCAGCTAATCAGGCGGTTATCTTAAAGATGCTTCCTTTCGACAATAAGTCTGAGTTACAGGTTGTGTTGGATATGCCGGAGTCTACTTCGGTATTAGAAACACAGCGTGTACTGGGTGAAATGACTGATTATTTGAAAGACATTGAAGAGGTAGAGAGCTGGCAGCGCTATGCTGGAACAGCGAGTCCGATTAATTTTAATGGTTTAGTACGGCAATATTATTTGCGTAACGCACCTTATCAAGGCGACATACAGATTCAGTTAAAGCATAAGTCTAACCGTGAGCGTGATTCCCATACGATAGCCATCGCGATTCGTGATTCTTTAGCCGAAATCGCAAGCCGCAATGGTGGCCGTGTAAAAGTGGTTGAAGTGCCCCCAGGACCACCTGTTTTTGCGCCTATCGTAGCCGAGATTTATGGTGGCACTCTGGCAGCGCAGGCTGCACTCGCAGAAAAGTTGAAAACAGTGATGCACGAAGTGCCTGGCGTGGTCGATGTCGATACGTCGTTGACCGAGCCGACACCTAAGTGGCAATTAACGATTGATCGCGTGGCAGCGGCGCAAGCGGGACTGACACAGGCAGAAATTGCTCGGGCAATTAATACGCTGAGTGGTAGCCAACCTTTGGGGTATTTAGACGATCCCTACGCCAAGTATGCGGTGCCGATCTGGCTTCAAATTCCGACACAATTGAGAGCAAACCAGAATGACTGGCTCAGCTTGCCTATGGTCAATAATGCAGGCAAGCCAATCCCCTTATCCAGCTTTGCCCAATTTGAGCAACAACAATGGCAGGGCAGCGTGTATCACAAAGATTTGCGCCCCGTCACCTATGTGCAAGGTAATATGGCAGGTGAGACGGACTCGCCTATTTACGGCATGTTAGCGATGGTTGATAAAATCGCTGCCATGCCCGATGCGCCTGAGCAGTACTTTATTAACGAGCCCAATGCCGAAGGGCCTGTTGCCATCAAGTGGGAAGGTGAATGGCAAATCACCTATGAAACGTTCCGTGATATGGGAATTGCCTATAGTGTGGGTATTTTCATGATCTTTGTTTTGCTGGTTGCGCAATTTCGCTCGTACTTAATGCCACTAATCATTATGTCGCCCATACCACTGACTTTGGTAGGGATTTTGCCAGGACATTGGTTATTGGACAAAGAGTTCACCGCGACATCAATGATTGGCATGATCGCGCTGGCGGGCATTATCGTGCGTAACTCAATCCTGATAGTGGTGTTTATCCGGCAACGTATTGCCCGAGGTATGGCGTTAGAGAAAGCGGTCGTATTAGCTGGCGCGGTGCGTTTAAAACCGATTGCGCTTACCGCAGTATCAGCAATGGTGGGCGCTTATTTTATCTTGAGCGATCCGATTTTTAATGGCTTAGCCATTTCGCTAATTTTCGGTCTGGCTGTATCAACATTACTGACGCTATTAGTGGTGCCTTTACTTTACTATGCGTTATTTCCTTGGCTTGCAGATAGTCGTTCTTTGGCGCAAGATTGACACATTTGTTAACACACGCGGGCTTCATAAGTGATGAATCTCGCGCTATCTTAACAGCATAGAAAAGTTTAACTCAGGGAACATCATGGGTCAGGAAACGTTTAAAATACTGGTTGTCGACGACGATGCACGTTTGCGTAGTCTGTTAGAGCGATATTTGCACGAGCAAGGCTTTCAGGTGCGGGTGGCTTCAGACGCCGAGCAAATGGATCGTCTACTAACGCGTGAAAACTATCATTTACTGGTACTTGACCTAATGTTACCGGGCGAGGACGGACTATCCATTTGTAAACGTCTGCGGCAAGCCAATAACACGATTCCTGTCATTATGCTCACAGCTAAAGGCGATGAGGTGGATCGTATCATTGGGTTGGAGCTCGGGGCGGATGACTACTTAGCCAAACCTTTTAACCCTCGCGAATTGCTCGCGCGTATTCGTGCAGTGTTGCGTCGTCGTGGTGTTGAAGCGCCAGGTGCGCCTTCGCAAGATGACCAAGAAATTACCTTTGGTACCTATCGACTTAACCTCGGAACACGAGAGATGTTTGACGGCGACACACCGATGCCACTCACCAGTGGCGAGTTTGCGGTGTTAAAGGCACTGGTGAGCCACCCGCGCGAACCTTTGTCACGAGATAAACTGATGAATTTGGCACGCGGTCGCGACTATAGTGCGCTCGAACGTTCGATTGATGTGCAAGTCTCGCGTTTACGCCGCATGCTCGAGGCTGACCCTGCCAAACCCCGCTATATTCAGACGGTATGGGGCTTGGGGTATGTATTCGTGCCCGATGGGAAACTGAAAAATTAATGAAACTGTTTCCTAAGTCGGCATTTGCCCGTACGGTTGGTTTGCTGGCGCTAGTTTTACTACTGAATCAAATAGTGTCTTATTTGATGGTGAGTAACTACGTGGTAAAGCCTTCTATTGAGCAAATGTCGCAGTTGGTCGCTAAGCAAATTCGAACGATGTTTATTAGCGACCGAGTCCTTTCGAATCAAAATGAATCACTCGCTGTCGCGTTTTATAACGCGACCGGTATTCGCGTGTTCTCCGATGAGCAAGCACAAAACGAAGGGCTCGACAAAACGACCTATTATGGCTACTTATCGAGTTTAATGTCTAAGCACCTCAATGGCCCAGCAGAGGTGCGAGTATCTCAAGGTCAAGCATTTTATATTTGGGTTAAACCGCCGCAAGCTCCGCGTTATTGGGTTCGGGTTCCATTAGAGAGTATTCACTCGGGCGAGTTTTCACCTTTGGTGGTGTATCTCATCGTTATCGGGGTGCTCAGCGTAATCGGCGGTATTTTGTTTGCCAATTGGCTCAACAGACCACTTAAAGCGTTAGAAACGGCTGCTCAGCAAGTGGGTCGAGGAGAGTTCCCAGAGCAGTTGAGCGAAAAGGGTGCGAGTGAAATTATGTCGGTGACTAAGGCATTTAATCAAATGTCACGTGGGATAAAAGAGCTAGAAAATGACCGTAATTTGCTGATGGCTGGGGTATCTCACGATCTAAGAACACCGCTGACGCGCATTCGTTTAGCGGCTGAAATGATGCCTGAGTCCGAAGACTATTTAGCTCAGGGAATCATTGAAGACATTGATGATATGAACGATATTATCGATCAGTTTATTGATTATGTGCGTCTTGACCAGCAGGAGAAAGCTTCACGCGAATCACTCAATGAACTACTCGAGCAGACACTGGCTAATTTGCCGGATAGCTGGGAAAAGACATTTAGTGCAGATCTCGGCGATTGTCCATTGGTGTGGGTCCGTCCGTTATCCATTAAACGTGTGGTTATCAATTTGTTAGAAAACGCCGAACGTTATGGAAACACAAAAGCATGTGTTCGTTCTGGCTATGATAAGCAGCGCAAAACCGTTTGGTTTTCGGTTTCTGACGATGGTCCCGGTATTCCTGAAGAGCAACAGCAAAACCTATTTCAGCCCTTTACTCAAGGCGATAAAGCGCGAGGGGGTGTGGGTTCTGGTTTAGGTTTGGCGATCATTAAGCGAATTGTTGATCGTCACAATGGTCGCATCACGCTAAAAAACCAAGCTGAGGGTGGGCTTTGCGTACGTATCGATTTACCACTTCGCAAAGCCCTTGCCGGCTAATTACCGAGTCTGTTGATACCATTCAATGCTGCAACGCGATAGGCTTCTGCCATGGTCGGATAATTAAAGGTTGTATTGACGAAGTAATCGACAGTATTACCTCCGTTTTTCTGTTCCATAATGGCTTGGCCAATGTGAATGATCTCTGAGGCGCGTTCACCAAAGCAATGCAGGCCCAGGATTTCACGCGACTCACGGTGGAATAAGATCTTCAAGCAGCCGACATCGTTGCCCGATATTTGAGCCCGCGCAAGATGCTTAAATTGAGCACGACCGACTTCGTAGGGTACCTTAGCTTCGGTTAGCTCTTCCTCGGATTTACCTACAGAACTGATTTCTGGAATGGTATAAATGCCTGTCGGGATATTAGAGATCAACGCTTTATCGCAGTTGCCATGAAGTAATGCAGTCGCGCAAATTCGACCCTGATCGTAGGCTGCACTCGCTAAACTTGGGTAGCCGATGATATCGCCCACCGCATAAATATTATCAACTTGGGTACGATAGTTTTCATCAACTTCGAGTTGACCACGATAGTTTGGCTTTAGACCCACTGCGTCACAATTCAGCGATTCGATATTACCTGAGCGTCCATTGGCAAATAATAAACAGTCGGCTTGCATCACTTTGCCTGATTTAGTCTTCAGCACAACCTTATCATCATAGCCGCGGATACTTTCGTACTCCTCATTATGTCGAATTACTACGCCGTTATTCCGCAAATGATAGCTCAGAGCGTCTGATATTTCGGCATCTAGAAATGAAAGTAAGCGCTCACGTTGGTTGATAAGGTCAACTTTCACACCCATACCGCGGAAAATGCTGGCATATTCACTACCGATAACACCTGCACCGTAAATCAAAATATTCTTTGGATCATGGTTGAGGCTCAACACGGTATCAGAGTCGTAAATACGAGGGTGGTCAAAATCAATATCATTGGGGTGGTACGGTCGCGAGCCCGTCGCGATAACGATTTGCTCGACATTTAAAAAGTCGAATGAGCCATCATTCTTAGTGACTTTCAAACGATTCTGATCGATGAACGAGGCATTCCCATGAATGACCGTAACATGATTACGGTCGTAGAAAGATGAGCGCAATTTAACCTGCTTGCGAATGACGCCTGACGCATAATGTAGGATCTGCGAAAACGTCATGCCACTTTGCCAACCCACACCCGTAAACAGCGGGCTGTTGTTATACTCGATGAGTCGGCTTACGGAGTGACGTAAAGCTTTTGATGGAATAGTCCCCCAGTGGGTACAACCACCACCAATTGAGTCGTGTCGTTCAATGACAGCTACCTTTTTGCCATTTTTGGCAAGCTGCATGGCGGCGCCTTCGCCTCCGGGTCCCGTCCCAATAACGGCAACATCAAAATTTGCTTCGGTTGCTTTATGCTTAGTCACCTTTCACCTCACTCCTGACCCTGCTTTAAATGCTGGTGCTATCATAACATTAGCGGCAGTTGTGCGCCTAATGTGAATATTTTTGTCATGCTTAGCACTGGCTTTAGCGGTTTGACGCGTTATAGTAGGGGAAGAACAGGAGGAGCAGTACATGGCATCACGACAAGTTCCTAAAGTACTTAAACGCGAAGTGGTTGCACAAAGTCGCTTGCTACGTATCGAAGCCGTTGATCTTAAATTTAGTAATGGTGAGCAGCGCCAATTTGAGCGTATGCAGGGCAGTGGCCGCGGTGCCGTCATGGTTGTCCCATTCGTCGATGACCAACATATCATGTTGATAAGAGAGTATGCTGCAGGGCTACACGACTACCAACTCGGCTTCCCTAAAGGGCTGATTGACCCGGGTGAATCACCAGAGCAAGCGGCTCAACGCGAACTCAAAGAAGAAATCGGATTTGGCTGTGAACAATTGAGCCGATTATCCGAAGTGACTATGGCGCCACAGTTTTTTTCAGCCAAGATGACGTTATTTACCGCGCGCTCACTTTACCCAGAACAGTTAGTCGGTGACGAACCAGAGCCGCTGGAGAAAGTAATTTGGTCGCTTGACGAGGTCGACCAACTATTAGCTCAACCCGATTTTACAGAGGCGCGCAGTGTGGCGGCTTTGTTAATGACTTTACGTCAACTAAAAAAATAAAGGTGTCAGCTGTGCAATTTAGCTTAAACGAGATTGCTGATAAGTTAGCCGAAGTCGCACGAGATGCAGGCCAGTTAGTTATGGAACTGTATGACAGTGGTGCGTTTGCGACGGCTGAGAAAGCCGATGAATCGCCAGTCACGACCGCGGATATTAAAGCCAGTGAGTTTATAATTGCGTCACTTAAACACGCCTTTCCCGATATTCCCGTGTTATCAGAGGAAAGCCGCCACGAAGCTTTGAGTACACGGGCAAAATGGTCGTCGTATTTTTTAATTGATCCCATTGATGGAACACAAGAGTTTATTGCACGCTCGGGCGATTTCGCGGTTAACATCGCTTACATTGAAGCTAGACAACCTGCCATTGGTGTCATTTACTGGCCGCCAGGTGAAACACTTTACTCAGCAATTCGTGAGCAAGGTGCTTATAAGCATGCATTAGGCGAGAAAAAAGCGATTTCGGTACGTCGGCTAGATGATCCGCATCATGATCCGTTAATTTTAGCAATTAGCCGTCGTCAACCACGACATAAAGTCATGGCGCGTGTCCAAACTGAGCGTGATATTCAGCCTTTGCCCACCGGAAGCTGCTCGTTAAAGGCCTGCTTTATTGCCGAGGGTAAGGCAGATTGTTTTTTGCGCTTAGGGCCTACCGGCGAGTGGGATACGGCCGCATCACAGGTGATTGTGACTGAAGCCGGCGGCAGTTTATTGAACGAGAATTTCGAGCCGATTACGTACAATGAGACCGAGAGTCTGCTAAACCCTAACTTTTACGTTTTGGGCGATCCCGAGGTGGATTGGCAAGCGGTCTTCATAGCTCATCCACCTAACTTTCGCTGATATCACCGGTGACAGAGTCCTTATCGACGATATCTACGGTTTCGTGCAGTTCAGAATAAACCAGTACGGCTTCACCTGCTTTTAAGCGCGACTGTAATTGTTCAACTTTGGTCTCCAAGCTGAGCTCGCGCTCACCGTAATCGGTGCCTTCGCGTAATATGACGGCTTCAATAATATTATTGAGAGTCTCACTATCTAACTCTTGCCACGGTATGATCATGCCTGCTCTACCTCCTGCTCGCTAACCCACTTAACGAGGCGTTTAGGTAACCAACTATAGAAACCGCGCTGGTAATCAACAAACCCCATATGCCCGCCGTGAGGCTGTCGCTCGTAATGGACGAAATTATTCATTTCGTGGGCTTGAGGCACCACATCGGAGCCTAAAAATGGGTCATCATCTGCGTGTACGATGAGTGTGGGTTGCTTAATGTACTTTAGAAACTGTTTGCCACTCGCGCGCTGATAATAGTCATGCACATCCTTAAACCCGTGTAGGGGCGCCGTCACTTTATCATCGAACTCTAAGAAACTCGTCATAGTGCTGACATCAATGTCTGCCATGGCTGGCCAATCGTGGAATACGCCGCGTTGTTGTTTAGTGGAAAATTTATATTTTAGTGGCGTGAGTAAGTATTTGCGATATAACTTAGAAAAACCGTGATCAATGCGTTTTGAGCAGCTCATCAAGTCAAGCGGGGCACAACAGATTGCCGCACTGCTGATAGCTTCAGCTGCGTCAGTACTCATTAGCTGCGCTAGCATATTACCACCTAAGCTGAAGCCGATGGCGTGGAACGAGCGCTGAGGATAGCGTTTTGCCAGCGCGTCAATTACGGCTTTAGGATCGCCAATGTCGCCCGAGTGATAGGCACGTGGTAGGCGATTAATCGGTGTTTTACCGCAGCCACGGAAGTGCATCACCACCGAATCGAAGCCTTGCTCAGCCAGCGTTTCCATGGTTTGCCAAATGTAAGGTGAATCCACCGAACCTTCGAGCCCATGGAATAGTATAACTAGAGGGCGACGGCTATCGGGTGCGGGCTGTTGATACCAACATAGTTCGATAAAATCACCGTCTGATAAAGCAAAAGTCTCCCATGTTCCGTACCATTTGCGCTTTCTGTAAATCAAGCGGGGTAATAGGGTTTGAAGGTGAGACGCGCGCAACCATGGGCGCGGGAGAAAACGCTGATTGTCGTTCATGAATCGGCTTCCTGCTCAAACTGTTCGGTCATTTCAGCGAGTGTACCCTCTGCTTCCATCCACCGCTCTTCCAAAGTCTCTTGTTCGGCTTGAAGTCGACGCTGTTCGGCCAGCAGTTTATTTAACGCGTCCTTTTTGTCGGTATCATAAATGCTGCTATCTGATAGGCCTTGATGAACAACCTCTAATGCGTCGGCAATTTTTTCCAGCTGCTGTTCAGATTGCGCGATCCTATCACGTAGTGGTTTTGTTGCCTTGCGAAACTCGGCTTCGCGACGCTTTTGTTCCTTTCGGTCGACTTTAACTTCTTTACCCGGGGTTGCCGTTGTCGTGCTTTTTTCACGCCGTTGTTTGGCTTGTTGCTCTAACCACGCGTGGTATTGGTCTAAGTCACCAGGAAAAGGCTCAACATGACCTTCATGAACTCGATAGAACTCATCGACCGTGGTACGCAGCAGGTGGCGATCGTGCGATACCACAATTAGCGCGCCCTCAAAGGCTTGTAACGCGTTGACTAAGGCGTCACGTAACCCAATATCTAAGTGGTTAGTGGGCTCATCGAGTAACAATAGATTGGGCTTTTGATAGATAATCAACGCCAGTGCTAATCGCGCCTTTTCGCCACCGGACATCGGTTCGACAGGAGCGAGTGCTTGGTCACCTGAAAAACCAAAGCCTCCAATAAAGTCTCGCAATTGTTGTTCTGTAGCTTGACTATCCAAACGCTGTAAATG
>MDTG01121622.1_pt1 | contig 22017 bp, 22 predicted proteins | sample 811421 | NCBI WGS metagenome assembly MDTG01 (sample SAMN05326645, study PRJNA326480) | marine metagenome | isolation source: seawater | place: Pacific Ocean: South East | collected 2011 | reverse complement strand
GAATAATTGGAATTAATAGTAACAAACCTGTATCAGCAACCATTATAAATTCTTTAAAAAAATTAGAGTACAGAGGTTATGACTCGGCTGGTATGGCAACGCTCTATAATGGATTGATAAATGAGGTAAAATCTGAGGGAAGAGTAGAAAACTTAGAAAAAAATTCTTTAGTTCAGAACATGCAGGGAACTATAGGTATTGGTCATGTAAGATGGGCGACACATGGGCTTCCAAATAGTGTTAATGCTCATCCACATTCTTCACAGAATGTTTCTGTTGTTCACAATGGAATTATTGAAAACTACGGCTCGTTGAAGAAAATGTTGTTGAACAATGGTTTTCATTTTAAGTCGGATACCGATACGGAAGTACTTGTTAATCTTATTGAGTTTATCAAAATCAACCAAAAGGTCAAGATTGGTAAGGCTGTCCAGATAGCCCTTGCTCAAGTGGTAGGCGCCTATTCAATTGCTGTCGTTGATGTTGATCGTTCTGACGAAATAGTGGTTGCTAAGCTAGGTAGTCCTTTGGCTATTGGAATTGGTAAGGATGAATATTTTATCGCTTCTGATGCCTCTCCTTTTATTGAATATACCAAACGCACAATATATTTAGACGATAACGAAATGGCAGTAATTTCTAGGACAAAAGGGTTTAAAATGTATTCTATTATAGGTGATAAGTTGATTACTCCTACTATTCAAGACATAAAACTGTCGTTAGAAACGATCGAAAAGGGTGGCTATGATTATTTTATGTTGAAAGAAATACACGAGCAATCCCGTGCCATAACTAATACTTTTAGGGGGAGATTGCTTGTTGAAGAGCAGCAAATTAATATTTCTGGTATTGAACAAAACAAGTTGAAATTTGAAAATGCATCACGCATTACAATTGTAGCTTGTGGTACTTCATGGCATGCTGGTCTAGTAGCAGAATATTTATTTGAAGATGCGGCGCGTATTCCTGTTGAGGTAGAATATGCTTCTGAATTCCGTTATCGTAAACCCGTTATCAACAAAGGAGATATTGTTATTGCTATATCACAATCTGGTGAAACTGCAGATACGCTTGCTGCTATAAAACTTGCTAAAGAACATGGTGCTTTTGTATTTGGTATTTGTAATGTGGTAGGTTCCTCTATTGCTCGAGCTTCAGATGCGGGTGCCTATACACACGCTGGCCCCGAAATAGGGGTGGCCTCTACCAAGGCCTTCACTACCCAGCTCACTGTAATTATTATGATGGGACTACGCCTGGGACAACTTAAGGGTACGGTTGGAAAATCAGATTTTGAACGTGTTGCAAAACAATTAGCTGAACTACCAAAATTGATAGATGTTGTGTTAGCCTATGACAAACAAATTGAAAAAATTGCGCGAGAATACAAGGACGCATCAAATTTTTTATATTTGGGTAGGGGGTATAATTTTCCCGCTGCGCTTGAGGGTGCGTTAAAGCTTAAAGAGATTTCTTACATCCACGCTGAAGGTTATCCTGCAGCAGAAATGAAACATGGTCCAATTGCCCTAATCGACGAAAATATGCCTGTGGTGGTCATAGCGACCAAAAAGGGGCATTATGAAAAGATCGTAAGTAACGTACAAGAAATAAAATCACGAAATGCTAATATCATTTCAATTGTTACCAAAGGTGATGAAAGTGTTAAGTTGCTTTCAGACCATGTTGTTGAAATCCCAGATGTTACAGAAGCTTTAGTACCTATACTTGCCTCAGTTCCTCTTCAGCTGCTTTCATATCATATTGCTATAATGCGCGGTTGTGACGTTGATCAACCCCGCAATTTAGCAAAGTCGGTTACAGTGGAGTGATTTTAAAAGATTTAATGAAAAATCTCAATGCTTTAAATTAGTTTATAGATTTTCCACAAAGGTTAGATAGAAGCTATAACACCCTGCATAAAGGTCTCTTGCTCTTGGGCAAGTTCTTTATCAACCAAAATACGACCACTGTGTTCGTCAGTGATGATTTTTTTACGCGCTGCAATTTCCATCTGGACTTGCGGTGGAATGGTAAAAAAAGAACCCCCAGATGCACCACGTTCAACAGAAACAATCGCTAAGCCATTTTTAACAGATGTACGAATGTGTTGGTAAGCATTTACAAGTCTCTCATCTGCTTTCTTCTCGTACTCCTTGGATTTTTCGATTAACAACTCTTCTTCCTTTTGAGTTTCCGCTAAAATTGCGTCAAGTTCATCTTTTTTATGCTGAAGATGGTTTTTACGCTCCTCAAGTTTGGTCGTTGTTTCGTTAACAGAGTCGTTTTTTTGTTCAATCAAGGCTTTTAGTTGCTTAATTTGCTTTTCAGCTAGTTGAATTTCAAGTTCTTGATACTCAATTTCTTTTGTTAAGGATTCATATGCACGGTTGTTGCGTACATTTTTTTGTTGTTCGTTATACTTTTTAATGAGTTCTTTTGAAGTTTCAATACCCAACTTTTTAGCTTTGACTTCGTCTTCATAGGCAGAAACCTCAGTATCAAGATTGCTCAATCTTTTATCAAGACCTGTCACTTCTGAATCTAAATCTTCCACTTCTAAAGGTAATTCACCTCTTACATTTCGAATTTCGTCTATGCGTGTGTCAATCAGTTGTAGATTGTATAGTGCCCGAAGTTTTTCTTCGATATTTGTTTCAACTTTCTTTTTTGCCATAATTTAGAAATAATGAACAGGATTGGTGTATTTTTTAGATGAAATGAACGCAAAATTAGGGAAATTTTTCATAAGATGCGCCATAATTGTTGCTTTGGTGAATTGCTCACTTTCATAATGCCCAACATCAACCAGCAAACAGCTTGACTCAGCCCTGAAAAAATCATGGTATTTAAGGTCAGCAGTAATGTAGGCATCTGCACCTTTTATCATCGCACTTTCAATAGCAAAACTTCCTGAACCACCTAGTATGGCCACACGCTTTATATGTTTGCCTAAAAGAGAACTGTGTCTTAAAACAGGAGTACCTAAAATATCCTTTAGTTTTTTTAAAAAATCGGATTCACGCATGAATGTGGGTAAATTGCCAATACAACCCATTCCCAAATCAGATCTGCTATTTTCCAATGTTGTAATCTCATAAGCAACCGCTTCATAGGGGTGTGCTTCTAATAATACTTTGATTATCTTACTTTGTATATGCTTTGGAAAAATCATTTGTAATTGTATTTCTTCGGCTGTGTGACGGGTATTGTTTGTACCAACAAAAGGTTTACTGCCTTTAAGCGGCTTAAAGCTACCTTCCCCGACAACGGTAAAGTTACATTCTTCATATTGGCCCATAGATCCAGCTCCTGCAGCAAATAAGGCATCCTGTACCGTCTTTAGTTGTTTCTTGGGTACATAGGTGTTGAGTTTTTGTATGGTTCCTTTAGCAGGCTGAATAACGGTTCTTTCTTTCAGCTCCAACGCATTGGCTAAGCCTGCGTTAACTCCGTTGAGTTGTACATCTAGGGCGGTGTGAATGGCGTATATGGATATATTGTGCTTAATAGCTTTTGTGACAGCTCTTGAAATATAAGACGAATCAATAAGTTTTTTCAGCCCTTTAAAAATAATTGGGTGGAAGCATACAACAAGCTCACAATTTTCAGCAATGGCCTCATCAATCACTTCTTCAAGAGCATCGTGGGTTACCATTACTTTTTTAACTTTCTGAGTATGGCTGCCAACCAGAAGTCCCACATTATCAAAATCCTCTGCATAAGCAAGGGGTGCCCATGTTTCTAAACAATTTGTTATTTCGCGTACTGTCATTGTTCCAAAGATAAAAGTTCTACTTTTGTTTTCATGGCAATTTGGAAAAAAGCGTTGTTTCCCTTTCAAATTTTATTTGCAGGAGCCGTTGTGCTTCGTAAAAAGCTTTATGCTACAGGGGTTATTTCACGCTATGTTGCAACCATTCCTACAATTGTGGTTGGGAATCTAGCTACTGGAGGCACAGGAAAAACGCCTATGGTCGACTTCTTGCTACGCTATTTCTCTCAAAAAAAGGAATTGGGCGTGTTGAGCCGTGGCTATGGACGCAAGTCCAAAGGATTTTTGGCTGTTAGTTCAACTGCCCCTTCTTCTGATGTTGGTGATGAGCCGTTGATGTTGGCTCAAAAGCACCCAAATGTATTTGTAGCTGTTTGTGAAAACCGTCCAAAGGGAATTGTAAAAATGCTTGCCCAAAAACCTTCACTCGAAGCCATTTTTTTAGACGATGCGTTTCAACACCTGGCACTGCAACCGACTTTTAAAATATTATTAACGAGCTATACTAGGCCTTGGTTTTCTGACGCGTTGCTCCCCGTTGGAAATTTGCGAGAACCTGCCACAGCAGCCCAGCAAGCCGATGTGGTGATCGTAACAAAATGTCCCACATCACTTGACGAAGAAACTAAAAACGCCTACAAAGCGAAATTAGGCATAGCACCACACCAAAAACTCTTTTTTACCAACTTGGAATACGGCACGCATGTTCGCGGTGCAGCAGAAATACCTTTAGATGAATTTATCAAAACTCCTTTTGTATTGCTTACGGGGATTGCTAACCCAAGCCCCTTGGTTGAGTTTTTAAAGCGCCAAGGCGCTGACTTCACACATTTGTCCTATCCCGATCATCATGATTTTAGTAAAAAAGAAATCGCATCCATAAAGGCCATGCAGCAGCCGATATTAACGACCGAAAAAGATGCAGTGCGCTTGGCTACTTATACACTAGCGCAATGCCATACTATTGAGATAGGTGTTGGATTCTTAGATAAGGAGGGCGCATTTTTAGAGCTAGTTCAATCTGCAATTGAAAATTAACTACTCAATATGCTTGTGCGCCTTGTAAGAAGAACGTACTAATGCGCCGCTTTCTACGTGGCGAAAGCCCATTTCTTTGCCCAATACCTCGTATTTCTTAAACTGTTCTGGGGTAATAAAATCAGCAACGGGCAAGTGTTTTTTGGACGGTTGCAAATACTGCCCAAGGGTAATGATGTCAACCTTTGCATTGCGTAAATCTTCCATAGAGGCAATGACCTCTTCTTCAGTCTCACCAAGACCTAGCATCAATCCAGATTTTGTGCGGTGTATGCCTTGTTCTTTGAGATATTTGAGTGCCTCTAAGCTTCTGTCGTATTTTGCTTGTATACGCACTTCGCGTGTAAGTCTGCGAACGGTTTCCATATTATGTGACACTACTTCTGGTGCAACTTCAACAATACGATCTAGTAAATCCTCTCTGCCCTGAAAATCGGGAATTAAGGTTTCAAGCGTAGTGTTGGGGTTCATCCTTCTAATGGCTTTTACGGTTTCGGTCCAAATGATAGTCCCTTGATCTGGCAAATCGTCACGGTCAACAGAAGTAATAACAGCATGCTTGATGCTCATAATCTTGATGGAACGCGCTACTTTTTCTGGTTCTGCCCAATCCACGGTATCGGGTCTTCCTGTTTGAACACCACAAAAACCGCAAGAACGCGTGCAGATGTTTCCTAATATCATAAATGTTGCTGTACCTTCACCCCAACATTCACCCATATTGGGACAACTTCCCGAAGTACAAATGGTATGCAACTCGTATTTGTCAACCAATCCGCGTAATTCCGTGTATTTCTTTCCTGTAGGAAGTTTGACTCTTAGCCATTTTGGCTTTGGAGTTCTTGCGGGCGCTTGCGTGGTGGTAGTTTCTGACATATAGCAATTTAGCCTACAAAATTACGAAACAGATTGACTAATCAAAAAATTACGGACAAGTAAACTCCACTAAAGCCCAAAAGGAACAAAATACCCAATACGCTAGCCACTTGGAGCCACCTTTTTGGTTGGTGTGCTAAAGGGATGTGTTTACCAGTGACCAACCGCAAGTTTAAAGCTGCATAAAAAGGGGCTGTTACAAAGGAGAGTGTGGTGGCAATTTTAACCAATAGTCCCATTTCAGAGGCTAAGAATACAAAAATCAAACAAGTACCTAGTGTTAAAATCAAGAGCCAGCTTTGTTGTTTTTGCAAAACAGGTATTTTTAACAACTTTGAGGTATGTGCCATTACTCTTGGCGAAGCATCTAGTGTGGTGAGTGTGGTGCTGATCATGGTGGTAAGGGTAGCTAATGCGATAACCACAAACCAACCACTGCCCATAAGCGAGGTGTAAAGTCCAATCAGCTGACCTGCAAATGAGGCACCATTTGGAGAAAAAGAAATACCTGCATCATACATTACCGTTGCACCAAGAACAATAAAACACAGACCTAAAATAAGGGTAACCAAATAGCCTAAATTAAAATCAAAGAGCGAAGATTTTAAACTTGTTTCAGGGTTTATTTTTTTCTTCTCGATTGCCCAAAGCGAATGCCATACCGAAATGTCCATAGGTCCGGGCATCCAACCCATAAAGGCGATCAGAAATGTCCATTCTAATGTGTTTTCTGGAAGGCGTTGTACAATGGGAAGTTCCGTGTTTTGACCCAAAGCAAATATCACGGCAACTAAGGTGCTAATACTTAAAACCAAAACAATGATTTTCATGCTTTTGTCCAACCATCCATAGCGACCGCGCCACAATACAGCAAAGCAAAAAAGGGCGACAACAACCGATACCCACATATTGGCATCTAAGCCCAATAGCCTTGCAGCTATACCCGCTGTTACCGAAGTTACGGCGGCTTGTATGGTAAACATGGTTCCCAAATTCAGTATATAGTAGGCTGCTAGAACCACTTTCCCCAAGCGTTTATAGCCCTCTAAAAGGCTTTCACCTGTCGCCATGGCATAGCGTGGTCCAAATTGAAAGAATGGGTATTTGACGATATTCACTAAAAGCAACGCCCATATTAGGCCATAACCAAAATCAGCACCTGCTCGGGTGGATTGAACCAGATGGGATACACCAATAGCAGCACCAGCAAAAAGCAATCCAGGACCTAGCTTTTTAAATATAGAAATCACCTTAGTTATGTTGAGTTGCTAGAATTTCAGCCAGTAATTTTCTGGCACGCATCAGTTTGACTTTGACGGTACTTTCACTGCTGTTGAGTTTTTCAGCCATTTGTTTGATACTCAACTCTTGGAGGTATTTCAATTGTATCACTTCACGATAGCGTGGCTTTAGATTTTTGATGGTATTGAGGAGTGTTTCTAGCCGCTGTTTTCGAATTAAATCGTCTTCTGGACCAGGCGCACTGTCTGCAATTTTCTGTGCCACTTCTTGGCTGGATTCTGTAGATATATTTGAATTTATTTTTTTTCTTATTTGGTCAATGTGTAAGTTTTTGGCAATGGTTGTAAGCCATGTTTTAAACCCATAAACTTCGTTATAGGTCAATATTTTTTCAAATGCCTTTCCAAAACAGCGTATGGTGAGGTCCTCGGCTTCATTTTCATTTTGTGTACGTTGTAACATAAAGCCATAAACATCATTCCAAAAATACTCCAACAAATAGCGAAAGGCATGCTGATCACCGTCTTGTGCCAACTTAATTTTTTCGATAAGCACAGCTGCTTGTGCCACTGAATTAGTTGTTTTTTGGATCGGGAAGTTCGCAGTCCGTTTGCTGATTGGGTAACTTTCCACAGAGGCTACAGGGTTCACCTTCTTTATTTAAAAAGGGACTTTGGCTTGCGCAAGTTCCAGCAAATTCGCCTCCCTTTTTAGCCCAAATTTTTATAGCAATTCCTGCAAAAGCAAGGCTCAAAAGAATCAAGGTAATTATAAAAAGTTCCATGTTTTAAAAGTAGCTAAAAAATTAACGTAAGAGATTGACTTCTGCTTCGAGAGAAATACCAAACTTTTTTTCAACCCCTTCCATTACTAATTTGGCGTGTTTCCACAGCAATTTTCCAGATAGAGTGCCATAATTGACCAACACCAAAGCTTGTTTATCGTGCATGCCTACTTTCCCCTTTTTGAGTCCTTTAAAACCGGCCTGTTCAATAAGCCAACCCGCAGGGATTTTATCAAAATTACCATCTATGTGGTAGTGAGGCAAATTGGGATATTGTAGAAGTAGACGTGCGCATTCGCCTTTTGGTACAATGGGGTTTTTAAAGAAACTCCCCGCATTTCCTAATTTTTTTGGATCGGGTAACTTGCTCGTTCGAATTTGGACAACTGCCTTGGCAATATCTTCAATATTGGGTTTAGTTATACCCATTTGCGCTAACGTTTCTTTTACATTACCATAGTTTGTTTTTAGATTATGATTTTTTTTGGTTAGTGCCAACCTTACTGCGGTAACTACGTAAGCGTCTTTTAAATCATTTTTAAATGCAGAATCTCTGTAGCCAAAATCACAATCTTCGGCATTGAAAGTTCTTGATTCTCCTGTTTTGCGATTGATGCACACCGCATCGTAGAAAACATCGCTTAATTCAACGCCATAAGCGCCTATGTTTTGAATGGGTGCAGCACCGACCAAGCCAGGGATGAGGCTTAAATTCTCAATACCTCCCAGGTTATTGGCAACACACCACATGACCAAATCGTGCCAAACTACTCCTGCTCCAGCAGAAACTACGGCTATTTGTTCGGTTTCGTTGATGATTCGAATTCCAGGGATCGAAATTTTAATAACAGGCTTTGAAAGATCCGCTAAGAATAAAATATTACTTCCGCCACCAAGAATAAGCGCATCTTTAAAGGCCTCGTCTTTTAGCTTTTCTTGTAAGGCCAAACTTGATTTGATTTCAACAAAAAGAGGGGTTGATGCCGCAACACCAAACGTATTATATTCTTGTAGTGAAAACGTATTATTTTTTTTCATGGGCTTACTTTTGATAAGCGTCTAATCCAAGTTTTAAAAGGCTAATGGCACGAATTAGTTTTATTGAATTTAACACAAAAGCAATGCGTATCATGTCTTTTCCTGCTGTTTCTCCAGAAAAAAATCCATTTGCGGGAGCTACCATAAGCGTTTCACCCTTGTCTTGGAACGACTCAAGCATCCACTTGGCGAAATGATCACTATCCGCAACGGGAATCTTGACCAAACAGTAAAATGCGCCTTTGGGTAAGGATACTGTTACCCCTTCAATTTTAGTTAAATGCTCTATTGCGGTTTTTCTTCGCTTTTGGTATTCTTCGATGGCATCATCCAAATATTGTTGCGGTTCGTCAAGTGCAGCCTCACAGGCGTGAAGTGCAATGGTGGGTGGGCATAATCTCGATTGGGCAAACTTTAGCGCAGCTTGTGTAACCTCTTTATTTTTTGTAATAAGGCAACCTATTCTAGCTCCGCACATGCTGTAGCGCTTAGACATGGAGTCTATGAGTATAGCATGCTTGGAAAGCTTTTCGAGATGCATTACGGAGATATGTTCGTGGCCGTCGTAAACAAACTCTCGGTATACTTCATCAACAATAAAGAATAAATCGTGGGTTACAGCCAGTTGCCCCAGCGATTCAAGTTCCTCTTTACTGTAAACATAGCCAGACGGATTGTTTGGATTGCAGATAAAAAGCGCTCTTGTTTTTGTAGTTATTGCCGCTTCAATGGTTTTAATACGGGGTAGTGAAAACTGACTCTCAAACGATGATGGGATACCCACAACCTTAACACCGAAGGCTGCAGCAAATGTTTCATAGTTGGCATAAAATGGCTCTGGTATGATAAGTTCATCGCCTTCGTTGGTGATGCAGTCCAGTGCCATAATAATAGCCTCACTAGCCCCTGTAGTTACCAGTATATCTTCCGCATCAATTTCTATTTGGTGCTGTTGGTAATAAGAAACCAGCTTGTTGCGAAAGGATACAGTTCCCTCAGAAGGTCCGTATGCGACAACGTTCTCGGAAAAATTTCTAATCGCGTTTAATGCACTTTTGGGGCTAGCCAAATCAGGCTGCCCAATATTTAGGTGAAATACTTCGATACCACGTTCTTTAGCCAAATTGGCCTGCTTGGCTAGCTTTCGAATGGGTGAGGTGGGTAAGTTTGCACCTTTCTTTGAAATAATCGGCATTAAAATAGTTTGCCTGCAAAGATGCGAAAAATCAATGTTTTAAACGAGAATTATTCTTCGGGAGCTTCTTCTGTGACTTCCCCTTTGATCTTAAGGGCTACCATAGGAACGGAAGCATTGGAAGCAACTGTGATGGTTTTTCGAATGGGTCCAACACGGTTGGTATCATATTTTACCTCAATGACATCCGATGCACCAGGTGGAATGGGCGCATCTGGTTTTTTAGGGATGGTACATCCACAAGATGAACGTACTTGCGTAATTTCTAGCTCTGAAGTTCCAGTGTTGGTAAATCTAAACTGACGTATTCCATCTTCTCCTTTAACAACAGTACCATAGTCAATAGTAATAGAGTCAAATGTAATGACTGCAAAGTCTTGTCCAGTAGCCGTTAAACCCAGCGCAACAGCGAAAAACAATAAAAATATTTGTTTCATGACTATAAATTTGGTTCTACTAAAGTAAGCATAAGTGTTAATTGTACAAAATTAGTGCTTTCAATTTCAATACTCGATGCCTACATTTGCGCATAATAAGTACTATCGCATGTCTATACCATCAAAATTCACACCAAAAATTGTTGAGCAAAAGTGGTATGACTACTGGATAGAAAATAATTATTTTCACTCTACGCCAGACTCCCGTGAACCCTACACCATAGTGATCCCTCCACCTAATGTAACAGGTTTACTTCATATGGGACATTTGATGAACAATACACTTCAAGATGTATTGATACGTCGTGCACGTATGCTTGGCTACAATGCTTGCTGGGTGCCAGGCACTGATCACGCCTCTATTGCGACTGAAGCAAAAGTTGTAAACAAGTTAAAAAGTCAAGGTAAGGATAAAAATGAAATTGGGCGTGAAGCTTTTTTAGAACTAGCTTGGGAGTGGACAAATGAACATGGGGGTATTATCCTCGAGCAATTAAAAAAATTAGGTTGCACTTGTGACTGGGATCGTACCAAATTCACCCTTGACCGAGAAATGTCTGAATCGGTTATCGAGGTCTTTGTTGATTTATATAAAAAAGGGATGATTTACCGTGGTTTTCGTATGGTACATTGGGATCCTGAAGCACAAACCACACTTTCAGACGAGGAGGTTGTTTATGAAGAACGACAAGGAAACTTATACCATATTGCTTATGCCGTTGAAGGCAGCGACGAAAAAGTCGTTGTGGCCACTACAAGACCTGAAACACTTTTTGGAGATACGGCGGTTGCCATTCACCCAGAAGACGAGCGCTATCTTGCCTTGCACGGCAAAAAAGCCATAGTCCCCATTGTCAATAGGGTAGTGCCCATCCTCAAAGATACTTATGTAAGTTTGGATTTGGGAACTGGCTGTTTGAAGGTTACTCCTGCACATGACGAAAATGACAAGGCCTTAGGGGAAAAACACAAATTGGATATTGTTGACATTTTCAATGCTGATGCTACTCTCAACCATCAGGGCTTGCATTATGAAGGAAAAGATAGATTTGAGGTACGCAAAGCCGTGGTAAAAGAGTTAGAGGCAGCAGGTGCACTTGTGAAAGTAACGCCTCACATGCACAAGGTAGGCACCTCAGAACGGACAAAGGCAGTTATAGAGCCTCGTTTGTCAGATCAATGGTTCTTAAAAATGGCAGATTTGGCCAAACCAGCCATTGATGCAGTTGAGGACGGCGACGTACAACTGGTACCTAAAAAGTTTATCAATACTTATCGACACTGGATGCAAAATATCCGTGATTGGAATATTTCAAGACAACTTTGGTGGGGCCACCAAATACCGGCCTATTACTACGGTTCTAATAGCACAGATGTTGTGGTAGCAGAATGTAAATCGGCTGCCCTTGAAAAAGCAAAGTCCGAAAGTGGTAATATGGCTCTGACGCTTGACGACTTGCGCCAAGACCCGGATGTTCTTGATACTTGGTTTTCTTCATGGCTATGGCCCATCTCGGTTTTTAATGGTGTTTTGGAACCAGATAACAAAGAAGTCAACTATTACTATCCCACACAGGAACTGGTCACAGGCCCCGATATCCTTTTCTTTTGGGTAGCAAGAATGATAATGTCTGGTTATGCTTTGCGCAACGAAAAACCATTTTCCCATGTTTATCTCACGGGCCTTATTCGTGATGGGCAAGGAAGAAAAATGTCCAAGCAACTTGGCAATTCTCCCGATTCCATTAAGCTTATGGAAACCTACGGTGCCGATGGTGTTCGTGTAGGCTTGTTATTGAGCGCAGCAGCAGGGAACGACTTGTTATTTGACGAAAATTTATGTCAACAAGGAAAAAACTTTGCTAATAAAATTTGGAATGCTTTCCGTTTGATTCAAAGCTGGGAGGTAGACAAAACCTTGAAAACATGTGCTACGGCAAATGCGGGTATTGATTGGTATTCAGCCAAATTCCAACAAACATTGGCAACTATCGACGACCACTTTAGTAAATATCGCATTTCTGATGCCTTGATGTCAACATACAAACTCATATGGGACGACTTCTGCTCTTGGCTTTTGGAAATCGTTAAGCCGGCTTACAATACAGGAATAGATCGTGAGACCTATGCAAAAGTATGCGTGCTTTTTGAAGATAATCTACGCCTGTTGCACCCCTATATGCCCTTTCTTTCAGAAGAACTCTGGCACGCCCTTAAAAGTCGCGCTAAAGCGGAAGCCTTAATTGTCTCTGATTGGCCAAAACAAAAAGATATTGATACGGATATTTTAAACCAATTTGAGCACACTGCGACCTTAGTTGCACAATTGCGAACGGTTCGTAAAGAGCAAAATATTTCGTTTAAAGTGCCCTTGGACTTGGTTGAGACCAGCCAAGACAATATTTCACTTAGATCTATTGTTGAGAAGTTGGTAAATATCCAATCATGGACTAAGGAGGAACAAGCACCTGATCAAGCAATTTCATTTAGGGTAGACGCCCATGAATATTTTGTGCCTGTAGGTGCATCTAATATTGAAGAAGAACGAAAAAAGATGGAAGAAGAACTGGCTTATCAAGAAGGGTTCTTAAGTTCAGTAGAAAAAAAGCTGTCTAACGAACGTTTTGTTTCAAATGCACCAGAACAAGTTGTGGCAATAGAGCGAAAAAAGGCAGCAGATGCGCAAACAAAAATAACAGCACTTAAAGCCAGACTTTCGGCGCTTTAGTTTTTCGATGTAATAAGCGTCAAACCTCCTTTTACAACTTGCCCTTCTTTAACAAGCACCGAAGTTTCTACGGGCAAGAATACATCTACTCTCGACCCAAATTTGATAAAACCAGCATCTGTTCCTTGCGTGACAGTTTGACCTTCTTCAGCATAGTTCACAATTCGTCTGGCTACTGCACCTGCAATTTGGCGGTATAGCACCTCTCCATAGGTTGGATTGTCTACCACGATAGTGGTTCTTTCATTTAATGTAGATGATTTTGGCTTCCATGCAACGAGATACTTCCCCGGATGGTATTTGCTAAACACAACTTTTCCTGAAACAGGATACCGGGTAACATGAACATTTAAAGGAGACATAAAAATAGATACTTGCAGCCTCTTGCATTTAAAGTACTCAGGTTCATCAACTTCTTTTACAATGACTACTTTACCGTCAACAGGAGATACTACAGCGTCTTCAAGTACCAGTGGGGGTCGGTCGGGGTTTCTGAAAAATTGAAGTATCAAAACCAGCAAAACAAGTAGTGCAATTTGGAGTGTAATACGTAACCACTTAAGGCCAATAAACTGCTCTGTCAACATTGCAGTCACAGCAATAAGCACAAAACTCACAATGATAATTGTAAACCCTTCTTTATGAAACATAAGCAAATAAATTTAGTAATAATATATACATGGGTGCTGCCATTATGGAACTGTCTATGCGATCGTAAATTCCACCATGACCGGGTAAAATATTTCCACTATCCTTCACGCCACAAACGCGTTTTATTTTGGATTGTATCAAATCACCTAATGCTCCTAATATGGCAGTAACTACAAGAATCAAAATCCAACTGAATTGGACATTGTCTGTGTCAGCGAGAAATAGTAGGGCTAGGGTGGCAAAAACAATTCCTCCAAAGCTTCCTTCAATCGTTTTGTTGGGGGAAATAGTAGGTGCTATTTTTCGTTTTCCAAAAAATGACCCAATTAAATATGCACCAGTATCGCTCAGCCATATTATTCCAAAAAAATATAAAACATACATGGGATTTGATTGTCCAAGTAAGGCTAGTAAAATTAGTGGTATACATATATGAAATAAACTAAAAAAATATACAAACTTTACGCTGTAGCTCAACTTATTTGAATTCCTAAAAAGGCCTAACATACTTAAACTCCCGAAAACACCTATGCTAACTATGTAAGGAATGTATTCCGTAGTGAATTGAGCTACCGTATAGGCCACGGGAAAGAACAGATAGCTTAAAATAATTTTTTTATTGGTAATTTTTTGAAGTTCCCATTGTGCAATAATTGCCATCAGTAAAAGAACTATTGAAAAAAAAACAGCATCTATGTAAAGGCTTCCAAGAAGTAGTCCAACATAGATTAATGAAGTAAATGAACGAATTAAAAAATTCATGAAAAATCTTCAAGTAAAAGTAAGTATACTTCTTTAACACTGCTTCCATAGTTCAAGTAATTTTCATCGCTAATCACGTCTGGTTTAAATTGCTTTATTGAAGTAATGTTGAGTGGGATATTGTCAGAATAGCGGTTCTTGATACTTTTTAATCCTTCTGAAACGGTTTGTGAAAATTGACGTGTCCCGGCTATTACTATTAATGTTTCTGGCAAGTCTGCCAATTTATTAGAGCCCAATTGACGCTCGCACACTACAATACTACCGTCATATGCAACTATTGATTCACAACTGCACAGCATAGCTTTGGCATTTAGATTGGTTTTGGTAAGGGTTATACCATTATCTAATTTTTGGGCTAAAATTGGATCTAGACAAAACAACTCTCGTATTTCTGAGGGATATTGTTTTATAATGGAATTGAAGGCATCTTTTGCATCTTGAATTTTTTCACAATAAACAAACTTTCCTCCACAAGCCGTAAATTTTTGCGCAAATGATTGCTCAATCGGAAGTTCTTTAGGTGGCATGTGCGGACCACGTTCTTCCTCATCGATATTTTCTTTGAGAGCCGTTTTTTTTCTAAAAATTTTTGACCAAAATTTACTCACACACCAAAGTTGTTACACAAAGGTAACAAATCGTAGATTACTTGGCATAATTTGTTAACGTGGAATCTTTTTTATTGCCTATTTTTACATCCTTTTTTTGTATGGATTTTACTTTTTGGACTTTGGGGTTTGAACTTCTAATTTTTCAAAAGGTCGCTTGCCAAAAATACGTTCTAAGTCATCCTTGAAGATAACTTCTTTTTCAAGCAAGTGCCCCGCAAGTTCTGTGAGCTTGCCTTTGTGTTTTTTAAGCATCTGTATAGCACGCTTGTATTGTTTTTCAACGATTGCCGAAATCTCAGAGTCAATGGTTTTAGCTGTTTCTTCAGAATAAGGCTTGGTAAATCCATACTCACCCTCGTTGGTTTTATAATATGTAATATTTCCAACTTTATCGTTTAAGCCGTAAATGGTTACCATGGCTCTTGCTTGTTGAGTTACTTTCACTAAGTCGCTTAGTGCCCCAGTAGAAATTTTATTAAAAATAATACTTTCGGCTGCCCTGCCAGCTAGCGTAGCACACATTTCATCTAACATTTGTTCGGTGCGTACAATTTGTCTTTCATTGGGCAAATACCAGGCTGCCCCTAGCGATTGGCCTCTAGGTACAATGGTAACCTTAACAAGCGGTGCAGCATGTTCTAACATCCAGCTTACCGTTGCGTGACCTGCTTCGTGAAAAGCAATGGTCTTCTTTTCATCTGGAGTAATGATTTTACTTTTCTTTTCAAGTCCTCCAATAATTCGGTCTACGGCATCTAAAAAATCTTGACGACCTACCTTTTTCTTGTTTTTTCTGGCCGCAATTAATGCCGACTCATTACATACGTTGGCGATATCAGCTCCTGAAAACCCTGGTGTTTGTTTGGCCAAAAAGCCAACATCAAGCTTGGCGTCTGACTTAAGTGGCTTGAGATGTACTTTAAAAATTTCTTCTCGCTCCCTCAAATCAGGTAGGTCAACATAGATTTGTCTATCAAAACGCCCTGCGCGCATTAATGCATTGTCAAGTACGTCGGCTCGATTGGTAGCTGCAATAACAATCACATTGGTATTGGTACCAAACCCATCCATTTCAGTAAGTAGCTGGTTAAGGGTATTCTCACGCTCGTCATTCGACCCTGTAATGTTATTTTTACCTCTTGCACGCCCAATAGCATCGATTTCATCAATGAATATGATAGCGGGTGATTTATCCTTTGCTTGCTTAAACAAGTCACGCACACGAGATGCACCTACACCCACAAACATCTCCACGAAGTCTGAACCTGATAGTGAAAAGAAAGGCACCTTGGCTTCACCTGCAACAGCTTTGGCTAATAATGTTTTTCCTGTTCCTGGGGGCCCCACTAACAAAGCACCTTTGGGAATTTTACCGCCCAATACAGTATATTTATTTGGATTTTTTAAAAAGTCAACAATTTCTTGCACTTCTTCTTTAGCTCCTTCTAATCCTGCTACATCTTTAAATGTTGTTTTAATATCTGTTTTTTCGTCAAACAGCTTGGCTTTCGATTTACCAATATTAAATATTTGTGCACCGCCACCTCCAGCACCACCACCTGACATGCGTCGCATAATAAATAACCATACGCCAATGATCAAAATAAGTGGTAAAAAGCCAAGTAATACATCTAACCAACGACTTTCAACTGTTTTAAATTCATAGCTAAAAGAAACGTCATTTTCCTCCGCAGCTTCTAATTTCTTCTGAAAAAGTTCAAGATTACCTACTTCAAATTGATAATGTGGACCAATACTGTTTTTGCGCCCCAATAAGTCGGGCTTATTGGCCTTGCTGTGTTTAGATTCAGAAAGTGCGTTTTCGGTTAAGGTGACTTGAGCTGTTCTTTTGTTGACAACAACAACCTTGCTTACTTCACCATCATTAAGGTAGTTTTCAAATGTAGAGATATTAATATTTTGATCGCTAGACATGCTGTTGCCACCCCCAAAAAATGAAATGCCAACAAAGAAAAGTATGATACTCGCATAAATCCAATAAGAATTTATAGCTGATTTTTTTGGTGGTGTTTTTTCTTTTTTAGCCATGTTTTAATATTTAGACTCTATTAACGTTTGTTTGGCATCGCCCCAAAGTGATTCAATGTCATAGTGTGAGCGTGTTTGTTTTTGAAAAATATGCACAACAATATCTACAAAGTCCATAAGTACCCATTCGCTTCTTTCAAGCCCTTCAACATGCCAAGGTTTTTCATGAATGGACTTGCTTACTAATTTTTGAATCGCACCAGAGATGGCACGTACCTGAGTATTTGAACTTCCAGAACACACGATAAAGTATTTACATACATTATTTTCTAATTCACGTAAATCTAGAACGTTGATCTCTTCTCCTTTTACCTCTTCAATTCCTTCAATTATGTGAGTCAGAAGTGTGTCAGTATTTTTTTTCTTTATCATGCAATACTAATCTGTGTAAAAGTAATTGTTATTTGCAAAATTAATTCACAAAACCAATACTTTTGTATATGCTTATTATCAAACTTAATGCCACCCCCTCTACCAACAGCTTTTTAAAGAAGTGGGTGCAGGAAAGCAAAGCATATAAAAGTATAGCGGTTTGGGCTGAACACCAAACCGATGGTCGAGGTAGAATGGGAACAAAGTGGCTTTCTGAAGCTAATTTAAACCTGACGGGTTCTGTTTACGTTGGTATTTCAGCCCACTATCAAAATAATATATTTGACTTAAACAAGCAGGTGTGCCTAGCCATTATGGACTGCCTGATGCATCTAAAAATTCCTGAACTTCATATTAAATGGCCAAACGACATTTTGTCAGATAATAAAAAAATAGGCGGTGTTTTGATTGAGCCAATAATGCGTGGAAAGAAAATGACAGGCGTGGTTGTTGGCTTTGGACTTAATGTGAATCAAGAAAAATTTGATGTTTCATTACCATTTGCTGCTTCCATTAAATCTTTAACAAAACAAAAACATGAAATTGGTCCTTTGTTTGAATTAATTGCAAAAAATATCACTGCTGCAATTCTTTCTGACCATATTGACCATGATCGTTATCTACGTGTATTGTATAAAATAAATGAGATGTGCGATTTTAATACAATTGACGGCTCTTCGTTTCAAGGGAAAATTAGGGGCGTATCACCAGAGGGAAAACTGATAGTTGTTCACGAAAATGGGGATAGTAAATCTTACGAAGAAAAAACGTTGGCGTTTAGAGCTTTCCAGAATTTGTAATAAGTACTTCTAAAAACTGGGTGAGAGGTTTTTTAACCATCATTTGCATCATTGGATTGATGTTCCCTTCAAATACCAATTGTATTTTTGTTTCTCCATCAATTGCTTCTAGGTTGGCGTGTAACTCAAAAGGAACGCTTCCGCCATCAGCTGTCATTACAATCTGCGTGTTAGGCTTTTGTAGCTCTAGTTTTAATGGAATTACAGGCATACCTGCAAGCTTAAAACTAAAATGTTTGTCGTCTTTTACATGAAAACTCGCTTCTTTAGGCATAAGTAGTTTGTAGGTACTTGCTTGTGTTAGTTTTTCAAAAACTTCTTCAACGGGTTTTGTCAAGGTGGCAATGCTGCTTTCTAGTCTCATCTAACAGATTATTTAGGGGACCAATGTGCTGGTGTTTTGCGCCATTGCTTTAGAACTTCTTCTTGCTGTGGCTCAATATATCCAGTAGCAACTGCGGTTTCTATTAATGTATTGTAACCTGAAAGGGTGGTAAGTTCAACCGCTGCTTCTTTCATATTGGCTTCGGCAATATCAAATTCATAGCTAAAGAGGGCTAACATTCCAAGCACATTGATGTTGGCATTCCTCAGGGCATCGATCGCTTGTAGGCTGCTCTTGCCCGTACTAATTAAGTCTTCAACCACAACAGTTGGTGCATAAATATCATATTGCCCTTCAATCTGATTTTGTCGCCCGTGTTTTTTGGGTTGTGGACGAACATATATAAATGGCAAATCAAGCGTCTCTGCAACTAGCATACCTAACCCAATCGCACCTGTAGCCACACCTGCAATCGCTTTAGTTTCAGGATATTTTGTCTTGATTTCGTTAGCTATTGCTAGACTCAAAAATCTTCTTATGTTAGGATAAGAAAGTGTTATTCGATTATCGCAGTAGATCGGCGACTGCCAACCACTGGCCCAAATAAACGGATTTTTGGGTTCAAGCTTTATTGCTTTAATTTGTAATAGGTATTCAGCTACTTTTTTAGCAGTAGAGTCTTCCTTAGGCATGGAGCAAATGTATAAAGTTTTTATCAATCATAAAGAGATTATCCTCACTTCAACTACTCCAAATGGGAAGCTTGGAAAAGTCCTACCTCTAAAATCCACAAGCTTCAACACGATAATACGCATAATCCGAACGACACGAGTCAAACGACTTTACCTAATTCATGATAATCCTAAAAAAATTTTAAGTGATTTTAAAAAAAAACTACCCGTTACCATTGCTGCTGGCGGAGTAGTGCAGCATGAAAACGGAAAACTTCTGTTTATTTATCGCAAAAAAAAATGGGACCTACCCAAGGGTAAGGTAGATAAAGATGAAAGCCTTGAGGATGCGGCCAAGCGTGAAGTAAGAGAAGAAACAGGTGTTAAAAAAATTAAAGTCGGCAAACTAGCAGGTATAACTTACCATATATTCAAACGCAGCAACTGTTATCAATTAAAAGAATCCCATTGGTTTTTCATGAAATCAAGTTACGGCGGCACTTTAGTTCCTGAATTCAAAGAGCATATCACCAAGGCAAAATGGAAAAACAAAAATAAAACAGTTAAAGCAATCAAAAAGACGTATCCAAACATTAAGGATTTATTTGATCAATCAAATCTTATTATAGCTTTATTTGGGGAGGAATAAAAGTGCTGTAGTCACCATCATTACGAATTAGTTCACGTACAATACTACTGCTGATGTAAGAAGTTTCAGCGGAGGTTAGCAGAAAAACAGTTTCAATATCTGACAAATGCCTATTGGTTCTAGCTATGGCTTTTTCAAATTCAAAGTCACCATTGTTACGCACACCACGTAAAATAAATTCTGCTTCAATTTCACGACAAAAATCAATTGTTAGTCCATCGTAAGCAGCAACTGAAATACGTGTGTTGTGCTCAAAACAGGTATTGATAAATGAAAGGCGCTCTTCCAATGAGAACATATATTTTTTCTCACTGTTTTTTCCAATTCCTATTACAATCTTATCAAAAATCTTAACACCTCGTTCAACAATGTCAAGGTGTCCGATTGTAAAAGGATCAAATGAGCCTGGAAATAGTGCACGTTTCATTCTTCAAATGTATTATTTTTTAAGCAGCTGTTAATCATATCCACAATCAAATCTCCTAATGCGATACCAGATTGTTGGGCTTGCATTGGCAGTAAGCTTTGAGCTGTGAGTCCAGGAATGCTATTGAGTTCAAGAAAATAAGGGGTGTCACCCATAAAGATAAAATCACTTCTGCTAATACCCTTTACACCCAATAAATTGAATACTTTTCGGGCAGCTGTGTTAAGGTTTTGTAATTGGAATGATGTTAATCTAGCAGGGGTGATTTCTTTAGAATTACCCTCATATTTGGCAGCATAATCAAAGAAATCACCATGAGTAATAATTTCAGTAGGAGCCAAAACTCTAACTTCTCCTTCATATTCAATTACTCCAATTGAAACCTCTATTCCTGATAAGTAACTTTCAATCAATACTTCATCGTCTTCGGCCAGTGCGGTACTTATGGCTGCTGATATTTCTTCTAGCTTGTTAACTTTTACAACGCCAAAGCTGCTGCCGGCCTTGTTGGCTTTTACAAAGCATGGTAATCCAATACTTGTGGCTAGCGTTTTGCTGTTCCAGTTCGAATTGGAATCAATAATTATGTTCTTAGCCATGGCAATTCCGTGCGGCCGTAGTTTTTCTAGTGTTTTATGCTTGTTGTAAGTTATTTCAGAGACCGCTGCCGAACAGCCCGTGTAGGGCACTTTTGCCTTATCCAAGACTTTTTGTAGCACGCCGTTTTCTCCTGGTGCACCGTGAACGGCAATAAAAACGGCATCAAAAATATATTTTTTCCCTTCATATTGATAGGAAAAATCACTTTGATTTAGGGCTATTAAGTTACCCATGTGATTTACAGTCCACTCCTCAGCAGAAATAACCACTGGTTTTGCATCAAAAATACTTTCAGGGATGTTGTCTAAAACAACCTGTCCGCTCTTGATCGAAATATTATGCTCGGATGTGGTTCCGCCCATAACTATAGCAATTTGCTTTCTCATACCGCAAATATCATTATTTTTGAACTTCATTGAAACATATTATGCTTCAGATCTTACGTTTTTTATTTAGCAGGGCTTTTTTTTGGAACTTGTTTTTGGTGATTTTAGCTATTACAGCGCTGTTGTTATTGACTTTTTACGGACTCAATTGGCATACACGTCAAGGGAGTTTTATTAAAGTTCCTGATCTTAATACCATGACCATTACAGATGCACAAGAGCTGTTACAAGAGCAAGATCTTAATTATGAAGTTATCGATTCTGCTCGATTTAATCCTAGTTATGCTCCTTTTGCTGTTATTGAGCAAACGCCTATTTCAGGCGATATGGTAAAGAAAAATAGGAAAATTTATTTAACGCTAAATCCAGCAAACTACAACGAGGTTATACTTCCTGACGTTATTCAAATCACAAGGCGATCTGCTGAGTCAACGCTTCGTGCTGTAGGTTTAGAAATAGGTGAAATTTTATATCAGAATAATATTGGAAAGGATATGGTTTTGCAATTGCGTTATGACCAAGCACCTATTGCGCCTGGAGATAAGCTCCCCAAAACCTCACGAGTTGATATGGTATTGGGTAATGGTAAGAAACCAAT
>MDTG01323579.1_pt1 | contig 22027 bp, 23 predicted proteins | sample 811421 | NCBI WGS metagenome assembly MDTG01 (sample SAMN05326645, study PRJNA326480) | marine metagenome | isolation source: seawater | place: Pacific Ocean: South East | collected 2011 | reverse complement strand
TGAGGTTTCAGTGGATGAAGGCTTAATTTCTTCCTTTTCTTGCTCTGGCTCCTCATTATCTTCGACCTCAATAACAGCGAAAACCTTCCCCTCTCTTACGCTGTCACCTTCTTTTACTTTTATATCTTTGATTTTGCCATCAAAATCTGATGGTACTTCCATGGCAGCTTTTTCTGATTCCAACACAATGATTGGATCATTTTTACTTAGCTTATCTCCTTTTTTTACCGAGATTTCGATAATTTCTGTATCTTCTGCTTCGCCTAAATTGGGGATTTTTAGCTCAATTTCTTTCATCTAATATAAGGGTTTTTTTTGTTCAGTTTTATCTTGTATTTAGTCTTAAATTTTTTTGCCTCTTTATTTAGACCACATGCCAATAAAGCATTATAGGCTATATGATTAGAATCAATTTCAAAGAATTCTCTTAATTTTTCTCTGGTATCGCTTCTGCCAAAACCGTCAGTACCCAAACAAACATAATTGCCATTAACCCATTTCCTGATTTGCTCAGCATATAATTTCTGATATTCAGAGACTGCAACTGTAGGCATTTCGTTTTTAAAGCAGTTCTCTACATATGATTTTGAGTTCTGTTCATTCATATTCTCTTGATCAGCAATTATGCCACCTCTAGCCAATTCATTAAAACTCGTAATACTCCAGATATCGGCTTTAATGCTAAAATCTTGCAATTTCTTTGAGGCTTCTATAGCAAAACGCAATGTAAGTCCTGATGCAAGTATTCGAACATCAGCAATTTTCTCCTGCTTAAATAAATATGCTCCTTGTAATATTTCAGAATCTTTTAAGTTTTTTGGCCTTTGAGGGTGTATATAGTTTTCATTCATTAGAGTTAAGTAATAATAGTTGTCATTATTTTTTACGTACATATCATCGATCCCATTCTTGATAATTGTTGCTAGCTCATAATCAAAACAAGGATCATAAGATTTACAGTTAGGGATTGTTTGAGCTAAGAGGTGGCTATGGCCATCTTGGTGTTGTAGTCCTTCACCATTTAGTGTTGTCCTGCCTGATGTTGCCCCCAATAAGAACCCTCTAGCTCTAGCATCACCAGCAGCCCAAGCTAAATCATGCACTCTCTGAAAACCAAACATTGAATAGTAGATATAGAATGGAATCATAGGAAGAGAGTTATTGGCATAAGATGTCGCTAATGCAATCCATGCCGAAAAAGCACCTGCTTCATTTATGCCCTCTTCTAGCATCACCCCATCTCTTGACTCTCTGTACCACATTACTTTATCTACATCTTCTGGTTGGTATTTTTGACCCTCTCTACTATAAATTCCAAACTGTCTAAAAAGTCCATCCATACCAAAAGTTCTTGCCTCATCAGGCACGATGGGAACTATATATTTACCAATTTTTTTATCTCTTAGTAATGAAGTTATAAGTCTTACAAATACCATTGTCGTCGAAACCTCTCTTTTGGATTCAGCATGGAATTCATCAAAATGAGAGTTATCGTTAACTGTTAAATTAGCTTTAATTGATTCTCTTCTTGGCAAGAAGCCTCCTAGCTTCTTTCTTTGATTTACTAGATATTTATATTCTTTACTATTCTTACTAAGCTTAAGATAATCCAAATTGTTCAACTTAGTTGAATTAATAGGTAAATTAAATTTTTTAATAAAATCATCAAGATTTTCTTTCGTAAGTTTTTTCACTTGATGTGTAGTATTATCTGCTTGCCTTGAACCAATACCGTAACCTTTAACAGTAAATGCAAGTATTACAGTAGGCTTATCTTTACATTCATAAGCTGATTTATAAGCATTGAATACTTTCAGCGGATCATGCCCTCCTCTATTCAGATTTTCTATATCATCATCTGACATATCTTCAACAAGTTTTAGAGCTTCAGGGTGCTTACCAAAAAAATGTTTCCTAGTATAAGCGCCACCCTTAGCTTTAAAATTCTGATATTCTCCATCAACTGTATTATTCATAACCCAACTTAAAGAACCCGTTAAATCATTAGCTAAGAGTTCGTCCCATTTTCTACCCCAAATTACGTTAACTACATTCCACCCAGCAGCTTTAAAAATAGCACCTAGCTCAGTTATGATTCTTGAGTTTCCTCTTACAGGCCCATCAAGCCTTTGCAAATTGCAATTTATTACAAAGATTAAATTATCAAGCTTCTCTCTTGCGGCTAATGATATGGAACCCATTGATTCTGGTTCATCCATCTCTCCATCACCGCAAAACATCCAAATTTTTCTATTAGGGTCATTCTCTAATAAGCCTCTTTGTTCTAAATATTTCATGACATGAGCTTGATAAATTGACATTATTGGCCCCAAACCCATAGAGACTGTTGGAAATTGCCAGTAGTTAGGCATTAACCAAGGATGAGGATAAGATGATAAGCCATCTCCACTAATCTCTTGTCTAAAGTTATCTAAGTGCTTGGTTGATATATTCCCTTCAAGAAAAGACCTGGCGTAAATTCCTGGAGAAGAGTGTCCTTGAAAATAAACCATGTCAGCTAAATTCCCACCCTTAAAAAAATGATTGAAACCAACTTCATATAATGTTGCAGCAGATGAATATGTAGATATATGGCCACCTAAATCAAGACTCTGATTTGCCTTGAGAACTGTAACTAGAGCATTCCACCTTATAAAATGTCTAATTGTTTCTTCAATTTCCCAATTACCAGGATAAGCATCTTCTTCAGATGATGAAATTGAGTTAATAAAAGGTATTTCAAAAAAATTATCATCTATAAGGCCCTTATTAACTGCATGAGAGATAAAATCAGAGAGCAATTTTTTAGTATTCTCTTTGCCATTAAACAAAATTAAGTTCTCTAAGGCATCTAACCAATCTTCTAGATCTTGGTTGTAGATAGGGTCTTTCATCTAATGGATTATATTTTTTTTTGTATCAATACCCAAGTCAACGTTATTATTTCTTAGCTATTTGCCAGTAAAATTACTTGCTATTATGTGAATTAATATGAATCAAGAAATTACAAATTTTCAAAATAAATTTATTTTTAATTTATTGATTGGTTCAGTGACTAAAGACGATTTTTTTTTAGCCAGTCAAGACAATTCACAAGAATCGCTTTTCAAAAAAATTGAAATAAATTATCTTCATAAATTTTTTCTTGATTTCATTTATAAAAATAAACTTACAGACTACTTAATTGAAGATAGTCTAAAGAAACTTAAAAAAGAAGCGATTCTCTTATCCGTAAGAAATCTTAAATTACATGAAATTGCAAGAAAGATCTCAGACGAATTTGAATCAAATAATATTAGATATTCAATCTTGAAGGGGTTGAGTATTTCAAGAATTATTTACGAAGATGCAAGTTTCAGAACTCTGAGAGATCTTGATGTTTTGGTTCATTTAAATGATTTGGATAGCGCAGTTCTTTCGCTCAAGAAATTTGGATTTTATTTTCCTGGCAGACCAGTCGGAAATTTTAAAATCTTTCATAATGAAGATAATTATGATTTACCCAAGCTTATAGATTCAAATGGCCTAATTATTGAAGTTCATTTTAGTATTCTTGGCGACTATAAAAATGAGTGCTTTTTAACAAAAGAAATATTAAGAAATGAAAATAATTTTACCATTGATGAAAAGAATATTAATGCACCAAGTCTTGAGGAGAACTTTGCCCATTTGCTTTATCATGGCACATCAAAAGAAATTCTAGGATCAGGCTTAGTATTCATATCCGATCTCTACAGAATCTTAGAATCAAAAAATTTTGATATTACTAAAGCCGTAAAGATTATTAAAAATAATTCTTTAGATCAAGAATTGAGGTTTTATCTGGATATTTTGAATTACTTTAATGCACATAATTATAAGTCAAAGATATTGGAAGAACATATTGAAGTTAAAAGTATGGATGATAGTTTATTGAGTGAGGCAATAAGACTTTTATTTTCTCAAGTTGGAGTCAGCCAGAAAAGACTTTTAAAGGTTAAGAAATTTAAGAATGATAAGAATTTGATTACTAAATTCGAACAAATAAGAAGTATTTTTTTCCCAAGCACAAAGAAACTAAGTAGAGAATTTGGTGAAACTATAAATAATTTAAATTTCTTTAAAATTTATATCAAGTACTTGGAAAGATCTTTTAGAGAACTTGGTAAGTATGCAGTAAATGAATTAAAAAAAATCGGCAAAAAACAGAATACTGAATTTCTTGTCTATACTAAGGTAGATAACTACTTTAAAAATCAAGATGCTAATTGAAGTAAACAATATATCTAAGAAATTTGATTTACCAAAATTTAAATTATCTTCAAAAGAAAATAGTTTTATTTCAGTAATTGAAAATTTTTCAATGGATATAGAATCAAAGGATTTCATTTGCCTTGTAGGAAATAATGGTTCTGGAAAGACTACTTTGCTTAAGATTCTTGCTGATTTAATTATTCAGGATGAAGGAAGTATTAGTAGAAATGGAAAGATTTCATTTGTTTCTACAAATGAGAGATCATTTTTTTGGAGATTGTCAGTTAAAGAAAATTTAAGGTTTTTTAGTTCGTTGACAAAAAATAAAGTTTCCATATTAGACGATGATCTCATTAATATTCTTGGGATTGATAAATTCTTAGAAAAAAGATTTATGAACCTATCTAGCGGGCAGAAGAAAAAAGTAATGATAGCAAGATCATTAATTTCTGAAGCTGATATTTTTCTATTTGATGAAATTACAAACTCACTAGATGAGTTATCAAGACAGCAAATAATTGATTTTATACATGAAGATATTTTTCTAAAAAAAAATAAGGCAATTGTTTGGGCAACACACAATCCACATGAAATAAATAAGAAATATAACAAGCTCATAGATTTAAATAAGAGAAATAGAAATGCTTAAGTCATTAAAAATATTTAATGCGTTTTTGAGAAAGGATTTTCTTATAGCGTATTCCTACAGAACAAATTTTTTTATTTCGGTTCTTACAATATTATTCATGCTCTTCGTTTTAAGTAATTTATCGAAGTTAAGCCTTAATAATGAAATTCTTGGTGATTTTGCAGATAATAGTTTTGGTTATTTTGTAATTGGGTTGGCAATTATAGATCTTGCAATGACAATTTCTTCTAGAGGTGCAGCTCAAGCCAGAGAACTGCAGCTGACTGGAGTTTTTGAAGAATTACTTCTTTTTAGAAGATCTAACGCTGAATTAATGGTCTCTTTGTTTATTTATCCCACAGTTTTTGCATTATTTAGGTTCTCTCTAATACTAATATTTGGCGTAATCTTCTTTGATTTACAAATAAATAATTTGGGTAATTTTGCACTTTTAATATTAGTGATGATTTTATCAATTTTAAGTTTTGTTGGCATAGGGCTAATTTCTGCCTTCTTCATAATTATTCTGAAGAAGGGAGATTTTGTTAATTCAATAAATTTAATACTGTGTATTGGCTTTGGTAACATAATTTTCCCCTCAGAAATTGTTGATACACAATTAAGCCAAATATCTTATTTTCTTCCAATTACGCATAGCGTTGAATTATTGCGAGAACTGCTAATTGGTAGCATTTCTACTGAAAGTATTTCAACCAATCTTACATACTTAATAGGCCTATCCTTCTTCTTCATTGGTATGGGGATAATTTCCTGTTTATATGCAATAAAATTTGCAAAAATCAGAGGTAGTCTTGGAGAGTTTTGATGGGCAATAGTAATTACAAACTTAAATTTTCTAATGAGTGTCTTAAAACAGAGGTTGATAACAATCTAATTATTCTAAATACAAACTCTGGAAAATTTATAGAAGTTAATGCAACAGGTAAAGCAATAATTAAGAAAATAGAAACTAATAACTACACAGTGAATATGGTCATAGAAAGTTTGAAATTAGATTTTGAAGAAGATAATAGCTTAATTGAAAAAGATACACTCCAATTTATTAAAAAAGCTATAGAAATTGGCATTATCACAGAGAATGAAACAACTGATGATTAATCTTTTGATTTTATATATTCTTTTAAAAACATTCATTGAAATAAAGTTTTTATCTTTTTCATTTGTAAGAAAGAATATTTATATTAAAAAAAAATTTTTCAAGAAAGATTCTAAGAACCTTAATGAATTCTATTTTTCACAAAAAACTGAAAAAATATCAAAAATTTTTTTCATAAATTCATGCCTAATTAAATCTGTTGTTTTATTTAAGGTTCTAAAGAACCATGGTTTTAATCCTGAATTATGCATAGCAGTTTCAAAAAAAGATGAAAACTTTTCTTCTCATGCTTGGGTTGAGAGTAATGGGAAACTCATAAATGAAGATAATAATAATATCCTTAATTACAGGGTAATTGAGAGGATTTTTTAGGAAATGTCTTTTGTTGGGATAAATAATTTTAGGTCTAATGCTAGCTCTGATAATTTAAATAGGAATTTTGAAAATAGTTTAAATAATTTTCAGTGTCTTTTTGCAGATGAGAATACCAGAGTTTATTCAAATAGCTCATCTTGCTCCACCTACTCAATCTATTTTAATAATAATATTTTAGTTTTTTCAGATTCAAATCTTTTAAATAAAAACCAATTTCAAAAAGCATTTAATTTATTAAATATTTCTGATGCGGAATTAATACATTATTTATATTCAAATAATAAAATACAAAAAATTAAAGATTTAATTGGCAAATTTACTTTTGTAATTTTTGATAATGTTAAAAATCAAGCGTACGCATACAGCGACCAGATTGGTCAAAAAGAATTATATTTTTGCTATCAAAATGGGTCTTTTATTTTCTCATCAGACATAAACCTTATTCAAAAATCTGGAATCATTAATAACGAATTAAATGAAGATAGGCTTCTGGAATATATAATTTTTTCAATGCAATTAGAGGAAGAAACTTTCTTTAAAAAAATTAAAAAACTTAAAAGAGGGATAAGATTAACAATAATAGATGAAGAACTTTCAATTAATCCATATTTTAATCTTGAAAAACCTGATGAATTGATTCTAAAAAATGATTATGAATATGCTGAAGCATTTAAAGAGATATTTACAAAGGTGGTCAATGATAATATTGATACTAATCAACCAACAAGTATTGCTTTAAGTGGAGGTTTAGACTCAAGCTCAATTATCTCAGTCGCGGCACAAAACAAGCAAAATGAAATAATTGCCTCAACTTTTAAATTTATCGGCTTAAGCAATGAAGATGTTAAGAAAACAGATGAAAGCAACTATCAAGAAGAGGTTTATAAAAAATATCCAAATCTAAAAAAAAATATAGTTCAAATCAATAATCAAAACCCAATTAAATATTTAGACGATAATTTGCAAAATTATGAGGAACCCATAGTGGCAGTAAATATGTATTTAATCGATTCTATTTTGGAATCTCTTCAAAGCAAGAATACAAAAGTACATCTTGAGGGGTTTGATGGCGACTCGGTTATTTCTCATGGATATGAAAGACTCTATGGATTAGGTAAAAACCTAAAAATTTTCAAACTATTAAAGGAAGCTAAAGCCTTAAAAGAAAAATCAGGTAAAAATTTTACATATGCTTCAACTCTTAAGGAATATGTTTTAAAACCTTTTTTGAGATCCTCAAATTTAACAAGCCATCAAAATAAACTATTACAAGAAAAACTTAAAAGAGTAAGGAAAGGTATAGTTCAAGACGGCTGGATTGAGAATAAATTAAATAAAATGAGTTCATTAAGCATTTCAGAACAATCAGATACAAAAAACTTTCATTTAACTACTTTGCAACATCCAATTTGGGAAGATGCAATATGCTCAATGAATAAGGCTGGCAAATTAAGATCAATTGATATTAGAAGTCCATTTTTTGATATAAGACTTATTCATTTCTGCCTTTCTTTGCCAGACTCACAAAAATTAAAAAATGGGACAAATAGATACATTTTAAGGAATTCAATGCAAAACATAGTCCCAAGAAAAATTCTACAAAGATTATCAAAAACTGATATCAGCCCCTTAGCTGAAAAAACAGTTGCAAACATAAAAACACAAACTCTAAGAAAACAAATTTTTAACAATAGTTCTATCTTGGATAAATATTTAGATAAACGATATTTTGATGAGATTTTTTTAAATCTATCATCAAGAAAAGGTGATAATGTTAATTGGCTAACTATTTATCACATACTAGCCTTATCTAAATGGGTCAAAAAAAATCATTTTTAACTTTAAATATTCTCAAAAAGTGCAATAATAATTCTCTATGAGAATTAAAGAGCATTGGCACAGACCTGAAATTGTTATACATGGTGACATGGAAGAGATTACCAAAGGCATACCTCAATTAGGTGGAGCAAAGGAAGTTGGTGGTGACGATGGCGGAACTTGGTTAGGACAAGCAGTTAGTAGTTAATCTCATATTTTAAAGTACATAAAGCTATGAATAAAAATGAAATATGGAGTAAGCCAGAAATCTCCGAACATGGCGACATAGAAGAAATCACTAAAGGCATACCTCAATTTGGCAATGCAAAAGAAGTTGGTGGTGACGATGGCGGAACTTGGTTAGGACAAGCAGTTAGTAGTTGATTGTCAAATTATTCCTACAAGACATTTAATAAGACCTTAAATTCAGACAAAAAAATTATCTTTTTCGAAGAAATAATTTCTTCTGATAGCTCAGATATCAAGATTATCCAAAAAAAACTATCTAATCATTATGCTAAAAATAGTGATAATTCTTTCAAAAATACTACAGATGATAAATGCGTAATTTTTTTGAAGTCTGAAATAATTTTTGAAATCAATAAATCAGGCGGGATTTACTATGAATGTTTTAAAAAATTTGATGAAACTTCCTTTGCAAAATTAATATGCAACATGGCTTTGCCAATGTACTTTGTTCTAAATGATTTTCTTGCAGTTCATGCAAGCGCCGCCACTGTTAATGGAAAAAATATTATTTTTTCAGGGAAAAGTGGAAATGGTAAATCAAATGCATTATTAGATTGCCTTCAAAAAGGAGGAGAATTAATTACAGAGGATCTTGCGATTATTTCAAATACAAATAACAGCTCTTATATACTCCCTGCATACCCTATTTTGAATATAAAAAAAGAAATGATTCATCGATTAATCAATAAAGATTTATTTTACGAACAAATCTCTCTTAGCGAATCAAATAATAAATTGCCTATCAAAATTAAGAAAATAGCAAAAAAAAGTAGAAATATTGACTTTATTATTTTTCTAGAATGGACTGATGAAAATTCATTTAAACAAATTAGTCAAAAGGATGCATTTCTCAGAATTATTGCAAACTCTTGGCATAGTTATCCTTTCGTAAAGGATAAGAATAGAACAGAGATACAAATTCAAAATATTACAAAACTTGTTTCTAATTCAAATGCATATTTACTTAGACGAAATAAGAAAAATATAAATGTTGCAGGCTATTCTCTTTTAGATGAAATAATTCATGTCTTAAGATAAATGAATAATATTTTTAACTGTTTTATTTATAGCTAAGATAGTATCTGAAAATTCTAGATTGAAATCTTTCATTATATTTTTTGGGCAAAGAGCAGAATATTTAGGTCTATTTGGCTTATTGTCTATAATGTTCTTACTCTGTACCGGGTCAACCACTACATTACCAATATAACCAATCTCATGAGCAGCTTTTACTATATGAGAGGCAAATTCATACCAGCTCATACATTCATTTCCACAAAAATGATATATCTTTGATTCACTATTAAGAAATCTCTTATTGGATATCAATTGAAAAACTACTTTGGAAATATCTTTAGCATAAGTTGGGCAACCATGTTGATCATGTACAACAGCAATTCTCTCTGCATTCTTTGAAATATTAAGAATCGTCTTTAAGAAATTTTTTCTATATTCACTAAATACCCATGAGGTTCTAATAATTGTGAAAGAGCAACCTGATGTTTCAATTGCTTTTTCGCCTTCTAGTTTTGATACGCCATAATGATTTAAAGGATTTGGTTTATCTTTCTCTGTATAAGGAGTATCTTTTGTTCCATCAAATACATAATCTGTTGAAAAATGTATTAATCTTGAACCAAAATCTGAACAATTCTTGGCTATCTCTGAAACAGCAATATTATTTACTTTTGTGGCATAAGTAGTATTGATTTCTGATTGATCAACATCCGTATAAGCAACAGCATTGATACAAATATTTGGCTTATGTTCATTAAAAGATTTTTTTAAAGCTCCGTAATCTGTAATATCAATATCATCTCTTGAGAGAGCAACAAAATTTATATCTTTTGATCTGAGTTCATCAGCAATCGATTTACCTAGTTGTCCATTTTTTCCAAATAATAAAATTTTCAATTTAAATCATCAAAATGCATTCCATTTTGATCCTTTTCAGAAACTATTACCTCATCTGAAGGCCAATCTATTCTAAGAGTCTTGTCATTCCATAAGATGCAACCCTCATCTGAAGAATCATAATAGTCAGTACATTTATATTCAAAATCAGCTATGTGAGACATTACATAAAAACCATGTGCAAAGCCTGGAGGAATATAAAATTGTTTTTTGTTAGAAGCACTCAAGATTACTGAATGCCACTTCCCATAGGTTTCAGAATCTTTGCGGATATCTACAGCTACATCAAATACCTGGCCTTCGACAACTCTTACTAGCTTTCCTTGTTGTTTATTTTTTTGAAAATGCAATCCTCTTAACACCCCTTTGGACGATCTTGAATGATTGTCTTGCACAAAATCTAAGCCAATGCCTGCTAACTCTTTGTATCTTTCTTTCTGAAATGTCTCCAGAAAAAAGCCTCTTTCATCTGAAAAAATTTTTGGTTCAATTTCTACGCAACCTTCTAAGGCTGTATGAATTATTTCCATTTATTTTTTAACTATCTCTAAGAGATATTCTCCATATTTTGTGTTTTTTAATTTTAATGCCTCTTTCTTTATTTGTTTCTTATTGATCCAATGATTTTTGTAAGCAATTTCTTCAATACAACCAATTTTGCTTCCCTGTCTTTTTTCAACAGTACTTACAAACTGACTAGCCTCTAATAATGATTGATGAGTTCCTGTATCAAGCCATGCAAAACCTTTGCCAAGTGTTGCTACCTTCAATTTTCCTCTTTTTAGGTAGTCCTTATTGATATCTGTTATCTCAAGCTCGCCCCTCGGTGAGGGTTTAACTTTTTCAGCTACTTTACAAACATGCTGATCATAAAAATATAAACCTACAACGGCATAATTTGACTTGGGTTTCTTTGGTTTTTCTTGAATTGAAATGGCTTTTCCATTTTTTGAAAATTCAACGACTCCAAATCTCGAAGGGTCAGATACTTGATACCCAAAAATAGTTGCACCCTCATTCTGCTTTTTTATTTGACTAGTTAAAATATCTGAAAAATCATAACCATGAAAAATATTGTCTCCTAAAATTAAACATACAGGTTCATTTTGAATAAAATCTTTTCCGATTTTAAATGCGCTTCCAATTCCATCAGGCTTTTCTTGAACCTTATATTCAATATTTATACCTAAATTTGAACCATCTCCAAGAAGTGATTTATAACTATCTGAGTCTTGAGGAGTTGAAATAATTAGAATATTTTTTATTCTTGCCATCATCAGTACAGATAATGGGTAGTAAATCATAGGTTTATCATGAATGGGCAAAAGTTGTTTTGAGATTACTTTTGTAAGCGGATAGAGCCTTGTTCCACTTCCACCTGCTAGAATAATGCCTTTATTAATCTTCATTTTTTCCTAACCTTTCAAGATTGTAGCTATTATCTAATATACTTTTCCACCATATCTCGTTTTCAAGGTACCAACTTACTGTTTTATAGATTCCTGTTTCAAATGATTCTTTTGGCAACCACCCTAATTTTTTAGTAATTTTTGATGAATCAATAGCATAACGCAAATCATGTCCAGGTCTATCTTTTACAAATGAAATAAGCTCGCTAAAGCTTTTTATTCCATCAGGCTTTTCTTTTATAAGCTTATCTAGAATATTACATATAGTTTCAACTACTTCTAAATTAGTTTTTTCGTTATTTCCGCCAATTAGATATGTATCTCCAACAACACCATTCATCATAACTTCTATAAGCGCATCACTATGATCATCTACAAATAACCAATCTCTTATTTGTTGTCCATCCCCATATATAGGGATGGGTTTTCCGCTTAAAGCATTAAGTATCACATGTGGAATGAATTTTTCAGGAAAATGATATGGGCCATAATTATTAGAGCAATTAGTGATGATGGTTGGAAGCCCAAAGGTTCTTTGCCAAGCCCTTACAAGATGATCAGCGCTTGCTTTTGAGGCAGAATATGGCGAAGAAGGCTTATATGATGAATCCTCAGAGAATTTTTTTTCTTCTATTTCAAGATCTCCAAATACTTCATCTGTAGAGATATGGTGGAATAAAAAATTATTTTTATCATCTAATGAATTAGTATATTCAAGGGATATATCAAGAAGATTATATGTGCCAATAATATTGGTATATATAAAATCATCGGGATTATCTATTGACCTATCAACATGACTTTCAGCAGCGAGATGCATTAATTTATCAGGCTTATGTTTTAGAAAAATTTCTCTTACAGCCTCTTTATTACAAATATCTATATTTTCAAATATGTAATTTTTTTCTTTTAATTCATCTGGGATGGAGTTTTTATTTCCTGCATAAGTTAAAGAGTCGATATTTATGACCTTATGAGAATGATTAATGAGAAGATTTCTTATTACAGCACTTCCTATAAAGCCATAACCACCAGTAACAAAGATATTCATATTTTTTTATTTTTTAAAGCTTATTTTCCAAAATAACGCACTAGACCATAATTGTATCAAGCTTTTAATATGTAATAACAACATATATAAAGAACGTCTACTGCTTCTCTGTGCATCATGCTCTGCAATTATTTTTTCTAAGACTGAGATTTCTAAATTCTCAAGATGCAGCCTTGCACAGATATCATAATCTTCACAATACATAAAATATTTTTCTTCGTATCCATGAAGTTTTTTGAAAGTTTCTTGTCTGAAAATATGAAAACACCCAGAAAGCCAAAAAAATTGATTATCTTTAATTTTGACAGAGAAATCTTTTAGAAAATGCCTCTTTATTAAAGAATAAATAGAAAGGTTTTCTCTAACATGATCTGTATAGTTGCCAGATGAAGAAACAATTCTTGGACTTGCAACACCAAATGAATTTAATTGGTTAAGCTCATCAATAATACTTTGAAAAAAATTTTCTTTTATTCTTATATCCGGATTTATAACAAAAAATAATTTAGTGTTCATTTGTTTAAAAGCATTATTATGATTCTCACCAAAACCTTTATTATTATGATTTCTTATAATTACTAGATTTAAATCACTATCAATCTCAAAATCCTCATTTCTATTATTTAAAGTTAGAATTATTTTAATTTTTTTGAAACTAGGATTTTTTTTAAAATCTGAAAGAAATTTTTTTATAAATTTTCCATGGCCATGAGAAACTATTGATATGGAAATGTCATCTATTTTGTACACTATGTTTAAAAGTTATACAGATATTAACATGATTAAGATTTTTCTTGGTAAGAAATCATTTCAACATCTAAACCATCTAGAGCATTAATCGAGGCAGGGGTAAAAAAATCTTCAATCATAAAAATTTTACTTTCAATATTTAGATTTGAATACTTTAACCAAAAAGAAGTAGTGCTTCCAAATGAAATTATTTTTTTTGGTGCGCAATGAACTAGGAACATTTCTATTGGTATGTTTGGTAACCCACTGGATACCAAAGATGAATTCAAATCTTTCATTACAGTGCCTTCATTTGGATGTGGTTTGTAAATAAAATTTTCACTTAAAGTATTAGAGTTAATTATTTTTCTATAGTTTTCTTTGTTTATAAAATTATGTTTTACCAATGAACTACCCAACACTAGAGTATCTTTTTCTTCCATTTCTTTTTTCCATAATTCAATCTCCTTTTTATAGGAAAAGCAATTATCACAAATATATTTCATACTTTCGTAAGAGAAAAAGTCACCAACATCGATAAACTTTGTCGTAAATTTAGATAATTTATTTGAAACAATTGAAAGATTTGAGACATAAGCTATATCAACATCTTTAAATTCTGAAAAACTAGGCTCATATCCTTTTGGCCATAATAATTTTTTGATGAAAGCCTTCATGCTATTAGTGTATGTTATGGATTTATCCAGAATATTTAAGAAAACTGTTCCGTCATCCAGAAAAACTGAATTCTTAAAATTGATAAACTTCTGAAGGAATTGTCCAAAAAAAGAAAAATTTGTAAACTTCAAAAATAATTTTATGCCTTTAATTTTTCTAATTTTCAAGAAAAGAAGAATTTTATTTCTAATAGTTGAAACATCATGGAATTCAATACTTTCAAATACTGTATTATCCTCATGGAGAAAGTTATCTAATATAATCTCTCTCTCTTTAAGAACTATGATTTTTTTAAAGTTGTTCTCCTTGGCATAGGTAAGCAATAGAAGTAAATTCCATCCAGTTTGTACATGAGATATGATGATTCTATTGGTCATATGGATGTCATTACTAAATATTTGATTACTTCAAATCTGACCATTTAATTTGTTGATTAAAGCTAAGATCTTTAAGTGCGGTCTTACCTATTACTTTATCAAATTCAGACCCAGGTATTTCTCCCGTGCCAGGCCTTCTAGCCCAAACATCTTCAGCACTTATAGTCTGACCTTTTTTAATCTCTTTATCAGCAACTACACTTGACCTAGCAAAATTCAAAACATCTTCTTCTTCTTTTGTTTTTTGTTTTTTGTTTCTCGAAGCAATAAATATTTCCTTTGATCTTTTCTTTATAACTTTGAGTTCTTCTGGGTTCATTGAACAAATAATATCTGGACCATCTCTGTCCATGGAATCTGTGAAGTGTCTTTCTATTATTCTAGCTCCAAGAGGAATAGATGATAATGCCATGTATGGTCCTAAACTATGGTCAGAAAAACCAATTACAGCATTAGGAAAATTATTCTTTAGTTCAGTAATACCTTTCAACGAAACATTCTCGGGAGGACTAGGGTATAAATTTGTACATTCTAACAATGCATATTGAATTTGATTTTCTTCAAAGATATCTACAGCAGGCTTTATTTCTTCTACGGAATGCATGCCAGTGCTCATTATTATTGGCTTTCCAAAAGAGGCTATCAATCTAATCAGAGGAAGATTGCAACATTCACCTGACCCAATTTTAAATGCTGGCACTCCAATATCATTCAAAAAAATAGCAGCTTTCCTTGAAAAAGGTGTTGAAATGTATGTACCTCCCAATTTTTCTGTAAAATCTTTTAAATTTATTTCGTCTTCAGGGCTTAAAGAACAATCATCCATTATTTGCCAGATAGACCTTTTATCATTAGGTGGAATTGTAAGTTTAGCTTCATCAGTCATTTCATCCTCAACAAAATGAGTTTGGTGTTTAATTATGTCTGCTCCAGCTTTTATTGCTTGATCAACCATATGTTTAGCAACATCGAGCGATCCATTATGATTTATACCTATCTCTGCAATTATTGCTGGTGGATAGTTTTCACCAATATTTAAGTTAGCTATTTTCATTTTAATTTTTCAAGCAGGACAAGGTCTTCCATGGAATCTATATCTATAGAGGAAGACTGATCCATGACATAAGCTCCAATATTTTCAGTCTCAAAAGATCTTTTTAATTTAAACCATCTAGAATTAAAAATATATATAGAACCATTAGGTTTGTATACTTCTGGAAGATCTTGTCTGTTTTTAAAGCAAAAAGCAGTATCTGAGATAGGTTGAAATTTTTTATTTTGATTTAATCTTCCATATTTTAGAATTGAACTTGAAGTCTTATTTACAGACATAACCAAATCAAAATTTGAACTTTTAAATAAACTCAGGGCCTCTATTATTTGCTTTTTTGATCTATTTGGACTTGTAACTTGTAGAAGGATAATAATTAATTCTTCAGAAATATTATTATCAATGAAGTCAGCAATTACTTCCGCAATTTCAGTATCGTCCTCTGCAAGCCCTTTCTTTCTCTTTATGAGGTTAATATTATTTGGAATTTCTTTTATGCTATCTGCATCATAATCAGTTGACACAAAGACCTCCCCTAGCTTTGTCTCAAGTGCTTTGTTTACAGTATGCATGTACAATGGCTTATTCTTATAATTAATTATATTTTTATCTTTAAATCCTTTTGAGCCTGATCTAAAAGGTATAAAAAAAATTGCTTTGCTGTTCTTATTCATTTATTTTTCATTTCCTACATTAAAAGGCAAATCATATATAAATCTAGAGTCTCCTTCCACCAAGTTCCAGTCAACTTTTAAATCAAAGGATGAAAAGCGCCTACTGTATTTATATAAAATTTTACCCTTTATGATCGCTATCTTCATGCCTCTGCCTAGGATAAATGCACTGAGTCCAATTTCATACATACGGCATATTATTTGTTTTTTGAATGGAATATATTTCATTTGATTTACTCCACCTCTGACTGCAAGAAATCTATGAAAAATATCTGACTTTACAAAAAAACAAAAGGTCTGTATGTGGGGTCGAAAAGTTTTATTAAATAGACTTTGTCTTAGTTCAGTATTATATCCTGATCCAACTATACCAATTAAAGGATCTTCTGTTGCGTATTTTGCTGATTTCAAAAATTCAATTACATTTGAATCAGTATCGATATTATCGTTAAGGAAGCAAAAATATTTTTTTTCATTCTTAGCTATCCTGGATGCAGTCTCATATGTGCCAAAATCATAATATTTTGATGAAGTCTTAAGAAACCTAATGTTTGAAAATTCTCTTTCAAGATTTTCAAAGTAATTATCTTTTCCATCTGCCACGAAACACATACATGAAATATTTGAGTTGTTGAGTTCTTTTAATAAATTACCTACTCCACATGAAAACTGTTTCTTGCCTATATTTTTTTTAAAGTAAAGACCTCTATCTGCATAATGATGAATAACTATCTGTATATCAGAAAAATTTGGAATGTATTTATTATTAATATTTGATATTTCAAAATTGGTTTTTAAGTAAATCTTCTTTCTCAAATTAAGCATATACTGCATAGGACTTGAAAATAAATCTGCAAATAAACTTAGAATAAAATTGATTAATAATTTCATGATATCGTTGGTTTGGCATTCTGGTTGAATTTACAAAATAAGAATATGAATATTATGCTCAACCAATTTCCTAAAATATAAAAAATTAATGAAACTACTAATAGTCTAAAGAACATTTGTTTTACTCTCATGTTGCATAACTTTTTTATTAAATATAAAAAGAAGGGGAAATATATTAATTGAAATATTATTCCAGTAGAAAGCAACCACACCCTATATGAGCCTCCAGAACCAGGAAGATCGAACCCTATACCAAACAGTAATTCCAGAGGATTTTCAAATATTATTTTTTTAAACAGTTCTATTTGCTCCTGTTCAAAAACACTGGTTCTTGTATTAAGCACTTTATCTGATTCACCCAAGAACCTACCAAATGTGGAATTATAAAAAAAAGAGTCCTTATCAAGAGAGAAATAAAGAATAAAAATGAAAAGAATAGCCAATATTACTGGGTAATAGTTTCCTCTTATAATTAGTTTCTCCACTACATATATGAATGAAATAACAATAAAGGCCGCGGACAAGCTTAAGATGCCAAAGAAAAAAATGCTTACTAAAATTTTTTTTGAATTTGAGCCGAACAGTGATATTCCTAAGGCATAACCAAGCGCACCTGGCTCAAAAAATGGTCCATGAAACCTATATGTTCCGATTATTTGATCAACATCACCAATACTTATATTTGTCCTTTCTAGATAAAAGGGCCAGTAAACGTTAAAAAATTGAGGATTTAGATCTACAAAGAAATAAGGTAAATCAAGAAAAAACATCAAAATTCTTTGTGCTATGGAAGCAAAACATAAAAAAACTAGTATCTTTACATATTTAGAAAAAATGTGGTTTAACTGTCCATCTTTTAAAAAAATTAATGCAGCAAATGAATAAAGGCTAAGAAGCCATGCAGAGTTAGGTGGACCATATTCTCTGGGCATTAAGAAATATGCTGTAATGAGCCCTGTAATACATACATGAAGGAAAACCTTTAAAGTGCTAAAATTTAAGAGAATTATTAGGACTGTAAGCAATAAGATTAAGTATCCCGAATATGGATATATAGCAATCCATCCTGAAAAAAGTATAGCTATTAATGCAAAGCAATACTCAGTATAAATTTCTTTTAACGACTTAACATTTTGCATAGATCTTTTAATGATAGATACATATTTTTATTGTTTATTTCTAATTTCTTATCCTTTTTTGAAAGTTGCAACCAAGCCTTTAAATCTGATTTATTTGTAATCTCACTTGCCGAAGTGAAAGAATAAGGGTATGGATCATTTCCAAACTCTTTTACCTGATCTCTGAGTTCAATTGGAGCATAATTGCATACTTGCTTTCCTAGTTGTAGAGCATGATGGCCTGCAGAAGTTAAAACATTTATAAATACTCTGTGACTATTACAGGCTTTGATTGGATTGCCATATACGAAATTAATATCTATCTTTCCTTCATATCTTATAATTAGTTCTTCAAAATCATTCATATCCTGGCTTGGATGTAGTTTAATGTTAGTGTTTTTGATGCCTGCATCAACCATTGATTGCAGTATGTCATTATGAGCAGCTTCCCATGCAGAATCTAAAAACATTTTGTCCTGCTTCCCTAATGAAAAAATACAATATTCGGTAGTAAGATTTGTTTCTTTGCTTAAAAATTTATGGAAATCAGTATTAGAACTATAGTTACCAGTAACAACAAATTCTCTATAACCAAGTGATTTTCCATATTCCTTGCCTAATGGATTCTTTATTAAAAGAGGGATATCCTTATTTTTTCTTAGCAGTTTGTTTTTATAGAAATCACTTGAATAGACCTCCTCTCCTGAAGTATGAGAAAAGGCTGCAATCATTTCGGATCTGCATGAAACTAAAGAATAGAAAATTTGTTTTTGGTCATATGGAACAAGTGTTAAATAAGGTTTTTTTCTAAGCATTATGTATGCAGCAAATCTTAGAAAATTAATCCCCTTTGAAATAACACCCAATGTTTTTGAAACAATTTGGATTTTTTTGAAAGAAAAATTATTTTTTTCTAAAAAAGAGAGTTCACGAATTATATCTTCATGCAGAATACTTGAACCAATATATATGAACTCTAAGTCAAATTCACTCAGCTCTTTTTTATCATTCCAGTAAAAAAACATAGGTGAAATATTGAATAATTCCCCTAAATGAGAGTCTAAAATTACTCTTATTTTTTTTTTACTCATTTAATACTATGGTTTGTAATCAAAGAATTTTTCAATGAATATTGTTAAGCTTTTGTAGTATTGGAAATTCACAAATTCTTCCCTTTTCCCCTCTAAGAATAGCATTGTCTGCCTTAAAAAGCCTGGTTTATAACTGGTTTCATTCTTTAGCTCTTTTAATGTAGAAATTTTCATTTTCATTTCACCTTTTTTTTGAATTTGGAGAGTTTCTATAGGGTTAAGCAAATATTTATTTTCATTTGTTAATGCTTCAATGCTCCAGTTCCCTCCCCCTCCATAACTAAAGAAATATGGAATTCCATTAAAAGTAGAAAAAAGGAAGATGATGTCATCATCACCTATTTTTTTTCGGATTATTTTGTAATAATTTGGAGTGCCGAAAAGATAGAAAGCTAAATCGAACATATGAATTGTATTGCATATTCCCCATCTTTCCATTTCAATTTTATGTCCTCGGATCCTATCTTTAAACTCATTTAAAGTAACTTTGATTGACAAAATATTTTCGTCTATTAGCTTTTTTTTGGCTTCAATAACTGAAGTAAACATTCTTCTATTGAAGGCAACATAAACACGTTTATTGAATTCATGAGATGAAATTTTCCTTAAATCACTGCTAAAAAGAGTGACTGGTTTTTCAACAAGTATATCCGCCGAACTTTTTTTAAGCGCATGATTAAGGATTTTAAAAGCGTTTTTTGGCTGAACACATATTATTAGATGAGTATATTTGCTTAATTCACTTTCATTAAATTTAAGAAAATCTTTTTTCAAAATAATTAAATTGGTCTCGTTTGTATTGAGTTTATTTGACCTATCAAGGATGGAAACTTCAGCCCCAAGATCTCTTAAAATTTTTGCGTACTCAATTCCAATTGAACCTGATCCTATTATTAATGTTTTTAAAACTTCTCTCATATTATTGCTTTACTTCTCAGATACATTTTATCAAGAAAATGGAAAATCAAGAGAGTTTGTATCTGGTATGGAAGATTCAGCAACTATAGAGCTGTATACTTTCATCGAAATATCAGTGTATCTATCGACTCTAGGAAGAACTTCCGCACCACTTAAAAGTAATTTTGCTATTTTGCCTGTTGTTTCACTTGCACGCGGAATGGCAAAAGCTTCATTTTTTGTTTCTTCAAGTAATGATTTAATTTGAATTTTTTCTGCTGAAAAATCAATTCTTACAGAACCTTTATCAAATTGTATATCAACAATTTTCTGATAAGAATTTCCTAAGTTACAACTTAGATCTACTTCAATATTATTGAGTAAAAAATTGACCTTTCCATACACTTCATAATAACCTGCACGCTTGCTTTCTTTTAGGTTTAAAATTTCTGTAACAATATTAAGAATTTTTAAATCATCTTCATTGGTAATTGCATCTATAATTGATATGTCATGCAAAATATTACATGCAAGACCCCAATTTACTCCATAAGCAGAATATTTTTTCATGTTTCCCAAATATTTAAGCTCTTTTAATTTTTCATTATAAAAAAAAGGTAAATTACAAAAGATTCTATGGCTTAACTTGCTTAGATCTCTATCAAATTTTAAGTAATCAGATTTATTACAAAATAACGGCTTTTCAACAATAATCACTTTATTTTTTTTGCTTACAACAATTCTTTTAACAATATCAAAGTGGTCTTTTGCGGTTGTTGATATTATGAAAATTTTATTTTTAGTTACTAAAATATCATTTAATTTTTTGTGCCAATCAGAATCTATAATTTTAGGATTTATTGGATCAACCACATCCACTTCAAACCCACTAGAAATTAGTGAAGATATATGGTGACGCCCTATCATGCCTGCGCCAATAACTAATGCATTAAGATCATTCATAAAATTTCTTTTGGATAGGAACTTCCATCAAATTTATTGTTTTAAGAATTTTAGTAATCTTTTTTGCAACATTTCCTTTGCCAAATTTAAAGTTTTTCTTCCCCGAATCAGAAATTAAGATTTTATTGTATGCTTCTTGCATTTTTTTGATGTCAATATCCGTATTAAAAATCATATTATTCTTCACTCTTCCACTTTGCCTTGAACCTAAATTAATACAAGGCACACCAAAAACTGGGGCTTCTCTTACGCCGCTTGAACTATTACCTACAATCATTTCGCAATTTTTTAACAAAGTGATGTAATGTTCAAACCTAAGGCTTTCAAAAAACTTAATTTTTGGAGAGGTAATTTTTTTTATTTCTTCAATAATTATATTGCTGCCATTATCGTTATTAGGGTATATCCAGATAATCTGTTTCTTAATAAGTTTTGCAAATTCTATGATTTCTCTAATGTAAGATCTTGTTTTATTTAGTTCACTCGTTACTGGATGAAAACAGAAAATACAGTAATTGTCGAATTCTATATCATATCTAAGAAAAGTTTCTTTTTTAGATGGTAGATTTGAACTTAGCAAAATATCTGTTTCTGGCGATCCTGTTACATAAATATGATTAGGGTTCTCGCCTAATCTTAAAACTCTTTTTTTTGATTCATCATTGGAAACGAAATGAAGATGTGAGAATTTCGATACGCTATGTCTTATTGCTTCATCAATTGTTCCTGAAACTTCTCCACCCTCAATATGAGCAACATGAATA
>MDTG01401806.1_pt1 | contig 22030 bp, 32 predicted proteins | sample 811421 | NCBI WGS metagenome assembly MDTG01 (sample SAMN05326645, study PRJNA326480) | marine metagenome | isolation source: seawater | place: Pacific Ocean: South East | collected 2011 | reverse complement strand
TTTTAACAAAACGATAACCGTATGCACTTTGTGTAAGATACTCATTTAGCCAACTTGCGTCAGGCCCTGGTGCAGGAAACGAAGTGCGCACATCTGTATTTGTCGCAACATGCGTATTAGATCCTGGACTCAGTGCAACCCCAAGCGGTGCTTGACCAGCAGATGTTGCAAAGTCCGCTTGATTAGCGTCATCTGCCTTACCAGTTAAATCACCACTAAATGTAGGCGCGGTAACACCGGCCGTAAATGTGGCCGATGTTCCGTAATAGTTTTTGGCATAGTAGATTACATTGTCACCACCGATGATACCAGTGGTTGATATTGCAGATAAATCTGTCGCTGCAATGTTAACACTAGGTGACGTAAGGTTGTAATCATTTGCCGCAGTGATTAGTATGTCATCTCCAACATACTGTGCTTGTTTACCTTGTACTCGTTCTGTGTTATTACCTTTCACCATGCTATTATTATCAGAAAGGACAATATCACTATTTGTACCCAGTACATAACTAGATTTATTCCCCGTGATTCTAGTTTCATGGTTTTCGACCACTTTCTGCTCTACCCCACCACGGATGTCCTCACGTTTATCTCCGTGTACACGAAGATTATAATCACCACCTACTTCAACATCCATGTTACCGGCCACGTGGAGCCTCAGATTACCGTTGTAATGAATGTCACCATCACCTTCCACAATAACCTTGTGATCATTACCTGTAATCTGAATAGTGTTGTAGCGTGAAGAAACAATAACAGTGCCGTCTGGTCTCATCTCTACACCAGCACCTGTCCGGTGTTTGTATAACATTCTCTCTGAGCCAGGCGTATCATCGATTTCTGTAACGTGACCAGAAACCGTTTCACGCACTTGATTAAGTGGATATGTTGACAGACCGTTTGTTCTTAAATCTAAGTTTAGGTCAACATCCCCACCTCCAATATACAGCTCATTTCTTTTGAGTCCACGAGCTGCAAGATTAGTAGAGGCTACATCAATATACTCTCTTTTAGGAAATGCGCCTGTTGTGTCTGCATATCCATCTTTGCCAGGATTACCCCTTTGGGTTTTACCGTAATCGTCTATATCACCTTCACTCATTCTTGCCTCTTAAATAAATTGGAAATTTTGTCAAACTTTAAGCCTTGTTTCATTGCCTCAAACTTATTTCCTAAAGTAAGTTTTGTCTGTGCAGCTATGGCTGTATCAACAACCGCTGTAGCAGTATTTGAAATACCGGACGCAAGATTGCCTGTAGCACTCGCCGCATCTGCTCTTCTTCTCAGATTTGTCAAAAGACCTTCATTGTCTTTGGCAAATGTTCCAGCAGCTGCCTGTAAACTTTCACGGGTTGGTGCTGGAGTGGATGCCTTTACAATGTTATTGACCTTTGGAACTTTATCATGTGATGCTTGACTTTGCTTGATTGTGGCTGGTTCTCTATCAGCAAGTTCAGAAGCACTTATGGATGCTTTGGCTACTGGTATTTTATCTTCTTTGAATGTAGAGTCTTTTGTGAATTTACGAGCTGTGTATGCACGAACATCAAACCCAGGAGCAATTGAGTTGGCTACAGTCACAGTCGGCTCTATGTCTCTACGACCTAAAATCTCACCACCTGGACAGACTGTCATAAACGCTTTAATAAATTCGTCCATCACTTCCCATTGGTCTTTTGATATCGATGACTCTGAGTATATTGAAACATCTTCCTTTCTTTCACTTACCTCATCTTGACTTAGTGTTGATCCAGCATTTATCATAACGTATAAAGTTTTTGCTAGCATTGGATTTAATTCTGGACTTTTATCAGTATGGAGACCTCTTGTCCAAGGCACAACCTTTTGTGCAAAACCCTTTGACTGAACGTAACAGTGTATCTGAAATCCATAATTTAGTGGATTGGCATTTATTTCTGCTGCTCCTATATCTTTCAGTTGTTTCTTTTTTATTGCCTCATGTATAAACCCAGCAGTCAGCATATCCATACCGGTACCGAAACCGGTCCAGTTAAAGATTAAAGTTGTTATTTCTCTTTCCTTAACAGCGTGTCTTAGTTCTGCTTCTATGTGGTCATATGTGATCAGAGGTTTAAAGTGGTAACCGCCTGACTCAACTGGTCGCATACCTTCACTCTGCCAACCTCTCCATGTAGCATCTTCTTTGCCAACTTTAAATATTTGCTCAGGTGTTCTCTCTCCGGTGCCTGATCCTGAGGTCCAACTTGGGTTACCACCTGATGATTTAGTGACAATATTTTTTAGGTTACTTTGGCCACCAGAGAAAACAAGAGGTGGTGGAGATATTTTTATGTTTCTATTATTTAATAATTGTGTTCCAGCATCTACAAGTGTAGTGTTTATGTTTATGGATTTAATTCCTGCTTTACCAAAAGCCAAAGACACCAAGTTTGCTATAATATTACCCTTACCAGACATGATACTACCAAACAGATTATTGGATCCTATAGGGTTGCCGAGTTCTATTGAGACTTTGGCAGATGCTGTTGCTGCTTGTACCCCAACAAACTTTGATATACCACCTGTTTGCTCAATTTCTACAGCCTTTGCTTGTCTTGCCGGTATTGATGATGCTTGAGACACGATGGACGTTATTTTCTTTTTATCAATTCCTACTGTTTGCTCTAAAGCTTTTGTCATGCCTTTAGGGCTACCTTGCACAATTACCTCATCCAACACTCCGTTAGCTGAAGCTTTACCTGTTATTGCTGTTATCTCTGTGGTTGCAGTATTATTCTTTTCCAAGTTTTGGCCAGGTATGTTATTTGTCATCACGGTCATTACTGGACCGTCTGTCACTGGTTCTTTACCAACAGCGGCGCTTATGGATTTAAATCCAGCTGCTTCATTACCCACTTCTCCGCCTACAGTTGATCCTTCATTTGCAGCTCTAACCTCTACCAACTCTGCCGTTTCCTCTTTAAAAGATTCTGTGGCTATAGACTTTTCTTTTACTTTATTTTTTACAAGTTGTTTTGGTACAGTTTCTGTGTTCTTATTATTTGTTTCACCAGCGGCATCTCTAGCTGCAGCCTCATTAGGAAACTGAACTCTTGATTCTTGTCTACCGTCACCAAATAAAACCGTCCATCTACCTCTGCGATCATCAAAAAATACTTGATTTTCGCCTGGTATTACTTCAGGACCTCTATGAAAACTCATGACACCACCTGTTCATATATTTTTCTGGCTTCTTCTTTTCTAGCTTCTGTTGATCCAGCAGCTGGTCTTTCATATTTCTTTTCAAATACCTCACACGCCCCTTCTATGCTGTCTTGCTCAAGTAGGTCTGCAAGACCAAAATATGAGTATTTGAACAGTTCATATTTTGTAAATGCAAGTTGAGCATACATAGACCTATAACTGTAACCTCGTTCTGTAGAGAATTTTATCAGTTCACCTAGACGATTGCCTGCTCTTTTAGCTTCATTCCATTGCGCAAGACCAAATGCTCTTGTACCATCTTTTTCCAAAGCCTGTATTGTTGGATCAAAATCTCTGACGTTTCTTAGCATGATTCCGTTTTCCACGGCAAAGTTACCTAATATTCCACAGGTTTGTTCAGCACTAAATCCACCTCCATCTGGAGACATAAAAAAGTTAAATGCTTTTTCTACGTTTGATGCACCTCTTAGTTTTTCCTCATCAATCTTTGTTGACACAATAGGTTTGGCTCTGGCCCCTTTTCTGTTTTCTTTCTCTTGGGTTAACTCATTTGGATCAAGTGGATCCAAAGGCTGTTGTTCATATTTTGGAATTCCACCAAGTATCAAAGGTAGCTGAGAGTTTTTTCCATCCAAGAATATACCAAACACTTGTGCCCTATTCTTTAATCCTGTATTTGCACCAATACCTGAACTACTACCTTCCGTTATTGGCGCAACAACTGAAGCCCAAGGTAGGTCTGAATTATCAGCATCTCCAGGATCATCAGGATGCACACCAAATATTCTAACACGAACACGACCTAGTTGTTCGGGATCGTTAATATCAACAACGTATCCAACAAACCATCTTGTCTCGTCTCCGTAATAATCTTTAAACGTGGTTGGTATCATTAACTTGTTCCTATGGGAGTAAAGTCGTCACTAACGTAATCAGCAATTTTAGTTATCAACAGGTTCACGGTTGCTCTATTTGACTTTGATATTGCTAGGTTGTAATTTGCAGCCATAATTAAATAATCGCCTGATTTTTTTAAGTCTATCTTTGTTTGGTTCTCATCTTCTGATTTTGCTCTTATAAGAACTTTTATGTTTTTACCTACGGTATAGTCATCGTCACCATGTATAAACTCATCTGCATCAACCTGTATATGCATCACAGCCTTTTGCATCAAATGTTTGTACGCATATGATTTTATTTTTCTGCGATGTTCACCTTCGGTTATTGCCTCATCATAACCCTTTTTATTGTTGTATGCTTTACCTTGAGTCACATAAGAAAACTCTCTTGATCTATAAGATGATACCGGCACGTTATTGTATTCTTGTCCAGCATCCACTAAAGATTTATATTGTCTTTTGTTCAACTCTTTTAAGTTTGACATAATGTCATTATGTATGTTGAAGTCCACAACTTTAAAATCACCTTGGGATATATCGTAATATTTTTGCCTTGAACCTATAGTACCTTTATCAATCATAGCATACATGTCATCTCTGGAATCTTGGTCAAGGTTTCTAATTACAAGTTGTCTAGCTTTGGTTAGTGAGCCACCTGAAGCTTGCATATCAGTGAAAGGCATTGTGTCGTTTACAACATTTGTCTCTAGCATTGTTTTTAAATCAACAAAGTAGTATTTGTCAGTTATTGCTGCTTTGTATAGGAAAAAAGGATAACCATCTTTTGTTGTGCTACGATTTTTAATCCATTGACAGGCAGCGAGAGGTGTCATGTTTGGCACGATAACCTTCATAGCATCTTGCACTTGTTCCTCTGCACTTGTTTCAATAGCTCCTCGACCTAGATAACTTTCCAAGATTTTTGATATTATCTCTTGTGGCTGGCCATCATAACACTTTGACACATTTTGTAAACCAGAATAAAAAGCATCACAGTCAACAAGTTTTAAGGTCATCACTTCGGTAAACTCATTGGTTTTTACCGACTTTTCAATTCTTTGTACTATAAACTTTTTGTTTACTGCTGTCAGGTTACCACTGTTACTTGAATGTCTTTTAAAGCTGAACTCAAATATCTCAGCACCTTGTATATCGAAGTTTGTTAAAACCCTATCATTATTAATTAAGGTTACAAAACCAGTTACAAACGGCTTGTCTATGTGCTCATACATAAGGACCTCTACCAAAACAGAGGACACATCTATCTTTAAATTTGTTCTGGTGCTACTAAGTGTAGCATATTCAATACCAAAGTCGGACGAACTTTGTTGTCCGGTTGGGGTTAGGTTTTCGTTTTCACTCATGTTTTCAGTGCTTCAAAATATGACCCGACAACATTCTGAATTGCATCAGGCCTTATAACCTTAATCTCTTTTAGTTTATCATTCTGTCTTTGATATTCATCAAAGAACGTAACTTCGTTAACCAATGCACCAGGCCCTACCGAAGGATCAATATCAACTGGATTACCGTCACCATCTTCATAGTGATGAGGGGCAAGATGTTCTGGACCAGTAGCCTGTACAGTGACATTTCTAGTTATACCTTCGTATGATGTGTTAAATACATCTTCAAACTTCTGGAATGATTTTGTTGTATTTACAATAAACGTACCTAGGTCTAAGTTTCTTTTTAGTATCTGACCAGTCACTCCAGATTGTGTACCAACTGCGTTTTGCCCTACAAGAAGGACTCCTGTAAGAGAATGCTGAGTCTGTATGAACTGATGTGGAAAATCTCTTTTGACTTTCTTTTCAAGCTCCAACATGGATAAAGGCCAACCTTGTCTACGCAATTCATCGTTCATAATATAAAAGGTCCAATGATAAGCGGGTGTGCCATAAATTTTTTGTGACACTTGGTCTGGTCTGTCATTCTCCAAGATGTAATATTTTCTATAGAAAGGAGCTAGGTTTTTTAACTCATCTATGACATCGACATATGCAGTGAGGTCTTGTGTCAATTCAAAGTATAGATCACCACCACCTCTTTTAATAAAGTCATCGCCGTATGTGTAATCAACTTGTCTGAAATTAGTAAAATATCTCATATCAATGACCCTTATCTATGTCTTGCTGATTCAGTGCACGGAACTCTTGGAACTGTAAGTTCATCTGTATGTGTGTAGGTTTACCATCACTATGAAACGTCATCTGTCCAGGGTTATATGTTGTGGAAACGTCACGACAGAAACAGAAGAGTGGTTGGGGCATCTCTATGTTTGCATCAGCAATTCTGAATTTTATCTCAAATAGATTTGGAAACTTGTAACCTAGAGGAAATCCTGCTTCATATGCACCAGCAGGAATTGACAAAGGGTACATTTCTTTTCTAAATGTTTTTATAATTTCTTTTACCTCCTCACTTTCCTCTGCAGACACAGGATAAAAATCATATATGAACGAGAAGTTACGTACGGACACACCAGTAAATACGGATCGTGTGCTTGGATTTACCTTTACCTGTAACCCAAGACCTAATGCAGCTTGGGCAGGTGCAGGGGTTAAAAACTTTACAGATGCAGCACCTCTAGCGGCCGCAACTCTACCGACCTCTGTAGCAAGAGATGCATCACCTGAACCAAATAAACTTGCAACTGATCTACCAAACTCAGTAGCAGCAGTACCTATAGCATCAAACATACCACCCCCACGGTTTAATACATTCAGTCCACTTGCTGCAGCGATACCAAGACCAACTTGATCATACTGTACATTATCATGGACCTGTATGGCCTGTGGCATGTAGAGTTTTAAAACCTTTTCCGGGTTGGTGTATTGAGTTTTAAATGCAAGTAGATCCGTCTGACCACCTCTATTTTTAAATTCTTTATCTTTTAAAGCTTTTGTTCGTGCTAATCCTTCTGCTTTTCTTTCCGCTGCACCACCGTAAGCGGCCTCGTCATAACCATCCACATTACTAGGATTAGTAGATGAAGTAGCTCCTGTTCTTAGATATTGACCAGAACCTTGACCTCGATTTCCGCCACCAAAAACTTTTGTGTAAACCTTATCTGAACTTTCTGTCACATTATTAAATTTGTTTAAAAGTTCATCTGCAGTCCCTGTAAAGTCTGGTGGAACAACCTCCCTCGTTCTATACTGAATATATGCAAGATAGGAAGTATCCAGAGGATATTTTAAATCAACTCTAGCTGCACTTGTTCCAACTTGTTGATCTATCTGTTCTGGTTGTGCATAAACTTTAACAGAAGAATTTGCGGATTTATTAATGTTTGATAATTTCTTATCACCTATATCCGCCCCTTCTCCACCGAATGGATCCAAATCGGCTTTTTTCTTAGCAGCTCTTGAGCCAGCGAGTGTAGATAAGGCCATGACGATTCCTTAATAAATAGAATTTTATAAACCTATTTATATCAATTTTATGGCATATTCAGGCAAATACAAGGTAAAGAACTTAAGCAAATATCGTGGCGACCCAGATAAAGTGACATATAGGTCACATTGGGAGAAGCTATGCTTTATGTGGTGTGAGTCAAACCCAAATGTACGGTACTGGTCCTCTGAGGAGACCGTGATACCATACAGATGGGATGTTGACAAAAAGATGCATAGGTACTTTGTGGATCTGAAGATTACATTTACTAATGATAAGACAATATTGGTAGAGATAAAACCAGAGAAGGAAACCGAGTTACCGAAGAACCCAAATAAGTCCAGAAGGTATATCGGTGAGGCTATGACATATGTCAAGAATATGAACAAATGGGAAGCGGCTGATGATTATGCAAAAGACCGTGGGTGGGAGTTTCAGGTCTGGACTGAGAACACCTTGCACAGTATGGGTATAATGAAGAAACAAAAGGGTAAGTTAAAACCACTAAAGCCTTTAAAACCATATCGTAAAAAGTCCAAAAAATAGTTATAAATAGTGGTATGGCAAATCTATTTCAAAAGGTATCTGCACAAGCTTTTAGAGCCGGAATTAATCCACGTACTGATCAGTCTCGTGAATGGTTCCGTAAAAAGCTACAAGACATGACTCGTATTAACAGAAATCAGTTAATGCAGCAAGATGAGCTTACTTTGGCTAATAAACAGAATCCTTTGATTGGTTCCATGAATATGTTTTTCTATGATCCAAAGCATAAAGACACATTGCCATACTATGACAGATTTCCTCTGACCATCATTATCGGTGGTGCACCAAAGGGGTTTATGGGTTTAAACTTACATTATTTGCCACCCATATTAAGAGCAAAACTATTAGATGCCTTAATGGATAACATATCAAATAAAAGATATGATGAGACAACTAAGTTTAATTTGACATATAGAACATTATCAGCTACATCTAGGACCAGATTTTTTAAACCATGTGTAAAACACTATCTGTTTCAGCACGTAAGGAGTAAACTGGCTAGGGTTCATGCACCGGAATGGGAAATAGCTACATTTCTGCCGACTGCTGATTGGGCCAAGAGTAGTTCCAGACAAGTATATAGAGATTCACGAAGGATGATCTGATGGCAAGTATTGACCAGTTAAAATCTTTAGCCTCATCCAAGTTAGGATTTGCAAGGACAAATCAGTTTCTTGTAGAGTTACCGCAAGACTTTGCATCTGGTAGTTTATTATCCAGAATAACGGAGTTGATAACAAGTGGTTCCATGGGTGGTGGAGACCTTAACTTGTTATGTGCATCTGCCACCATGCCTGGCAAACAAGTGTTGACACACGAGCGTCGTATAGGTATGGAAATGCAGAAAGTGGCATACGGTTATGCGGTCGATGATGTATCACTTACATTCTACGCAATGAATGATTACGGCATTAAAAAATATTTTGACACATGGATAGCTAGTACGGTTGATGAGAATAATCAACTGGCTAGATATAAGAATGAGTATCAAAGAGATATAAAGATACATCAACTTAGAAAACCTATACTGAACAAAGGGTTTAATTTTGGCCCTATAGGTATTAACGTAGGTATCGGAGGTGGTACAGCATATTCGGTACAATTACAAAATGCATTCCCGACCACAATATCGGCGATTGAATTAAACAATGAGCTTGACGGTCTTGTACAGGTCTCTGTACAGTTGTCCTATACAAGATGGAGAGCAATTAATGATTCCCAAGGCTTTATTTCAGTGAGTGGCGGCTTTGGGTCTATATTTAGATAGGAGTTAAATTATGGCTTTGCCAAAGTTAAATAACACACCGAAATATCCGGTGGTTATTCCTTCAACAAAACAAGAGGTGCAGATTAGACCGTTTGTGGTCAAAGAGGAAAAGATTCTTCTGATTGCCATGGAGTCACAAGATCCAAGGCAGATTGCTAACTCAATTCTTGACACTGTCACATCTTGTATCATAGAGGACGTAGATGACAGAACTTTGACATCGTATGATGTTGAGTATCTGTTCTTGCAGATCAGATCAAAGTCTGTTGGGTCTATGTCAAAAGTTATGATGAAATGTAAGGAATGTGAAAGTGATACAGAGGTTGTTGTAAATATTGACGAGATTAAGATTGACGGTGAGGTTTTACCTAAGAAGATAAAGATCACTGACGATATAGTTTTGGAGATGAAACAGCCTACATATAGAGACATTGCCAAAAACGAAAATGTTGTTGGTCAAGGTAATAACATGGACAGAGTATTTGCTTTAATCCATGAATCAATAGATGCTGTACAGACAGAAGATGAACGTATCAGTTTCAGTGATGTTCCACATGGTGAGGCCATAGAGTTTTTAGAGTCTATGACCACGGAACAGTTTACTAAAATTAGAGAATATATGGAGAAAATGCCAGCAATTAAACACACAGTTGATTGGGACTGTGAACATTGTGGTACACACAACACCATCACTCTGGAGGGCATGCAAAGTTTTTTCTAATATGTCTATCTCATACAAATCTGATGGTGCATTATAAAACCAACTTTGACCTGATGCAACATCACAAATATTCACTGAATGAGATAGACATGATGATGCCCTGGGAAAAAGAAGTGTATGTAAATATGTTGATTGACTTTATAAAAGAACAAGAAATTAAAATGCAACAAGGTAGATAACCATGGCCGAGAAAACATTAGAAGATGTAATTAAGGTTCTAAGATCTAATAATTTAGATCAAAAGGGCCGAGCGGATCAAACCTACGCTGCAACCTTATCAGTTGCACAAGAGGTCGCTACACTCAGTACACTTCTGAAAAAGAACTTTGCGGCACAACAGGCTGGACAAGGTGACCGACTAGAAAAAGAACGTGAGGCCGCATCCAAAAGAATTGTTGGTATAGACAGAAGCAAGACAGATAATTCTAGAACCACAGCCTCTAATAATCAGGTGAACTTTATGGGCCTAGGAGGATTAGGTGCTGGATTGGGCATCGGCTTGGGAGCTGCTGGTGCCGGACTGGGTGCATTCTTCATGGGTCTTGCCGGTGCGGCAAGTATTATGGAAAGGTTTGGTGCAGGTGATAACCTAAAGAACCTCATGGTTAACCTAGGTGAAGGTCTGAAGGCCTTTGGCGATAGAGAGTTATTGGCGGTTGGTGCACTACTAGGTGGATCCGCATTGTTTGTTGCCATGCCTGGATTGGGTGGCGGTGACATAGTTGTCGGCATGGGAGCCATAGGTTTAGGTATCGGTGGATTCTTTGCTGGTCTTGCCGCATCAGATGCCGCTATGTCATATCTGAACGTTGACGGTACCAAATTAAAGAGCATGATGAAGAACCTTGCGGAAGGTTTAAAGGCTTTTGGTGACAGAGAACTCATAGCATTGGGTGCAGTATTAGGTGCTGGTACTCTATTCTCAGCAATGCCTGGTATGGGTGCAGATGATATGGTTCTTGGCATGGGAGCCATAGGTCTAGGTATCGGTGGTTTCTTTGCCGGTCTAGGAGTCGGTGACAAGTTAAATCAGATGATGAATGTGGATGGTGAAAACCTAAAGAAGATGATGAAGAATGTAGCCGAAGGTCTTAGTGCATTTGGTACAACCGAAATGATAGCGGTTGGTTCTGCCCTTCTTGGTTCTGCATTATTCGCCGCATATGCCGGTCCTGTGGCCGCTGGTGCGGCTGCTATAGGTATGACTGCCCTTGGTGCAGGTATTGCTGGATTTATAACAGCACTTGCTGGTGTGGGTGATTTAGCAGGGTTTGTTGGTGTCAACGGCGAAGGTTTCAAAGTTGTGATGGAAAACCTTGCCGGAGGTTTGTCTGCATTTAATGCTGTAGATGACGGTATATTAGAAAAAATTACAGGGCTTGGTGGACTTGGTCTTGCCATTGCGGCATTCTTTGGTGGTAGTGCTCTAGGTAGTTTAACCGATGAGGTTATGAATAGAGCCGGTCAGGCTATGAACTTCTTATTCGGTACAGATTACGAAACGGATGGAGGTGAACGTAGGTCAAGTCAAATAAAGCAAATTGTTGATTCTTTAGCCCCACTTAAAGATCTAGATGTAACCGTTGTTGATACATTGGACAAAATGTCTGATTCATTGACCAAGTTTACCGGTTCAATAGAAGCTTTGGCTGATGTAAATGTGGATAGACAAACCAGAAAGTTTGCTGCTATAGCACAATATGCATCCAATGTCGGTGGACTTTTAAAGGCTATGGCAAAGGGTGGAACATTTGAGCTTGAACAGCCTGGTATGAATAGGAATTATGATTTTCCTTCAGGCGGTCTTTTAAATATGGATGTGCCTGTTGATGAGTTAGAAGCCCGTATGAAGCAGATAAGTTCAATCATTGCACATACAGGTATGGCTCCACCGGCCACTGCACCCGCAGCAATATCCCCACCACAACAAAGTGGTGGGAATGTAGTTGGTATGAGTATGGATGATAATAGTACTAATATCACCAACCCATCACAGGTATCACTCAGTCTAGGCCGTGAACAGGCCGTAGAAGCTGGTGGTCATGGGATAACCTATTAGTCCTCGTTTGCCAGTTTGGCAAAGTAAGACATGGTATCCTCATCATCGTCTGTTTTAATTTCCTCAGCGGTAACAGGCTGCATTGGTTCAGATGCCATAGGTGACGGCACTGGCTCGTTAATCTGAGCAGTTTGTGCCATAGTAGGGGCACCCATAGAAGCCTCTTCACCGAGAACACGCATCAATTTAGCTTTTAACTCGTCGTACGACTTGTAGTTCTTTGGGTCGGTGAACTCACTGAGATCATGTAGTTGGTTATAGACTGTTTCCAACTTGGATTCGTCTCCATCATAGAGAGAAGAACCTCCTGCAAACTCTGACTTATCATAATTACGGTATCCTTCAACGTTACGGATTTTCAATTTAAAGTCTGCCCCATCCCAAAAGTCGAATGGGTTTACTGGTTTCTCATCTGCAAACTCTGGCTGCATGGCATCCATGAGTTTCTCAAATATTTTCTTGCCGAACTTATACATGAACACTTTACCCTCATTGGAAGGGTTACCAGGGTCTTGCATGACAAGAACATTTGTTACATAGTGGAGACGACGTTTTTGGTTTCGTGCAGTTTCTTTGTCTGCATCGATACCTGAGTTCCAGAGGCGCGAGTTGAGTTCACCAACTGGATCAGGTTGACCAATAGTTGTAAGGCTGTTTTCGATATACCACAGACCTGTTGGTCCTTTGAATCCATGGTCCCAGTATCTGACCCATGGTAATTCTTGGCCTTCCCGTGCTGGGAGGAACCGTAGTATGGCATATCCATTTCCTGCTTTATCTACGGTCGGTTTCCAGACACGGTCGTCGCCGTAGTTTTTCTTTTCTGTTGTCCCGCCAGCTGCTTCTGCTGCTTGAACGAGTTTAGAGATTTGGTCGCGATTGCGTTTTAGATTTTCAAATGACATCGTATTGTCCTTATAGCTGAAATATTACTGAATTATTATAACATGTGTACACTGTAATGTACAGATATTTATACACGATTTACTCAAAAAGTGCCGAGTCAATCGAATTTGTTTTTGGTAAGAAGTTTAGAGACATGGCCTCTGCTTCTAGTTTGTCCCTGATGATAGGTGAGACAAACTTCTTTACATCTTCTGGTTCTATATTATTATCATCACAAACCAGAAGTATTGCTTCCATGTAGCCGATAGATTTTTCAATGACTGTTTTCTCTATCAGCTTAGAGAATTTAGATTTATTAAGGAACTGCTCCTCTAGTTTCTCACTCATTTATCCATAACCCTTAATATGATTGTGTCTTTGTTAATACGGCCGTTTGGTACCGTAGTCTTGGTGGTAAGATTTTTCCACTCTTTGTCGATTTGATTTGGTGTTTTACCAAGTACAAATGGTAGGAAATCATTTGGTCTCCGAAGTCGTACACACCTACTGTTTACTGTATCAAAGTCCTTGAGTGTTGACCCAGACATTTGGAAACCGTTAACCGCAGTGGATACAAATTCCTTGATGACCCTTCCCTTGGTATCAAAGGTGTAGAGTCTATGTTTACCGATAACCTGTATCGGCGGGATGGAGACCAACTTGTATTCGTTGTCCTCTTTTTTGTATTGTACACGAGAGACTTGCTTGTCAGCCGCCTTGGTCTTAGGCATTCTGACTGCTCGTTTTGCCTTAGCGGCATTCTTGATTCTGTCAAGGTCTGACAGCATATCTTGGATAGCCTTGATACGGCGATTCAGTTCAGGCCGTTTGATATGGGCATAACCCTCAACGGCGTCTGGACAAGTTTTATTGTAGGCATCTGAATAGTCAGATAACCAACCTTCTAGGATACCACGTACCTGTGCCGTGGCAGATCCAGGGAGTGAATGTTTTTGGAATTGAGCATACACATCAAGTGTAGTCTTTTCATCATCCATCCACTGGTCTTCTAGATCAAGGATGTCTTGCATGATGGTACGGTCAATCTTGCTCTGCAATCTCTGCATAGGTGAGAGTGAGACAACCTTATCGGTATCTTTAGCTTTTGCCTTCTTCTCTGCAAGAAGTAACTTGCCACTTTCGAGCAGTTCTTGCATATAGCGGTTGAGTGCATTCTCCCAATATACAACTTTGTCATCTTTGGTCAGACCCATTGTTAACCACCATGCAATAGCAGCATGATGAGTGTAATTGAAAAACTTGTAATCTGGATTTGCAAAGATTGCCTGTGCATCTTTTTTAACAAAGTTGGTACGGACATAAGCATACAGACAACCTGTTAGGTCTTTGCGTGAAACCTCAAAATGGAAATAGTTTTGAGTTACCATGAAGCCTTTGTCGTGCGGAACACCACCTAGACCAGTTTTGGCTTTTCTTGGTACCAACTTCTTCTTGCGTTTCTTAGGTATTGCCATATCAAACTCCTCTCAAAATAATGACATAATATATTCTATCACATTTTTGAGTAAATGTAAAGTGTTTTTATCGCAAATGCTATTTTAATTTCTACGCATCTGCGCTATTTCTTTAGCCGCATTACTATCTTTACGGATTGGCACCATATTACTTTTATGCAGTGTACCGATCCCGGCAAGTTCATCGCCAGTGTATTGCTTAGTAGCTCTCTTAAAGCCATTACCAACATAGTCTGAGGTCGGTGCAAGTGGTTCGGAAACAGTGTAATCTGGCATTTTGTATCTGTGGTTCGAGTTCTTGACATACCCTACCTTCTGCAATAGTTGTTCCATCTTACGTTCTTCTTCTAGAACACCAGCCGTCTTTTTCTTGGCCTTACGCTTCTTGTAATTGGTCGTGGTCATATACGGACCTACCAGATGCATGGTCATGATTTATCGTACCCTTTCTCTTCCCATTGTCTGATCCTCATGCGTAGATATTCGGCAACTATAGCCTCGCTGCCAGAGAGATGATCCGGTTTGGTATTATCAGGTGGTGATTTTTTGAGACTTAACTTTTCCAACTCACCTGTAAATACTCGGTATGCAAGTATACGGTCACTTGTCATTGCCGGAATCATTCATTCATATCCTTAAGCATAGAGTTCATTTCATCAAGCATGTTGGATGTAGAGTCCAACGTTGCACTAATAGTGGTCAAAGAGCTCTTGATGTCAATGACACCAGCACCTATGTAGTAACCAAGTCCCACAAAGACTATCATAAAACAAATTGACTTGATCATTATATCACACTTTCCTATTCTTGTACAGTAATTTTTGCATTAGGTGCAGGTGCTGGAGTGTGCACTGGTAGGTCACTGATGGCATCAACAATGATACTCATTTCCTTGAGTTCATCATCGTTCATCTTATCAACTCGAGTATTGAGTTCTGACCATGCACTCTCGGCCTGTAATTTAGACATCAGCATCTTGTCACGAGCAAAACGGTTCTTCATGATCTTTGATGCTTCGTTGTCTGTATATTCAAGCAGAACATATGCACGATATTGTGTACCATTCGGTACTATAGCTGATTCCTTCACACGGTAACCGGCAACATCTGCATCGGCAATGATGTTGATTGTGGCTTGCTCGAACTCATGTGATAGTTCATTGGCAAAGTCATCGGCACCAAGTTTGGCCTTAAATGTTTTCATCTGTGACCGTAACTTGGAATCAATACGGTCGGCCAAAGTTGTCTTTGCAGACAGAGTAGCAATATCCACGGACAACTGCATGTCAGGTGTGATAGCAGTACCAACGGCATGTACAGCATCCTCTACATCTGGAATGGCTGTGTACCAAGCAGGAATCATTTCAATCTGCTTTTCTACTTGGGTTGACTTGTACTCAAACTCTTTTTGTGACATAGCAGCGTCAGGTGGTACCTCTTTGGCACAAGCACCTAGTAGTGCAAGGACAGGGAGTCCGATAAAATATTTATTGTACATTATTTAACTCATCCAATTTATCTGTTGTGGTTTTCACGATGCCTTTAATTCTTAAAAACAATCCGCGCAGTTGTTCTTTGTTACGGGCAAATTGGTCTTTGCCTTCTTGCACATTCTGTTCAAAGTCTATTTTCATTTTTGAATATTCATCAATGATTACATTTGCTTGTGCATTAGATGCAAATGCCATACAGATAGCTAAGGTCAAAAAGATTTTTTTCATTGTATAACTCCTAAAGATACCAAAGTGGTGAGGGCCGTAGCAAACTGATCACCTTCTGGCTGGTGGGGGTCGCATTCAAATCCGAACAGTAACTTTGCTGCACATGTTCGCACTTCTCTAATTTCTGTCTTGGTGATAATTTCACGGGGAGCGGTTTTGCATTCATATGTCTGCACGCCACTGGTGTTTCCATGTTTGTCAACCTCGATGGTACGGACATATTTACATTCTTGTCCCAACTCACCAGCATGACTAGTTCCAATCATTATCATGATCAACGGTATCGCGATAAGCTTCACCATAATATTTCTCCGCATATTGTGGGGCATCTGTCCAATGATTGATATTAACATCATCATAGCCTTTAGATGCAGGGTAACCGTACGGCAAATAAGACACGGTTTCTGTCTTACGTACACGTTGGTTGCGTTCTAACTTTTTAGTGAATTTTTTGGACGTCTTACGAATAAGTGCAAGTCGTTGTTCACGTGTCATTATGTACTCCTCAAAAAACATTCCTAATCTATTATATCACATTTGCTCTGAAATGTAAAGTGTTTTTTTAAGAATTATAGATTTTTCTGAGCATATCCTCAAACTGATCTACCTTCTCTATGCGATTAGGCCACAGGATATATTCCTTTTCAGGATTCTTTTTAAGGTTTGTCAACAAAGGTTGAATGGCATTATATAGTTTGTCAATCTTGTCCTGAGTTGCATCAACACCTACAGCCATCTTTTGTGCTGTATCTTTTGCTTGTTTTACAGCCTCTAGTTCAGACTCATCAACGGCTGTAAAACCAAAATCAAAATCTTCATCCATTATCACGTCTCCATATAGCATAGTTTAGGAAGAAGCAATACCCTATTAAGAACCAAGCAATATTGCTCCATATCAAAGATTGACTAATTAACCAAGCGGATATAAGAACAACTCCTATATCCCCTACTTTTAATTTTGTGTCGGTTTCATGTTTGTCTGCTTGAAGCATACGTATTTATTCCCAATAGGTGTTGTAATTACAATCGACTTGGCATTCGGATCAGGGGCACGACATTCAATCTGGTCCCAGTAATTATATCCTTGTGCATTCCATTTTAACTTTTCGTCTAGAAATTCACGTTCTGCTATACTGAATAGCCACATGAATAGTAAGGTGCCTTCTAACATGTTATCTCCTAGGTTAAAAGGTGGCTAACCGTTGGCCACCACGGATGTATTACGGCATCACCCTTAATTTAGCAGAGCCGGTGTATACTTGCCGGGTGCATCTCCATGTGTTATCCTGGAACCTAATCCTGGATGAGGGTTTCTTGGGAAGGATTGCCCTCGTTCCTACCTCTATTTATATCTTTTAGGTCGCTAGAGGCTTAACCGTGTTTATATTCACCCGACCATAGGGTTCCAGCAAGGGAGCTGAGAGAGGAGCTAAGTTGCTCAACCTCGCTGGAAACTCTTGTAGGCCACAAAATCTTCTATCATTTTATCTGACGCGATTTCGTATGGACTACATAATTCATCAAAGTCCCAATGATGCACACCTTTTGGATCTACCATACAATGAGTCTTTTTTACCGAACCATCATATGGGTCTTGATTATCCTCCACACGATAGCACCACTCTTGATAGATATGTAATAAACGGCCAAACGGTAACATTATGCACACATCCTTTCTATATGAGCCTCAAGTTTCTCATTGGTCCAGTTATGGAACTGAAGAGAGCGAGCATAAGATTTGCTCGTACGATCGGCAGTAACGTAATATGCCGACTCTACAAGTTCCTGACGCTCAAACTCAGCAAAAGTACCAGAAGGCACACGCTCTGACCAATACTCGGTATCGGTATGACAAGGCATCATGCCCATGAAACAACCAGGTTGCTTTGAAAACTCCTCAGCTTCTTTGCGCTGGGCGATGATATAATCTTTTAATGCTTTTTCCATTATGCAGACACCTTTTCTTCTACTGTGAACCTAACAACACCTTCTGTATTCCAGATAGATTGAATACAAGCAGTCAAACCCTCACGAGTATGACGAATGGTTTCCCAGATTTCGCCGTCCTCAAGGTATGTACGAATTACAAAATGGTCAATATTTTTCATAACTTAGCTCCTTTATAAAACCTCTGGTACTATTATATCATACTTTAGAGATAATGTAAAGTGTTTTTTTCAATTAATTGCACTTTTTTTTAATTATTTTTCCATCCACGGATTATTAGCCAAAACGCCGTGAGGCTTCTCAATTTTCATTAGCCTATCTTTAAGGTTACTAATCTCTTTATTTAGCTCCTCAATCCTCTTGTACAATTTATATTTTTCTTTGACCTCTTCGGCTATCTGCCTCTTCACGATGTCTATGTCTGGATCCATCTCTTATACATCTCCTCTTGTAAACGATATGCTTCTTCCTCCCACGGTAAATTCATATATGTTTCGGTTGTGTCATAGATACCGACATATTCTTCACCTTTCCAAGCCTTACGAATACCATGGTCCTTAAGTAGTCCACGTTCATGTTGTCTCACGTGGACCATTTCATGAAAAATGGCTGTCACAAAATCTTCTTCAATGAGACCTTCTTGGATCTCTATTTCATGCTCTCCTTTATTCACACAACAATGATATGCATCTGCATCATCTGGAATCTCAGTAATGTTCAAGTCAACTGTAATATTTTGCTTTCTTGGCATTAGATACTTTAACGCAAAGTTAAAGGCATCATGCGCTAATGCCTGTTCTTTGCCGGATCCACCTTGTATAGACAAATGTATCATAGTAGTATTATATCACAATTTTACTAAAATGTAAATCATTTATCTATCTCTATGCGTACATTTTCTGCCTTTTTTAGTTTCATTGCATCATGTTTATGGTGAAACACAAACTCGGTATTTGGAAACTCATTGAACATACCTTCCCAGATAGGTCTCCAGTTCTCTATAAGTCTATTGTTATTCATGTTACCTCTATCCGAATTTAAGATAAGGTCGCTATAACTGCGTAGATTGAAATCAAACACAGAGTCAAAACCATAAAGATGAACAACGTCTGCCTTTCCTTTCTCTAATGCCCAATATGTAGCAAAATGTCCACAGTTAAAATCTGTATAGTTTGCTGCATACTTAGGTTTCTTTGTATAAAATTCTTTGATATGTTTTGCCACACGCATATGGAAAGCAGGAAACCTTTCACAATATGCTTTAGGTCTGACACCCATAATCCATTCACCTCCGACCTGTACCTCACCTTTATCTATTGCATTGGTAAACTTAAAATCAACGATAGCAGTGGCATATGCCTTTACAGGAAATGGTGGTAGGTTGCAAGTTAATGTCAATCCTTTTCTTTTTTCTTTTTCATATAAAACAGCCATGTCGCCGTTACCGACAATATGTGCAACTCTAGGCATTTATAAGCTCCTTAATTTTCACCTTACCTTTTTGTCCTGTCCAGTGCATACATTTGATAGGACCTTTATAATCGTCATGCTGCACATCAAGCCTTAAGATGTTATACTCACGAGGTAGATCATGTATATGGGTTATCTGTGTGATAGGGTTTAACATAGCGTGCAAAACTTCTTGATCTCCAACCTGTCCATGTTTGCCTTCTTTTGTGGTCACAGCCCAGTCCTTTAATATCTTTGGTTTATGTATAAAACCAACGACCCCTGAGTTGTGCCAAATTTCACCACTACGTTTGGACCAAGGCTTATCTTCTACCATACAAAGTTTGTTAGGTACAAGATGATCAAACATATCGTCTATATTTGCTTTTATCTCTATGTCTATGTCCAACCATATACATTTCTCTATAGGGGCAAACCACATTGCTTCTGGTTTCATAAACCAAGTTTTTGGACACCCTGCCATGTCCATCTGCAATCTGGCCACAAACAAAGAGTTGTTATCAATCATCGTTGCCTTACGTTGACTGACTCCAAAGTCTGCAAATACAAGTTTTGTCTCGTTTGCATGGAACTTATAATTTTTTAGAAACCAATCAAGCATCCATTCGGACTTTTTATCACATCCGATTAAAAATGCTTTTGGAAAGATTTTTCTAGACATTTTCTATCACATATGTTTCTGGATTAAAGCTGTGTTTGGCCTGACAGCCGTTTGAGTTTTGGATCGTAGTGAAGGAATCTTTTGCCTCTGCAGACCAAGGGTAATGTTCTTGTAACCAAGGGAACCTCTCAAGATGTAAAAAGATGTCTGTGGGTCTTGGATCACTCTGTGCAGTTTCCATAAGAGCCCAGGCCCCTGATGGTTTTACCATGTATGCATGAGCTCCACCGAAATATGGCTTTTGTGTCAGAGGGTTAAATCCAAAAGAACTCGGTGTTATAAACTGTCCGTATGATGGTTTACCTATAGTTGCAACATGCATACAACCAACATCAGTTGGAATGTTATTAACCACTACAGCATCATGCTCGAATATAATATATGTCTCATTTTCAAATGCACATTTTTCCCATAGTCTATAATGGGATAGAAAGGCAGACATACAATTTTCATGTCGAGAATATACCTCTTCGAACCCTTTTGGATTTATATTTCTCTCTCGCATCATGTCCATAGGATTATCTTTAGGTGTAGTTGCCTCATGCATCTCTACCTTTAATCCATACATATCGGCTGACTTGATACAACGCTTTGCGGCCTTAACCGAATTTTCGTTGTCCATGATGGTAATCACATAACCTTGCATAATCTATCCTGTAGTTGTTGACGGCAGACCTTGGACCTTTGTGTAAAATCTACGTGTGACACCAAGTTTAGGAATTATCTGGTAACACATAAGAGCATCATTTGGCCAAGCGCCGTACTGTTTGGTTGCCTCTATTAGGTTCTTTGCCCCACTTGGTTTAATTATATATGCACTATTTCCGGCAAGGCCTTGAGGTACATTAAATTCGTCTATTCTAGGCACAGGTTGTATCTCCTGTGGCCTATCTTTGACAGTATCATAATATCTTTGGGCACGCCTCGTAGCCATCAACGGGTTGTTTATCCCTATTATATCATAATCCGACTCTAAAATAAACCCATAATCTAGTTTATGTACAAACATTGCATCATGCTCAAACACAATAGCAGGCTCTTCAGTTCTCATAACCTCATGCCATGCTCGCCAGTGACTCATAAAGCATGCTATCCGTCTCTCTTTATACTCTGTTGGATATGATTTTAGAGTTAACCCTGAAGCAAAGTCAATTGTTTCACCTTCCCAAGGATATGTCCATTTAATACCTTCAGCAGATAATGAGACATTTGCATAATCAGCCGTAGTGGCTTCAAACTTGTCAATGTCAAATTCATTTCCAACTTTTCTGGATGATTTAACAAGTGCACGATAGCCATCTTCGGATACACGATTACCTGGGATTGTAATACAATAATGTTTCATAGCATGTTATAAATGTTTCCACCAGTATCTGGCATTGCTCTTTTGGCTTTGGCTTGATCACCTTCTATCCACCCGAACCAAACTCTATTACCCATAATACTGACAAGTTGCTCTGATAAGAAATGCTCTCTATTCATGTCAAACCCAATGGATTTTGATCCATGCCATTCTACATATAACTTGTCAATCCAATCCAATGAACCGTCTTGAATCATTTTGTCAAGAACATCATATTCGGTACCCTCGATGTCCATGGTCATCAAGATGTGATCATCTTTGTTAAAGTTTTCCATAACCCATTTGGATATATCCAAAACCTCAATCAGAACTTCTTCGCCAGTCATCATGTCTGGTTTCTTTGTTTGGTCCAAGGTTCCAGATACTGTCAGACGACCGACTCTAAAACTTAACACTCCATCCTCAACACCAGCACCTTTTGCTATATGTGTG
>MDTG01058588.1_pt1 | contig 22030 bp, 20 predicted proteins | sample 811421 | NCBI WGS metagenome assembly MDTG01 (sample SAMN05326645, study PRJNA326480) | marine metagenome | isolation source: seawater | place: Pacific Ocean: South East | collected 2011 | reverse complement strand
GTTGATAGGCTGGGTGTGGAAGTGCGGTAACGCATGTAGCTGACCAGTACTAATAGCTCAATTGGCTTGATTTATGCACTGAAAAAAATTTTAAAAAAATATTTTTATTAATTACTCAATAATTTTGTTTTGAAGATCTTCTTATAAATATTAGCACTAAATATAAATTAATACTTAATGTAGCATTAACTTGTTTTAGCTTTATATAATTGTTTTAAGCTATATATAGTTTAAAATTAAAAATTCCAACTATGCTTAAAAAAACAATTTTAGCAATCGTAACTATAATCATTCTAATATACGGAATTGCAAGTGTTAATATAGGTAATCAAAATCTTATGTTTATAAAAGATAAAATTACCTTCCAAAGTAAACAAAAAATTAAAAAATATATTTTTCCATACAAATATATTGATAACCTTGAGGCATACTGGAGTGGTGAAATTAGACAGAAATTTTACTACATGGGATTTATTTATTATCATGATTTGGCTATTAAAAATAGTTTACAAGATCTTGAATTAAGTTTTTCAAAAAAACTAAATTTTAATGATTTAAATTTAGAAGTTTATAGTTTTACAAAAAATAAAATTGCACGAGGGATCAACTTGCCTGAGCCTGGTTCTGGTTATCTTGATTTTTATGACAATAAATTATTTTTTGCATCTTCAGTTGGTATTGTTTCTTATTCAGAATTGAAAGATAAAAAAATAGTTTTTAAACAGATAAATAATAATATTGAAAACTTTGTTGGTGAAAAGCAATTGAGAAAAAATCTTTGGTTTTCTGTAAAAGATTTTAAAATAATTCAAAATAAAGTATTTGTTACATATACAAACGAGGTTCAAGAGGACTGCTGGAATACATCTGTAATTTATGCTGATTTAAATTACGAGTATTTAGATTTTAAAAAATTTTTTGTACCTACAGACTGTAATAGCTCGACTAATCCAAAAGATGGTGAGTTTAATGCTCATCAATCAGGAGGCAGAGTTTTTAAATTTGTTGATAATAATCTAATTTTTTCTCATGGTGATTATCGTTATCGTGGATTAGCTCAGTCCGCCAAAAGTCAATTTGGAAAAATTTTAAAAATAAATATTTTTGATAAAAAATTTGAGACAATAGCTTTAGGATTTAGAAATCCCCAAGGACTTTTCTATGATAACGAAAAGAATATTATTTTAGAGACAGAACATGGTCCATTCGGAGGAGACGAGATAAATTTAATTGATTTAAATAAAAAAAAATTACAAAATTTTGGTTGGCCTATTGCATCTTATGGAAATCATTATAAGCAAACTTTAGAAAAAAATAAGATTAAATACCCTTTATTAAAAAGTCATAGAGATAATGGTTTTGAAGAACCTCTCAGATGGTTTACACCTGCACTCGGTATATCTGAAATATTAAAAATAGATAATAATAAATACATACTGGCATCGATGAGAAGTAAAAGCTTTTATATTTTTGAGCTAGATGTAAATAATAAAATTTCGAATTTTAAACAATATATAATTGGTGAGAGAATTAGAGATCTGGCTAGAAATGAAAAGGATGTATTTTTGTTCCTAGAAAATACAGCATCAATTGGAATACTAAAAAATGTAGTTAATTTAAACTAATTAAATTATTATTTTTTTCTAAAAAAAAACCTCAATACATATCTATCATTTAATTTTGGACTACTTCCCTTATGTACACCCGCTTCATCAAAAATTAACAGACTACCTTTTTTAAGAGGAAAAAAATATTTTTGATCACTGTTATTATTTTCTACAAAATTTGTAGAATTAATGAAGTCTATTATTAAATTTTCATTAATTTGCTCTTTAAGTTTGTTGTATATGTCTTCTTTTATAATTTGATTTCTAAAATCCTTCAAAGACCAGTAAGGACTATATTTAATTATTTTATTTTTAATTAATTTTTTTAAAAAATATGCAATCTTATTACTTCCAGGTATATAACCCAAACATCCATTTTGATATTCAACATCTGTTAGATAAAAAAAAAATTTAATAATACTTTTATCTGGGTCGACGAATTCCAATACATCTTTTTTACCGGAATATGCCTGATCAACATGCCAATCAAGTACTGGGCTATCTGATTTCTCAGATACGTATCCATCAATCATAACCAATTCTACTCTTGTTCCAATAAGTTTTTCAGCAATTTTTTTTAAATTATATTTTTTGCTTAGATATAATAATTTTAGGGTACTTAGAATTTTTTCAGGTTTTTTAGCAATTTTCAAAACTTGAATTAAATTAGGTGGGAATGTGTTGCCACTTCTATTTTTTGGTCCACAATGATTTTTTACTATTTTCTTTAGTTGCTTAATTTCTCTTTGATCTATAAAATTTTCTAATTCAACAATCCCATTTTTTTCAAATTTATAGTGTAAGTTATTAATATTTAAGTGATTCATAAATTATTAATATTTAAAATAAGTTTATATTATGTATACATTTTTATAATGCAAAAAAATATATTTAAATTTAAATTAAAGAAAATAAAAATATTCTTTGATACTTTAAAAATTCATTTCGTTTTAATATTTTCTAAAAAATTAAAAAATTTTAACTCAGTATTTATTTAAAAAAATTATAAATGAAAGAAAATTTAGTCCATTATATTAAAATTTTAAGATTCGGTCATTGGCCGAAACAAATATTTTTATTGCCTGGATTTATTTATGCTATATTCCTACTTGAAAATTCAGATATTAATTTGAGCTTTCAAACAATACTACTAAAAGTACTTGTATGTGTGATTATTACAAATTTTGCATCGAGCGCAAATTATTGTATAAATGAATATTTAGACTCTAAGTACGATAAATACCATCCACTTAAAAAAGATAGGCCATCAGTAAAGAACAAAATAAACCCAATTATATTAATTTTCCAATATACTTTCTTAGTTTTGTTGGTACTATTAACTTCATATCTAGTTAATAGTTATTTTTTTATAAGTATAATAATTTTTCTTACATCGGGTATAATTTATAATGTTTATCCTTTTAGAACTAAAGATATTAAGATAATCGATGTACTTTCTGAATCATTTAATAATCCAATAAGACTCTTTTTAGGTTATACAGTTTTTCAAGAAAATTTTAATATTCCTATTTTTTTAATTTTAAGCTACTGGTTTGGAGGAGCTTTCTTGATGGCATGTAAAAGAATGTCAGAAAAAATATATTTAAAAGATGAGGTTATAATTAAAAAATATAGACCATCAATTTCTAAATATTCTTTGGCAGATCTTAAAATACATATTCTAATTTACTCATTTTTTTCGTTGGTTTTTTTATTTTTATTTTTAACTGAAATCAGTATATTCCTTTCTTTTCTAAGTTTGTCATTTGTAGTTTTGTTTTTAGATTATTATAATTTAAGTTTAAAATTGAATTCTGAAATTCAAACACCTGAAAAACTTTTTTTTAATCCAATTTATATTTTTAAAATAGCAATATTTTTTCTAACAATAATCTGCATTTTTTTTGGCTATGAATATTTTAAGATTTAAAGATAATATTCCAATATTTCTTCTAATTTTAATATTTATAACACCAATACATTTTTTTGGAATTAATGATCTTGAAGAGTATCAATTGGGTTTTTTTTCTTCAAAAATTCTTTGGGAAAGACCATCAAATCTATTTACGTTTTTTTTTGATTTTTACGGACCAGGAACTAAATTTCCTTTAGGTCATGGACCACTTTTCCATCCATTTAATTTATTTATATCTAATATTAAAATTTATTATTTTTTTTTTATTTTTTCACACTTATTAGTTCAAGTGATATTCACAAAAAGACTATTAAAGTTATTTCAAATTAATTATTCCAATATAATTCTCGCAATAATTTTAATTTTTAGCTTACCAAATATTTTAAATGCTATCTCTGATGATTGGATATCTGAGTTTTTTGGTTATTGCATGTTCCCTCTGATTTTTTACTATACTGTAAAAATCATAGATGAGCAAAAACGTAAATATTATTTAAAATTTTCACTCTTCTTTTTTTTATGGATAATAAATGGCCATTTGGGCATTATCACAGTTTACATAGTTTTTTTAATTATATACTTTTTATTATCCGTTAAAAGTATATCTCACCTAAAAAAAATATTTAACTTTTCACTGATTATTTCGATCGTTTTAATTACTGCCATGTTGTCCGATCATATTTTTTATCTTATTAGAGAGCAAACTTATTTTGATGCCCCTAAAGCTTTTCAGGTACCATACAGCAAACGTCCTTTTTTAGAGATTTTCTTACCTTTTTCAAACTTTCTATCTTGGTGGCCAATAAATAGATTGCCTGGAAATCCAATATTAATTTATTTTTCTATATTGGTTACCTTAACAATAACTCTAAAAAATATTTATGAATTTATTAAAAAAAATAAAGATACAAATTATTTAGTTGAGATTAATAATTTTTTTTTTAAAAAAGTTCAAACAGATCTCAACTTTAAATTATGTCTGATATTTGGAATATTTCTAATATTTAGCTTAACAACTTTTTTAAATTTAACTAAATCAATTTCAGGTCCTTGGTGGTCTCGTGATATTTTTTTATATGTAGGTATATTTATATATTTTATAAACATTAAAAAGTTAAAAAAAAATTTTCAATTCATATTAAATACTTTAATAATTTTTTATTCGTTTTTATATTTTTCTATTAATGTAATTAATTTGTATAATAGTGATGAAAACAATTTTATACTTGATAAGTATAAAACATCAGACTTTAAGGAAAAACTTTACAATTTAAATTTAAAAAAAAGTGACTATAAAAGAATTTACTTGAGTCCAAATAGTTATGAAAAAATTCGCATAGGATATAAGGAGGAAGGAATTTTTGCTGTAACAGATTTAATAAATTTCAATTTAGCTCCATTTAATGGATGGTTTAAAAATACCACCATGAAATCTTTTGGAGCAGAACGTAAAAATATGCACGGATGGATTGGGTCAAGTATTGAATATATTAATAATGATTTTTTTCTTAATTTATTCAATATAAATTATTTATTAATTACTGAGGAAGAAATTTCGTTATTAGATAACAAAAATTTAATTTTAGAAGATAAAATAAGTACAAAAGAACACAATCTCATTTTATATAAAATAAATAACAAAAATTTTTCTATAGATAATGAGGGATTTTTAAAATTAAAAAAATATTTAAGTAATTGTAAAATTTTAATATTAGATTGTATATTAAATAATAAAAAACTCTTTAAAGAAAGTAATTATTCACTAGATAGATTATCAAATGGAAAATTTTTAATATCTACTCAAAATTTAAATGATAAAAATCTATTCTTGCCTTTTATATATGATGACGGGTGGCAAGCTGATAATTCAGAATTTGAGAATTTATATGGTTTTTTGGTTTTAAAAAATATAGAAAAATCAAAACAAATTTTAATTTTTTATCAAGACAAGATTAGATTATTTTTAAAACTGACTTCATATATTTTTTTAATCATAAATTTAATTTTAATTTATTATTCAACTAGTAAAAAATTTAATTATTAGACACTTTTAATTGGAATTGAAATTATTTATTAAATTTTTTCAATAACTTAATTAATTTACTAGTTTATAATATCTTGAATAAATTATTTTATAATGTTATTTAACATTAATCTTTTTTAAAATGCTCTCTACATTTGGTTATATTGCAAACTTTGATTTTACATTAATTGTAAATATATTTATTTCCGTTATTTGTGGAGTAAGCATTAGATTTACATTAAGCTTCACTAATCAAAATTGGGTAAACACTTATCAACATACTCTGGCTTATGCTTTACTTCCAGCGATTACTTTTGTAATTACTAAAGTAATATCTGGCAACGTTGCATTGTCACTTGGTATGATAGGTGCTTTATCGATTGTCAGATTTAGAAATCCAGTAAAAAACCCATTGGAGCTGGTAATTTACTTTGCACTAATCACAATAGGTATATCAAGTTCTGTAAAAATAATTTTTGGAATAGCATTAACAATCATAATTATGGGTATTTTAATTTTAACAAATTATTCATATTTATTTATGCAAAAAAGAGGAAGTGTTTTGCCTGCAATAAATTTTGGAGATGGTAATTCTTATAATACTTTGGAAATAACATGTAGTGAGAGTGATGAAAATTTTAAAAACAATAAATATTTAATAAATTTTATAGAGAATTTCGAGGAAAAAATATTTATATATAGGCTTGCTTTTAAAAACTACGATGACGTAAAGCGCGAATTAAATGAAATTAAAAAAAATGATAAAGGGATTAAATCAATTAGCGCTAATCGCACTAATTAATTTTCTAGTTTTATTTAGCCAAAACGCAAAATCAGAAGTAAACGAATATTGTGGAGAAAATTCAAAATTTTTTGCAAGTCAATATAATTTAAATTATCCATCATCAATTTATATTGAAGTTATTGATTCAAATAAATGGTTCACTAGAGTATTAAGAAGCATCTACAGTAAAAGTGGTAGAATAGATAAAAAATATAAAAAATATCAAAAAGCTAGAGTAACTGTAAATTATGAAAATAAATTTAAATGTATTTTTAAAGGAAGTGTTAGAATTCATGGTGGTGGAAATGATCATATAGACTCCTCAACTTTAAGTAGCTCTATAAGAGTTAAGTTAGAAGATGGTCACATTGGACACAAATATAATTTTGCATTAATTATAGCTAGAACAGATAAAATAGGCGGGAGAGATGCTTCCGAAGAAATTTTTGCTAGCAGTTTATTTGAAGAACTAGGCTATATATCGCCACTTCATTTTAACCTTAAGGTAAGAATTAATTCTGAGATAGATAGAGATTATATTTTTGTTGAAATACCAACACTTGAAATGGCTAAAGATAAAGGAAGAAATAATGGTATATTTTTAGCTGGAAATAAAAATAATTTTTCAGACAAAAAAAATCTAGGCTCTTATCCAAATAGTTTAATATTGAATAGAATCAAAACTCCATTCAGTGTTTCTAAAAGAAATAAAGATGTTTTGTTATATTCTCTAGATAAATTAAATTATATTAATTTAAATTCACATGGTATTGGTAATGGGGAAGATTGTTGTACTCAGGACAATACTGCAGAAGATGAAATTTTGAAAAAATTATACAAACAAAGACTTTATAATCTAAATATTAACAATCATATCAGTAAAGAGTCTGTTGAGAAGAGCTCAATATTCAACTTACTTTTAAACATAACTAATGCACATCACGGTTTGAGTGCAGAGGATAGAGTTTACTTTTATGACCCTATGTTTGATACAATTGAGCCAGTTTATAATGATGCAGATTCTAATATTTTAAAAAAAGAAAAATTAGAGTTCTCCAGAGTTTTTGAAATAGAAAAGAAATTTATTGCAAAATTACGAGATAAATTAATTAATTTAAACCTTTCTCAATTTAGGAAAAATCTTTTGATAAAAAGATTAAATATTGAACAAAAAGAGTTGGAAGAAATATTTGAAAACATACTAAATAATCTAGATATATTAGAGAATAGTGAGGAACTTTATAGTTATACTCCTTATAATGCCAAAAATTATTTTAAAAATCACATAGATAAAAAAATTTCTTTTAACTTAGCATTTGAAGGTGAAAATAATATTTTTGAAATATGTGATATTAAATTAGAAGATTGTAAGACTGAGAAAATAAGTGATAAAATTTTTTATCAACTTTTAAAAGATAAATTTATAAACATTAAGGGTTATAAAAATAAAATTTTGTATGTTAGAAGTTCAAAAGATGCATATATAAAAAATACTAAACCAATTTCAAGAAGTATAAAAAATTTGAATTCAATAAAATTAAGTAATAATTTTATATTATATCACAACACTACATCGGATAAAATTCTCATTGATTATGTGAATAAAACTTTAAAATTAGAACAAGTTTATGAAAAGGATAGATTTATATTTATAGGAAATAATGAAAATAATTGGAAAATAACATTTGAAGGAATTAATGAAAATAATGCAGTTCCCTATAAAAGAGATAATAATATGATTGGTGGCTGTTTGACATTTGTTAACTCAAACATAAAAAATTTATCAATTAAAATTTCAAATAGTCAATGTCCAAAAGCAATAGAAGTTTTATCTTCAAAAGCTAACTTTTCAAAAATAGAGATTTTTAATTCTGCAGGCGATAGCTTTGATGCAGAATTTTCAGACATATATGTAGACACACTTATTTCAAAAAAGTCAAAAGGGGAATGTATTGGTGTGAAAAGAGGAAATTACTCTTTTAATAATCTTTTCCTATCATATTGTGGGGATAAAGCATTTTCTTCAGGGGAACATAGTTTTTCAAAAATAAATATAGTTAAAATAAATAATTCTTTGAGTGGAATCGTTGCAAAAGATAGTTCGCTAATTGAAATTTTAGATTATCAGATAGAAGATTCAGAAAATTGTTTATGGTCATTTAGAAGTAAATTTAACTATAATGGTTCCATTATTAAAATGAAAAAAAATAAAATTAACTGCAACGGTGCGAAAATTATAACAGATAAAAATTCATCAATAGAATACTTTTAATGAATAATAGAATTGAATATAAAATTGATATTGAAAAGTCTCAAAAAATTGATTTTTTAAAATACTTAAATAAATTTAATTTTAAAAAATTACACGATCCGAGAATCATTAATTCAATTTATTTTGAAAACTTAAATTATGAAATATACAATGATAGTGTAGAAGGATTAAGTCCAAGAAAAAAAATAAGAATCAGATATTATGGAAATCAAAAAAAAATTAATGATAATATTAGTTTTAATTTAGAAACTAAGTTTACTAATAATTTGGGAAGATCTAAAGATACAAAGAAAATTAAAGGTGTAAATAAATATTTGAATAATGGGATATTTGATGAAAAATATGGAATTTGCCTTCCTAAAACAATTGTAAGTTATAAAAGAACTTATTTTATTGCAAAACAATTTAGAATTACAATTGATGAAAATATAAATTTTTCTTTGTATGATAAATTTTTGTATAAAAAAAATACTAAGCTTTCTGAAGAAATTATTGTTGAAATTAAAAATAACGATGTTTCTCAAGTAGATAATCTTAGGAAAATGTTTCCTTTTAAAGAAATAAGGTTTTCAAAATACTGCAAGAGTATTGAAATGCTTAATTTATCAAATTAGATATTTTATGAATTACTATCGGGTAAGTTTTTTTAACAAATCGGAAATTTTCTTGTCATCATAATTTATTTTTTTCATAATCTTTATTGAATTTTTTGGATCTAGTTTAAAAGACAGTCTCAACAGATTCATCCAATTTACATTATTTTTTGATCTTATCTTTTCAATTTTAGAAATAATTTTAAGATAGTGACTATAATTTTTCATAATTTATAATTTGAAAGTATTATTAATACTTATTTTATATCACTTAATCTTATTCTTGAACCTATATTAAGATATTTTCTTGATTTTTTCCCCAGTACAAAAGACCATTTATTTACTGGTAAGCTATATCCTGGTCTGATTCTTTTGATATTTTTAACTGAAAATTTTTCACCTTTATTTATTTTTTTGATCACATAAATTGATCTTTGAAATTTAATATTTTTTAACTCGTTTTTAGTTCTAATAAATTTATTTTTTTTACCCAATAAAGCCCAAGCTTTTAATAAATCTTGCTTAAATTTTTTAATCTCTTTTCCTTTTATCGAAAATTCGATGTCCAAACCTTTTTTTTGGCCATCTAAAGCAATATGTTTTTCGATTACTCTTGCTCCTTTTGAGACAGCTAACATTGCTACAGAATTATCAGTAGAATGATCTGAAAATCCTACTTCACATTTAAATTTTTTTTTTAATAATTCTATATTACTTAGATTAAAATCAGAATTTCTTGCAGGATAAGAACTCACACAATATAAAAGTACCAATTTTTTACATCCTGATTTTTTAGCAATTTTATAAATTTCCTCTATTTCTTTAATATTAGCTAAACCTGTTGAGATAATAACAGGTTTTCCAGTTCTACAAATTTTTTTGACAAGATTTTCATCTTTCATTTCAAAAGATGAAATTTTATATATTTGAGCTTTAAGTTTTTTTAATATTTCAACACCTTCGTCATCATATGGCGTACTAAAACAAGGCATTTTAATTTTCTTTGCATATTCAAATAACTTTTTTTGCCATGATAATGGTGTTTGTGCTTTTTTGTATAGATCCCATAATTTATAGCCTTTCCAAAGACCCTCTTTAATTATAAAATCTTTTTTAGCTAAATTAATAGTCATATTGTGTGGCTCATAAGTTTGTAATTTCACAATATCCGCGCCATTTTTTTTTGCTGTCATTATAAGTTTCTTTGCGTTTTTGATAGACCCGTTATGATTTGCTGAAATTTCTGCAATTAGAACTGGAGGACTATTCTGATTAAATATTTTTTTTATAATTTTTTTCATGAAAATAAATTAATTTTCAATAATACCATTATTATGACATTATTGACAATTAATTTAATAAATCTAAAACGCATATATAATTAATATTAAATTTAAAATATTTTGATGTTTAAAAATAAAACAATTCTTGTAACTGGTGGGACAGGGTCTTTTGGTAAAAAGTTTACTGAAGTAATTTTAAATAAATTTTCAAATTTAAAAAAATTAATAATCTTCTCAAGAGATGAACTTAAACAATTTGAGATGTCAAATTTTTATAAATCACATAAAAATTATAAAAAGTTACGTTTTTTTTTAGGAGATGTTAGAGATAAGGATAGAGTGAATGTAGCACTAAGAGATGTTGATATAGTGATACACGCTGCAGCATTAAAACATGTTCCTTCAAGTGAATATAATCCTTTTGAAACTATTAAAACAAACGTATTTGGAACTCAAAATATTGTTGAGACATGTATTTCAAATAATGTTCAAAAATTAATATCGCTATCTACAGATAAAGCAAGCTCTCCAGTAAATTTATACGGTGCTTCAAAGTTATTAGCAGATAAGATTGCCGTTGGCGGCGATTTTATAAAAGGTAAATCAAAACTTATTTCTTCTGTAGTAAGATATGGAAATGTTATGGCAAGTAGAGGATCAATAATACCAATATTATTAAGTAAAAAAAATGAAAAAAAAATAAAATTAACAGATAAAAATATGACTAGATTTAACATTTCGTTAGATCAAGCAATTCAGTTAGTTTTGTATTCACTAAAGAATGCTAAAGGTGGTGAGATTTTTGTGCCAAAGCTTTCTAGTTATAGATTAGTTGATTTAGCAAAAGCAATTGTGCCTAGAGCACAAATTGAGTTTGTTGGAATACGTCCTGGTGAAAAAATACATGAGGAAATGATCTCATTTACAGAAAGTGCTAATACAGTTGAATATTCAAATCACTATGTAATATTACCAAGTTTTAGGGATTATACTTTAAAAGATTATATCAAGAAATTGAAAGGAGGAAAAAAAATAAAAAAACAATTTTCTTATTCTAGTGGTGAAAATAATAAATTTTTAAGCATTTCTGAAATCAAAAAAATAGTCTCAAAATTAAATATTTGATGATTCCTTACAGTAAACAGTTTATATCTAATGAAGATATTAAAGAAGTTACAAAAGTTTTAAAGTCAAACTTTCTTACACAAGGGAATGTTTTAGAAAGATTTGAGAAAAAAATTTCTAAATATGTGGGTTCAAAATATGCTGTAGCTGTTTCTAGTGCTTCAGCAGGATTACATCTATCTTGCCTTGCTTTAAATTTGAAAAAGAAAGATATTTTATGGACAGTTCCAAATACATTCTTAGCATCTGCATCATGTGGTTTACATTGTGGGGCAAAAATAGATTTTGTTGATATTGACGAAAAAACCAAAAACATATCAATAGAGAAACTTACTGAAAAATTAAAAATATCTAAAAGAAAAAATCTATTACCAAAAATATTGGTACCAGTACATTTTGCTGGTCAACCCACCCTGCAAGAAAAAATTTATCATCTTTCTAAAAAATATAATTTTAAAATTATCGAAGATGCATCCCATTCTCTTGGGTCAAAAAGATATAATAATAAGGTTGGAAACTGTAAATGGTCAAATTTAACTGTGTTTAGTTTTCACCCTGTTAAGCCCATAACTACTGCAGAGGGTGGAGTAATTACTACTAATGATAAAAGTTATTATGAAGATTTAAAGATTTTAAGAAACCATGGGATTTTAAGAGATCAAAGAAAACTCAAGGTCAAATCATTTTGGTATTATGAGCAAATAAAACTCGGTTTTAATTATAGAATGAATGAAATACAAGCTGCTTTAGGCATTAGTCAGTTAAAAAAATTAACAGCTTTTAATAATTTTAGAAATAAAGCGGCTAATTTTTACATAAAAAATTTAAAAGATTTACCGATTGATTTACCTTATTTAGATAACAAAAATACAAGTTCATATCACTTGTTTGTAATAAATTTTGACGAAAAAAAAGTAAAATTTACATATGATACTTTATATAAAAAATTGAGAAAAAAAAAAATTGGAGTTAATCTCCATTATCTTCCACTCCATTTACATCCAATTTTTAAAAAGTATGGCTTTAAAAAAGGAGATTTTCCAATATCTGAAAAACATTCTAGAACTGGCTTTAGTATTCCGCTTTACTATAAAATAACTAAGAAAGAACAATTAAAAGTAATTAATGCACTAAAGATTATATTTAAATAAAAATGAAATACAGAAATATTTCTTTAGGTGCTGCTCAGTTTGGATCAAAATATGGAATTACTAACAAAACTCAATTAAGTTTTGATCAAATTAGAAAAATTTTAAAAATTGCTAATAAAAAAAAAATTACCAGCATAGATTCGGCATATAATTATGGGGATGCAGAAATCAAATTAGGAAAAATAGGAATAAAAAAATGGAAAGTTTCATCTAAATTTCCTCAAATTCCTAAAAATTATGATCCAGGGTTATGGATAAATAAATGCATATCAAAAACTTTAGATAGATTGAAAATAAATCAATTAGAAACTTTATTTATACATGACTTTACAAATTATAGAAGTTTTAATTATTACAAAAAAATTTTTAATTCTATGGAATTACTCAAAACGCAAGGTCTTATCAAAAAAATAGGAATATCGATATATTCTCCATTGATCGTAAATAAATTAACTAGCGATTTTAAAATAGATGTAATTCAAAGCCCAGCTAATATTTTTGATCAGAGAATTTTTAACAAAAAGATACAAACTGTAATTAAAAAGAATAATATTGAACTCGAGATAAGATCGATTTTTTTACAGGGACTTTTGCTGGAGAAGCCGGAAAGAATTTCAAAAAAATTTGTAAATTATTATCCTTTTTTTAAAAAAATTGATGATATTTCTAAAAATAACAATTTTTCGAAAATAGCTGTAGCTCTAAGCGTTTTAAAAAAATATGAGTATAAAAAAATAATCATTGGTGTTAATAGCCCAAATCAATTGACTGAAATTATTAACGATTTTCAAATTAACAATATTAAAATTCCAAAATTTAATATAAAAAATAAAAAATATTTAATAAACCCGTTTTTATGGAATCAAAAAAAATAATAGCAATTATTCAAGCAAGGCTGACTTCAAAAAGGTTTAAAAATAAAATTTTAAATAAAATTGAAAATAAAGAGTTAATTTTTTTCCTCATTTCTAGAGTTTTAAAAGTAAAAAATATAGATGATTTGATCGTAGCTATTCCAAATAATAAAAAAAACGATTACCTAAATGAATTGCTTTTGAAAAATAAAATAAAAGTATTTAGAGGATCGGAGCACAATGTTTTAAAAAGATATTATGAATGTTCAAAAAAAAACAATATTCAACATATTGTTAGAATTACTTCAGATTGCCCACTTTTGGATGTTAAATTAGTTAATAAAATGGCAATAAAATACAAAAACACAAATGTTGATTACTTATCAAACACAATAACAAGATCTTTTCCTGATGGATTAGATGTTGAGTTTTTTAATTATAAAACTCTAGAAACAGCATATTTTAATGCTATTATTAAATCAGATAAAGAGCACGTAACTTCATATATTAAAAGAAGTAATTTATTTAAAAAACTAAATATTATAAATAAACAAGATTATTCAAAAATAAGAGTTACACTTGATTACAAAGAAGATTTAGATTTAATAAAAAAAATAATTTATTACTATAAAGACAGAAATAATTTAGGTTTAAATCAAATAGTTTTTTTTTACAAACAATTCCAAAACCTGTTTGACAAAAATCAAGAAATTATAAATAAAAGAGAGAAAAATAATAAAAAAAATTTGCCACAAAAATTATGGCTTGAAGCCAATAAAAGTATCGCTGGTGGAAATTCACTTTTTTCAAAAAGGCCAGACATCTATTTAAGTAATAAATGGCCAACATATTTTACAAAAGCCAAAGGCTGTATTATTTATGGTGTTGATGGTCGAAAATATCATGATTTTACTAATATGGGAGTTGGAACTAATATTTTAGGTTATTCAAATTTCAGCGTAGATAATGCTGTAAAAGAAAGAATTTCCAGAGGTAATATGTCTACTCTTAATTCTATTGAGGAAATTAGACTAGCTCAAAAATTATTGTCTTTGCATAGCTGGGCCGATAAAGCAAAATTTACAAGATCAGGGGGGGAGGCAAATGCTGTAGCAATAAGACTGGCTAGAGCCTCAACACCTAAACAAAAAATTGCTTTCTGTGGATATCATGGTTGGCACGATTGGTATTTAGCTGCAAATTTGAAAAATAAAAAAAATCTAGATGAACATTTAATTCCAGGATTAAATTTTAAAGGAGTATACAGATCTTTAAAAGGTAGTGCCTTTCCATTTAAATACAATGATATTGAAGGTTTAAAAAAACTTTTAAAAAAAGAAAAAGGCATAGGAATAATTAAAATGGAAGTCATGAGAAATTTTGAGCCAAAGAATAATTTTTTAAAAAAAGTAAGAGAATTAGCTTTTAAAAATAACTTAATTTTAATTTTTGATGAGTGTACATCCGGTTTTAGAGAAACTTTTGGAGGTATACATCTAAAATATCAAGTATTTCCAGATATTTTAATACTTGGTAAGGCACTTGGAAATGGATTTCCAATAAATGCAATTTTGGGCAAACAAAATATAATGAAAAATTCTAATCAAACTTTTATTAGCAGTACTTTTTGGACAGAGTCTTCAGGGTATGCTGCTGCTATTAAAACATTAGAGATAATGAAAAAGAAAAAATCCTGGGTATATATTTCAAGAATTGGAAAATATATTCAATCTAAGTGGATATATCTTGCAAAAAAACATAAATTAAATATTAAAATTCAAGGAATTTCTTCACTTCCTTCCTTTATATTTAAAAATAACCATATGATTTATAAATCTTTTATTACACAAGAAATGTTAAAGCATAATATTTTAGCAAACAATACTATTTACGTTTCAATGTCTCATAATAAGACTAATTTAAAAAAATATTTTAAATGTTTGGATTTAATATTTGGTATAATTTCTAGATGTGAAAATAAAAAAGATGATATTTACAGATATTTTGAAAATGAAATTTCTAGATCAGATTTTAAAAGATTAAATTAAATGAATATATATAACATTATAAAAGAACTTTACCCATTTGATTATTCGATAGTTGGAAAAGGAAATGATTTAGCTGTAAAAAAATTTAAAAAATTTCTACCATTTAAAATACATAATTTTAAAAGTGGTCAAGAGCATAATGGATGGAAAATACCAAATGAATGGATACTTAATAAAGGTATTATAAAAGACAAAAATAAAAAAATAATATTTGATGCAAAAAACAAAAAATTTGGTGTCCCCTCATATTCAATCAATTTTAAAGGTAATGTTGATGGTGCATATTTAAAAACAAAAATTTTTTTTTCTGAAACTTTTAAAAAAGCTACTCCTTACAACTGGTCAGGTTTGTATAGATATGAAAAAAATTTTTGGGGTTTTTGTATGAGCAAAGAAGAATACACAAAAATTAAAAACAAAAAATATTTTGTAGAAATTTCAACTAAAACAAAAAAATCAAATATGAAAGTTTTGGAATATACTTTGCCCGGCTCAACTACTGATACTATAATTATAAATGCGCACAATTGCCATCCTTATCAAGCTAATGATGATATTTCTGGTTGTGCTGTTGGAATTAAACTATTTCAAGAATTAAAAAAAATAAAGAAAAGGAAATTTACATATACTTTGTTAATAGCACCTGAACTAGTGGGTCCAGTTTTTTGGCTAAAAAAAAATAAAAATAAAATAAATAAATTCAAATATGCATTGTTATTAAAATCAGTTGGAAATAAAAATATTATTAAACTACAAAATTCATCAGCTGGAAATTCAGAAATTGATAATATTGCAATAAAATATCTTAAAAAGTCTAAGGCAAAATATAAAATTGGTGAATTTAGATCTATATATGGAAATGATGAAATTATATTTGATTCACCTGGCCATAATATAAAAACTATTTCTTTAACTAGATACCCTTTTAAAGAGTATCATACAGATTTTGATACACCTGAGAGAATATCCAAAAAACATCTTAATGGTAGCTATGCTTTACTAAAAAATATTATTTTTGATTTTGAGAAATATACAAGATTTAAAAATTTAGTTGATGGTACCGTAGCTTTATCTAATCCAAAATATAATCTTTATTTAAAAGCTCGTTCTCCAGGAATAGAGAGAATTAATTACACAAATAATATGAGAGAGTGGAATTTACTAATGAATAATTTAACGAATTATATTGAAAAAAATATCTCACTTGAGGAAATTGCTAAAAAACATAAAGTGAATGTAAAGTTGCTATCAAAGTATCTTCTTAAATGGGAAGAAAAAAAGCTTATAAAAAAAATTTAATAGTTAAAAGAATTTATGAATTTTAGCTTTCTCAATATATCGCCTTGGTGTTAAAAACCTTTTTCCTAAGATTAAATTTTTATTAAAGTTATTATTTTTTCTGTCCATTATAGTATTTACTACTAATATTCCACCTTTAGCAGCAATATAAATTTTTTCTTTAAAAATATTAATTATTAATCCTGCACAATAAACATGAAAATTATTTCTTTTAAAAACTTTTGAACTTTTTAAGTATACTCTTTTATTATCGTAAAAAGTTGATGCACCTTTGTAAGGACTTGAAAATGCATTAATAAATCTATTTAACTCATCTAAGTCATAATCCCAATCAATAAATCCATTAATTTCTGTATTTAAACGTGGGAAGTTTGATGACCCTTTTTCTGTTATTTTTTTTAATTTGAAATCTTTCCCATTCTTCAACTTTGTAATAAAGCTATTTAAAAAATTTATTTCCTTATTGATTGAAAATTCAAAATAGTCATTTGGTATAGATAACCTTTTTGGATATTTATATAAAAGTTTCATAAAATAATGACCACTATCAGAATAACCCTGAATTGTATTTTTATTTACATTTTGTAAAAAGCAACCTCCCTTAAAATTTTTATTTAAAATCATCCATGAATAATGAGCTCCACCACGATACTCTGGCATCGGAATTCCCATAAAGTCCAAAAATTTATTACCAACCTTTTTGAGAAGTTTATCGCTTAATTTCCAAGGCTCTCCAAATCCTAAAATTAAATATGATTTATTTAATAAATATATAAATTTTTTACAATTATTTATATTTTCAGTGCTCGTAAATTCTAAATTATAATTTAAAAGGTTTTGCTTCAGTGAAATCCCATTAGGCATTAAATCATTTAAAAGTCTTTTTGATGTAAAAAAATTAAATTTTACTCCTCTTTTTTTTAATGACTTTAAAAATCTAATAGAAATATATGATCCGCCAAGTATAATTAGGTTATCAATTTTACCAAATTTCATTTATAAAGTTTGTTTTAAATTATAAATTAATGAAAAGTAAATCAATCTTAATTCTTAAAAAGCTAGAACCAAAAATGATTACAAAAGACTATATTGGTTGGCTCAATGATAGTCAAACTATGATGTTTACAGAACAAAGATTTAAAAAGCATACTTTTTCGCAAGTAAAAAAATTTGTAAATACTATTATGAAATCTAAAAATGAATTTTTATATGCAATTCTTTTAAAAGAAAATCAAAAAAGAATTCATATAGGTAATATTAAACTTGGACCAATCGATTATTATCACAAATTTGCATATATTTCGTATTTTATTGGAAACAAAAATTACTTAAATAAGGGGTATGGAAAAGTACTAATACAAAGTATATCTAAATTAGCAAAAAATAAATTTAAGCTTAATAAAATTATAGCAGGTACATACTCAAATAATATAGCTTCCGGAAAAATCTTAGAATTTAATAAATTTAAGCTTGAGGGACGAATTAAAAAGCAATTTAAATTTAGAAACAAATATGTTGATCATATCATTTATGGAAAACTACTTTAGTATATGATTGGAATTATAGATCTAGAGATTTGTAATTTAAAATCTATTCAGAGTGCAATTTATAACTTAGGATTTGATTTTAATTTAATTAACAAAAAAAAAAATATTAATTTAGATGATTTTTCTCATTTAGTAATTCCTGGTGTAGGATCATTTTCTAATATTTCAAAAGAATATTTTTCAGAAAAAGAATTTGACTCAAATTTGCAATCATTTGTTAAAAGTGGAAAACCAGTATTAGGTATTTGTTTGGGAATGCATTTCTTGTCAAAAAAAGGCAATGAAAATGGCGTTAATCCTGGTCTTAGTTTAATTGATGCTACTGTAGATATAATGCCAAGTGATAAAATTGGAAATTTTAATTTACCTCATGTGGGCTGGAATGAAATTGAAATTGTTAAAGAGCATAAAATTTTTTCAAAAATTAGAAACAGATGTAATTTTTATTTTGTTCATTCTTATCAAATGAATCTCAACGATCAAAAATATTGTTTTGCAAAAACAAAGTATTTAGAAAATTTTACATCTGTTGTAATTAACGAAAATATTGTCGGCTTTCAATTTCATCCAGAAAAAAGTTCAAAAAATGGTTTAAAAATACTTGAAAATTTTTTGAATTGGAGGCCCTAATGTTAAAAAAAAGAATAATACCTTTACTATTACTGAATGATAATAGACTAATTAAGACTATTAATTTTGACAAATATAGAGATGTTGGAGATCCAATTTCAACAGCTAAGATACTAAGTGACTCTGATGCAGATGAAATAATATTATTAGATATTAATAAAAAAAAAAATCTATAAAAGATCTAGCGAAACATATTAATAATATTTGTGAAAATTGTTTTGTTCCTTTATCTGTTGGTGGAGGAATTCAAAATATTGAAAATGCAATTCACCTTATAAAATCAGGTGCTGATAAAATAATTTTAAATTCAATTTGTTATAAAAATTACTCAATTTTATCTGAAATATCAAATCGTTTGGGAAAGCAAGCTGTGATAGCAAGTGTAGATGTAAGAAAAGAAAAAAATAAATATATATTATTTTCTGAAAATGGTAAAAAAAAAGAATCTGTTACTCTTGAAGATCATCTTAGAAAACTTGTAGAAAGTGATGTTGGAGAAATTATGATAAATTCAATTGATCAAGAAGGGACAATGTCAGGAGTAGATTTAAATTTAGTTTCTAAAGTTAGTTCTTATGTAAATGTTCCAGTTATAAGTACTGGAGGAGTAGGTAATTATGATCATATAAAAGATGTTTTTTCTCAATCTTCATCTAGTGCAGTAGCGTGTGGAAGTTTATTTAATTTTACCGATAGTAATCCTATTAGGATAAAATCTTATTTAAAAAGTTATAATATTTCATTACGTATATATTAATAACCTTATTTTTGAGATATCATTGACAATTAAACATTTACATCTAAAAGATAAATTATGGTTAAAAACTTTTATTTAAAATCATGTAACAATTGCATGCTTCCTGAAACTTATGAAACATTTGAATTTGATGAAAAAGGTGTGTGCAACGTTTGTAATTCTCATAGTGAGAAAAAATCTAAAATTAATTGGAAAGAGAGATTAGAAACATTTGAAAAACTAATTGCTAACTTTAGAGGCAAAGGAGAATATGATTGTTTAGTGCCCTTTAGTGGAGGCAAAGATTCCACTTTTATTCTATATCAAATAGTTAAAAAACATAATCTTAAACCATTAGTTGTATCTTTCGATCATGGTTTTTTTAGAAATCAGTTACAAAAAAATACTGAACGAACAATGAAAATTTTGGGCACAGATTATTTAGTCTTTAAACCAAATATGAAAGTTGTTGGAAAATTAATGTTAGAATCTCTTAAAAGAAAAGGAGATTTTTGTTGGCATTGTCATACAGGTATTTTTGCATACCCCATGCAAATTGCAGTTAAATTTAATATCCCTCTAATTATTTGGGGGGAATCTGCAGCTGAATACACAGGATATTATGATTTTGATGAAGATAATTTTGAGGAACAAGACGAAGAGGCCTTTAATAGATATATTAATTTAGGAATTAATGCGAAAGATATGTATGGTTTTATCAAAGATGGGATTGTTGAAGAAAGAGATTTAGCACCATTTGCTTACCCAAAGTTAAGAGATCTTAAAAAAATTGGTTACAAAAGTTTATGTTATGGAACATTTGTTAATTGGGACCCTGTTAAACAAACTGATTTAATCAAAAAAGAACTTGGATGGAAACAGGATGAAGTTGAGGGTCTGCCAGAGGAATTCTCAATGGAAAAAATTGAATGTAGAGTAAATGGTATAAGAGATTGGCTAAAATATATAAAAAGAGGTTTTGGTAGGACAGCACAATCAGTCGCCAGAGAAATAAGATTAGGAAAAATGACCAAAGAAGATGGAAAAAAGTTAGTTGATAAATTTCATGCAACAAAACCAAAAAGTTTAGAATATTTTTTAAAGATTATGAATATTACCGAAAAAGAATTTATGGACATAGCTCTTCAACATCAAATTTCACCATGGGAGTACGACGAGACAAAAGTAAAAACTGGAAAAAAATTACATGACCAAGATGATTGGGACGACACACCAATCAGATGATTGGGGTTTAAAAAAAAATATTAAATGTCGAATATCTTAAAGAAATTAAGTAGTATTTTACCTTACAAATTCAGATATAAATCAGGAAACATTGGAGTTTTGATTTCTGACAGGGGACGTCCAGATAGTAACTTTAGATCAATAATATCCGCCTCTATTCTTAATGATTTATATCAGACAAATGCTTATGTTTTAACTGATAGAAGAAAATATAATAGATTAAGTGAGGATTTTTTTAAGATTTATAATATTAAGAAAATTTTTTCTTCACCAGCTGTTTTACTTAAAATAAATTTAATTATTTACATAAGGGTTTTTTTAGAAATAATTTCACTCAATATAAAAATTTTAAATAAAAAAAACAAACTATATTGGTTTACATCTAAATATACCTATGCAGGGATAAAAATTGGAGACCTAATTTATGATGAATACATAAGATTTGATTGTTCATTTATAAATCCAAAAATAACAAGTTTAAAATTTTTAAAAATTTTTTTTAGAGCAATTTATAAAATTCTAATTATAGACAAGAATGTTAAAAAATATAATATAAAATTTGTCGTATCTAATCAAAAGGCTTATATTTCAACTGGTAATTTACTTTTAAGATATGGTACAAAAAATAAATTAATAACAATTTTAAATGGTTCTAATTTTATTAAGTTTTATAAAAATTATAAACAGTCACTTTATTATCCGTATAGAATTTCAGAAGATCTAATTAGAAAATTAAATAAATATCCAGACAAAAAAATTGAAAAATTTTACATTGATAGACTTAATGTTAAATTACCAGGTCATTATGTAGATCCTAAATTACTTAAAAAACTTTATTCAAATTACGAAAAAAAAGAATTATTAAAATTATCCAAGAAAAAAAAATTATATATTGGAAATGCACCTGATACATTTTTG
>MDTG01056072.1_pt1 | contig 22033 bp, 16 predicted proteins | sample 811421 | NCBI WGS metagenome assembly MDTG01 (sample SAMN05326645, study PRJNA326480) | marine metagenome | isolation source: seawater | place: Pacific Ocean: South East | collected 2011 | reverse complement strand
GCCATCACAGGTTGTGAAGAAGGTATGTTCCGCCCAATTAATGTAGATAAAGAAATGGCGCCTGCTCCAGACGGAACTCCTGCCTCTAAAGACTTTTTAGACGGCACTTTGGGCTCTGAATGCTTTGTTCCACAAATAATTTATTCGACAACGTTTGCATATCGTAAAGATGCGTGGGGCGGGAAGCAGCCTAAAACAATGTCTGACGTTTTTGACACCAAAAAGTTTCCAGGTAAGCGGACATTGCAGAAAAAGCCGGTCAATAATTTAGAGTGGGCATTAATCGCAGATGGCGTACCATTGGATAAAATCTATGCTGTCCTAGATACAGATAAGGGTAAAGACCGGGCATTTAAAAAACTTGATACTATAAAAAAAGATGTAATCTGGTGGACAGAGGGCGCCGTACCACCGCAGTTACTCGCAGATAAAGAAGCCGTTTTTGGGACTGGCTATAACGGCCGTTGGTTTTCCGCTATCGCTGAAGAGAAGCAGCCTTTTTCTATTCTTTGGGATGGACAGGTTCTTGATATTGACGGCTGGGCCGTCCCTGCGAAAGGTAAAAACGTTGGCGAAGTTATGAAGTTTCTGCGATTCGCAACCGATACGCAACGTCTTGCTGATCAAGCGAAATATATATCTTACGGTCCGGCACGTAAATCATCAGGGCCTATGGTATCTAAGCATGCTACTCTTGGCATTGATATGGGCCCCCATATGCCAACGAAATATGCAGATCAGGGTTTCTTAACCAATTTCAAATGGTGGGCAGATAATGGCGATGAGATGAATGAGCGTTTCGCGGCCTGGCTTTTGCAATAAAGACACCAGGGCAGGGTGGCGGTAACGCCTACCCTGCCCACATACTTGAAAGTGTTTTCGAATTCACCGTCAAATATTAGATTTATTAAATAACACCGATGGTCAAAAATGATGAGAACCTAAACGTTCTTACTTCTGACATAAGCGTTCTTACCTCTGATGGTATTCCATTAAAAACTAGTCTTCATCGGTCGATGCGCCGAAGAAAGATTCGTGCGATTTTTCTTGTCGCTCCGTTATTTGGATTTATTTCTTTTTCATTTTTAATTCCAATCATTGATATGACTTTTCGGAGCGTAGACAATTGGCATGTTGGAACTCTCATGCCCAAAACTACGATTGCATTAGAAGAGTGGAATGGAAAAGATATTCCCGAAGAACCTGTTTTCATTGCTCTTGTGGCAGATCTAAAGGCGGGAGCGAAATCACGCGAAATTGGAAAGGTGGGTAAGCGGCTCAATTATGAGAAGTCAGGATTGCGCAGTATGATCGTGAGTTCAGCACGGAAATCAAAAAAAATTAAGAAGGGGCCATATAAGGAAAAAGTATTAAAAATGCATCGGAAATGGGGAGACCTTGATACCTGGACAGTTATTAATCGTAACACTAAGCCTTACACTATTGGTTACTACCTAAATGCCGTGGATATGAAGTTTGATAAAAATGGCAAGGTTGTAATGCAGCCAGAAAATCGTCGGATCTACGGGAAGTTATTTGTTCGAACATTCGCGATCAGTTTATTAATAACGGCGATTTGTATTCTGCTTGCTTATCCCGTTTCCTATTTACTTGCAATGTTACCCCTTCGTTATTCGAATCTGTTAATGATTTGTGTTTTATTACCATTTTGGACCTCTCTGTTAGTGCGAACCACTGCCTGGATTGCGATGCTGCAGTCGCAAGGTGTTTTGAATGATTTATTCGTGATCTTCGGAATTGTAGATGAAGATAATAGATTTCAACTCATACATAATATGACCGGTACGGTGATAGCGATGACCCACATATTACTTCCATTTATGATTTTACCTCTCTACAGCGTTATGAAAACCATACCCTCAAGTTACATGCGTGCGGCAATATCCCTAGGCGCAAGCCCTCTCGTCGCCTTTATAAAAATATATGTACCGCAAACCCTCTCTGGAATCGCAGCAGGCAGCATTCTTGTCTTTATTTTATCAATTGGCTACTACATCACTCCGGCGTTAGTTGGCGGTACCGATGGCACATTGATCTCAAATCAAATAGCTTATCATATGCAAACCTCACTGAATTGGGGTTTAGCAGGAGCTCTCGGGGCAATTCTTTTATTGGCGGTTCTAGCATTATATTTGGTTTACAATAAAATGATTGGTATCGACAAAATGAGGTTGGGCTGACTCGATGTCACTTTCAGCCTATTCGAGTAAACCGGAGGTGGTATGGCATTACCTTTTCCGCTTTCTGTGTGCACTAATACTTTTATTTTTAATAGCGCCGATCTTAGTAATCATTCCATTGAGTTTCAACGTCGAGCCATATTTTACATTCACTTCGGGCATGTTGGCTTTTGACCCAGATGCATTCTCATTAAGATGGTACAGGGATTTTCTTAATAATACTCAATGGACACATTCACTTAAAAACAGCTTTATTATTGCTATTGCATCAACAATTTTAGCAACAATCCTTGGCACGACTGCGGCGCTGGGCTTAAGCCAGCCACATATGCCGTACAGATCTGCGATAATGGGAGTCCTGATTTCGCCAATGATCGTACCGTTAATCATTTCGGCGGCAGGTATGTACTTTTTTTATTCTAACATAGGATTAGATCAGACGCTTTTGGGTATTATCTTGGCTCACACCGCGTTGGGAACCCCTTTCGTTGTCATTACTGTAACCGCCACCCTGGTGGGATTTGATAACGCATTAACCCGAGCATCAGCTAACCTGGGCGCGCCTCCAACTACAACATTTTTTAAGATAACTTTACCACTTATACTTCCCGGGGTCATCTCAGGCAGCCTATTTGCATTTATTACGTCTTTTGATGAGGTTGTTGTTGTTCTTTTTTTAGCGGGGTTTGATCAACGCACGATACCGCGTCAAATGTGGTCAGGAATTAGGGAACAAATCAGCCCAACTATTTTAGCTGTTGCGACAATTCTTGTATTTATTTCTATTAGTATGTTGTCGACATTAGAGCTGCTTCGCCGACGTGCGGAGAGACTACGTGGTGCATCCGCTCACTAATTGGTGAGATCTTTAATTAATTGCTCTGCGCTAGTTTCCCCAAAGCCTCCTTTTTCAAAGTGTAGAGTTTTGACGATGCCGTCTGTTGCAAGCATCGAAAAACGTTTGCAACGCAACCCGTAACACTTATCGCTTAGGTCCAACTCGAGCCCTGTAGCACGAGTAAAGTTGAGTGAGCCATCGGCAATCATTGTGATCTTGCGGCCAACGGTTTGGCTTTTCCCCCATGCTTCCATAACCCAAGGGTCGTTTACAGAGAGGCATAAAATTTCATCAATTCCGTTTGCCTTGATTTCGTCTGCAAATTTCACAAAGCCAGGTAAATGTTGCGAGGAGCAAGTTTTGGTGAACGCGCCCGGTAGTCCAAAAACCGCTATACGCTTTGCGTCGAACAACGACGAACTGGATATCACATCTGGTCCGTTTTCTGTCATTATCCCAAGGGTGACTTGAGGGATCTTATCGCCTACCTGAATGGTCATGAAGTTTTCTCCGATCAGTGCCTCTGAATGTCTCCACAGTTAATAGATACATTGGATTAATGCAAAAATTGTACCTCTTAAAGATAATTGCATTCTCTGTCCCCGACATGGAATAGTCTAAATCCGAAATTGCCATACGGAGTGAAGATGACTGAGAATACCCGAGATAAAGCCTGTTACATGGGAGAGTGGGCCGATGATGAAAATGCACATCGCATTGGGTTCTACCTCATCCCCGGCTTCTCTATGATTGCCTTTGTGGCGGCGCTTGAGCCGCTGCGATTGGCAAATCTTGTTACCGGTAAAACGCTCTACAGTTGGTATACAATGTCGCACGACAACGGGCCCGTTTTCGCATCGAACAGCGTATCAATCAACGTCGGGCAGACCATCGAAGAGGTGCCGGCACTGGAGACTATTTTCGTTTGTGGCGGCATTGATGTGCATAAGCATCAGCGCCGTGAGTTTTTTGGCTTTCTTCGTAAGCAAGCCGCGCACGGGACGGGGTTAGGCGCCCTCTGCACGGGGGCTCATGTTTTGGCGCGCGCTGGGTTGTTGGTTGATCACCGCTGTACGATCCATTGGGAGAACCTACCGGCGTTTATTGAAGAGTTTCCCGATATTGAAGTGACGTCAGAGCTCTACGAGATCGACCGAAAGCGTTATACCTGTGCCGGCGGTACGGCAGCGGCTGATCTGATGCTTAATTTCATTTCCGAACAAACCGGCCCGGAGATCGCTGCCCAAGTGGCCGACGAATTGATCCTGCACCGCATTCGGGAAAAGAACGAAGGTCAACGTATGGATCTCCGTGCGCGCTTAGGCATTAGCCATCCGAAGTTGCTGGCCGTCGTATCTTTGATGGATGAGAACCTGGAGACGCCATTGAACGCATCCGAACTCGCCCTTAGTGTCAGGCTTTCGACGCGGCAACTGGAGCGACTGTTTCGTACCTATCTGAAAACGCCGCCGACCCGCTATTATCTTCAAATGCGACTAAAGCGTGCGCGCTATCTTTTGCGTCAAACCAGCCTGCCTATCTTCGATGTGGCGTTGGCGGCAGGTTTCGTTTCGGCATCGCACTTTTCCAAGTGCTATCGTGAAGAGTTCAACCGCACCCCCAGTGCGGAGCGGCGTGGGATTGATACAACAGCTATGACGCTTCCATACGCAGTTCAAGAGCGGGGTAGCGGATCGCCAGCGCAATATCCCTAAGGGCAAAGAGCAGTAAACCGGAACGATTAAGAGAACGCACCTGACGCAAAGCGCAGTCGATGTCACCATTGTGTCGCGCATAGCCCGCGTCCAGGTCGCGCCGATAAATACGCCGTTCAATTGGAAACACCATGCGGAGATGATCTGAGTGGCGATGGCTCAGTCCAGATACTGATGAGTCACTTCTTGAACCCTGGCGAGATGGCCAGAACATGCCACAGCCGCGGTTTTCGGAGCAGCGGTCAAAAACGAATACCGAGAATGCGGGAATGTTCAGCGGGCGTTAGTTAGCTTAATGTTAGCGGCGGACCCCTGACGGCTTTCCATGACCTTTGTTGCCATCTCCACAGCCATGGCTGCGTCACGGCAATAGCCGTCCGCGCCAATCTCTACTGTGAAGGCCTCGTTCAACGGCGCGCCGCCGACTAGGATCGCATAGTCGTTGCGGATGCCGCGTTGCTTTAAGGTGTCGATGACCACTTTCATGTAGCCCATGGTGGTGGTCAGCAATGCTGACATTCCAATAATGTCCGCGTTATTTTCGAGCGCCGCTTCGATGTAGCTCTCCACGTCATTGTTGACACCGATATCGATCACATCGAAACCCGCACCTTCCATCATCATACCGACAAGGTTCTTGCCGATATCGTGGATATCGCCTTTGACTGTTCCAATCACTATGGTGCCGACCTTTGGTGCACCGGTTTCGGCCAAGATGGGGCGCAGCAGTGACATACCCGCCTTCATGGCGTTGGCTGAAAGCAAAACCTCGGGCACGAATAAGATCCCATCGCGGAAGTCGATGCCGACAATGCGCATGCCTTCGACCAAGGCTTCCTGAAGCACGTCATACGCCGTCCACCCTCGGTCCAGGAGAATTTGCGTGCTTTTCGCGATCTCATTGGTAAGTCCATCATAAAGGTCGTCATGCATTTGCACGACGAGGTCTTCATCACTCAGTTCCGAGAGTACGATGGGGGTATCTTGTTCGCTCATAATGAAAACTCCGCGCCTAACCGAGGCTACTGCACGATTTCCACAACTATCCCTAATAATTCACATTTTCGTTGACATATGTTTGAATTGAGACGTCGTTTGTTTGAATTGCGACAAACATTACAATTTTTGACCTGTTTGACGCCTCGACTCGGCGCTCCGGATTATCGCAGCAGGGGATTGCCACGACAGTTTGCTGGAACGCCCAGAGAATGTGTGTCGGATACAGACTTCCCATCAGGAGTTTACAGTGACGATTTCAGATTTTAGCATTTCGGTATCTGCATTTTAGCATTGGCAACTGTTGAGTGACCTTATCAAGTACTGGCCAATCAGGCCTCCGTTTTGGAGTTGCCACTCGAGTTTGCGGAGGTCAATTACCACTGGCCTCAATTTAATTGAAAAGGCAGTAATGCAGGAACGGCGAATAGTGATATGCGTCGTGCCTACCCCATTGATCCGAATCTTTCCGGCGGCGCCTAATCCATGTGTGACACAGGGTTGAGCTACTAAGCGCGGAGTTTCTCGTTGTTGCTGTCGTAGGGGCTTTCCTTGATGACCGTCACTCGATGCAGCGTCCCTAGGATGTCCATCTCCAATTCCGTGCCTACCTCGGACAAATCGGGGCGCACCATGCCGAGCGCTAGCGATTTATTTAGTCGGAAACCAAATCCACCGCCGGTGGCCCGGCCCACGTTCTCACCGTTTTTGAAGACGGCGTTATTGCCCAACGCGTCGGCATCCTTCGTGTCATGGACCTCCAAGGTGACGAAGGCGTTGTCAAAACCCTTTTGTTGCCACGCCACAAGCGCGTCACGGCCAATAAAATCACCTTTATTGGGATGAACGAAACGGTGCAGGCCGGACTCATACGCCGCGTATTCGATGGACAGTTCCGTACCGACAAGGCGGTAGGATTTCTCGAGCCGAAGCGAGTCCATGGCGCGGATGCCGAATGGTTTGAGCCCCAGATCCTCGCCGGCGGCCAACAAAGTGTCGAAGACATGGTTCTGCATTTCAATGGGATGGTGAATTTCCCAACCCAGTTCGCCCACAAAGTTGACCCGCATAACGGTGCTGTGCGCCATCCCGACGCCGATCCGTTGCGCGGACAGCCACGGAAACGATTCGTTGGAGAAATCCGCATCGGATACGCGTTCCATCAGAGTTCGCGCCTTTGGGCCAGCGACTACAAACACGCCGATCTGATTTGTCACCAGATCGAAGCGGACCGAACCGTCGTCGGGTAACTTCTTCTTCAGGTAGTCGTGGTCGAAGCGCTCCAGGGCGCCGGCAGATACCAAGTAGAAAGAGTTGTCCGGATTCCGCAAGATTGTGAACTCGGACCGCACGCCGCCGTGGATGTTGAGGGCATGGCATAAGTTCACACGTCCCGAGTTCTTCGGAATCCGGTTGGCCAAGAGGTTGTCCAGCCACGCCTCGGCGCTCGGACCAGAAATACGGCACTTGGCGAAGGCGGTCATGTCGAGGATGCCGACATTTTCTTGGACATTCAGGCACTCATTGCGGACTGCTTGGAACCACTTTGAGCGCCGGAAGGACCAGTCGTCCTTCTGTTCCATGCCTTCGGTGGCAAACCAGTTCGGACGTTCCCAGCCGTATTTCTGACCGAATACTGCGCCTAGCGCTTGCATACGTTCGTAGCAAGGCGCCGTGCGCAGTGGGCGGGCGTCTTCGCGCTCCTCATCGGGATAGTGGATACTGAAGACGTTGCGGTAGGCTTCTTCGTTCTTGAGTTTCAGGTAGGCCTTAGAGCAGTAGTCCCCAAACCGTCGGGGATCGACACCGAGCATATCGATACTGGGTGCACCCTCGATCATCCATTCCGCCAACTGCCAGCCGGCGCCGCCGGCCGCTGTGATACCGAAGCTGTGGCCTTCGTTGAGCCAGAAATTTTTCCGATCCCAGGCCGGACCGACGATGGGGCTGCCGTCCGGCGTGTAGCAAATCGCGCCGTTGTAGACTTCCTTGACGCCAACCTCGCCAAAAGCGGGTACGCGGTTGATGGCGGCCTCGATATGGGGTTCCAGGCGCTCCAGGTCTTCCTGAAAAAGTTCGTACTCACTATCGTCGGTGGGCCCGTCCCAATAGCAGACTGGCGCGCCTTTCTCATAAGGGCCGAGGATTAAGCCGCGGGCCTCCTCGCGCATGTACCACGATCCATCCGATTCCCGAAGCACGCCCATCTCCGGTAGACCCTGTTCATGACGCTTCTGAATTTCCGGATGCGGCTCGGTCACGATGTACTGGTGCTCCACGGGGATCACGGGAATTTCGAGACCGATCATCTCGCCCGTTTTGCGTGCGAAGTTGCCGGATGCGGAGACCACGTGTTCACAGATGATATCATCTTTGTCGGTGTGCACTACCCACTCCCCATTCGGTTGTTGGGTAATGCCGGTGACCGTGGTGTTGCGATAGATCTCGCCGCCGTGGTTTCGCGCGCCACGGGCTATGGCCTGGGTGACGTCGGCCGGTTGAATATAGCCGTCCCGGGGATGCACGATACCGCCTACCAGACCATCGGTGTTGCAAAGGGGCCAAAGGTTCTTGATCGCATCAGGGGTCAGAAAATTCACCTCGACGCCGAGGGTCGCTGCCACGCCAGCATATTGGTGGTACTCATCCATGCGGTCTTGGCTCATAGCGAGGCGGATATTGCCAACCTGGCGTAGACCCGCGTCCAAACCCGTTTCTTCCTCCAATGACTCATACAACTCTACCGAGTAGCGGTGTAGCTGACCGACTGAATAACTCATGTTGAACAATGGCAACAGGCCTGCCGCGTGCCATGTGGATCCGGATGTCAACTCCTTGCGTTCCACCAGGACGCAATCGCTCCATCCCTTCTTGGTCAGGTGATAGAGGGTGGAAACCCCGACAACACCACCGCCAATCACCACCACTCGCGCATGTGTCTTCATTGTCCTCACTCCCGCCTGCTTTGGCTATTGCACATCGTGTCGTAGGCTGGTGGCAAGGGGTGTGCTGCACCCTAGCCGACGCTGAATATTCCGTTTCCGTCGCATGTACGGCGTAAATCGGCAAATTGATGGCGCGATCAGTGTAGTGCCGTAGCTAGCTTGAGGGTAAGTGTATAGGAATGCCTGTGTTCATAAAGGATCGAACGCGATGAGTGACCAGGACGCTCGCGCCAAAGGTGGTAGTGAGGTTCGTCGTGGCGGCCGTGCCGCCCGTAAAGCGGCCCGCGCTGCTGCTGCTGCTGAGGCTCAGGCCTCGGCGCCTGCCTATATCACTCGGCAGATCCCACTCCTGGAGCTCTGCTCGCAGGAGGGGCTGGATATCATCGAGGCTAACGCGGAGACGATCTTAGAGGAAATTGGAATCGACTTTAAAGATGATCCCGAGGTCCTAGATATCTGGCGCAACGCCGGCGCTGACGTGGACGGCGAGCGGGTACGCTTTCCGAAGGGGCTGGCCCGCACACTCATGGCCTCCGCGCCCAACGAATATACGCAGCACGCCCGTAACCCGGCCCGTAACGTTCAGATCGGCGGCGATAATACCGTGTTCTTGCCAGTCTATGGGCCACCCTTCGTCCACGACTTGGATGAGGGGCGCCGCTACGGCACCCTCGATGACTTTAAAAATTTTGTGAAACTCGCCTACATGGCGCCCAGCATCCATCATTCAGGCGGCACTGTGTGCGAGCCCGTGGACGTGCCCGTGAACAAGCGTCACTTGGACATGGTCTACGCCCATATGAAGTATTCGGACAAACCCTTCATGGGCTCGGTCACTGCGCCAGAGCGTGCCGCCGACACGGTGGCAATGGCAAAGATCCTATTCGGTAAGGATTTTATCGACCAGAACACGGTCACGACCAGCCTGATCAACGTGAATTCCCCCATGACTTATGATTCGATCATGTTGGGCGCATTGAAAAACTACAGCGCTGCAAATCAGGCCGTGATAATCACGCCATTCATCATGTCAGGCGCCATGGCGCCGGTGAGCGTGCTTGGAACGTTGGCTCAGGCGTTGGCCGAGGCCATGGCCGGCATCGCGCTGACGCAGCTTATCCGTCCCGGCTCGCCTGTAATCTTCGGTCTATTCTCGGCTTCGCTTTCCATGCAATCCGGCGCGCCAACCTTTGGCACCCCGGAGCCTACCTTGATAATCTCCGCTGCGGCCCAATTGGCTCGACGGTTGAATTTGCCGTTCCGTTCGAGCGGAAGTCTTTGCGCCTCCAAGCTCCCCGATGCCCAGGCTGCCTACGAAAGCGTGAATTCCATGTCGCCGGCGTTCCTTTGCGGGATCAACTTCGTGTTGCACGGTGCTGGTTGGCTGGAGGGAGGGCTGTCGTCTAGTTATGAGAAGTTTATCATGGATGTCGATCAATTGGGCATGCTACAGACCTTGGCACAGGGATATGACTTTACAGACAACGGCCAAGCCATGGATGCCATCCGCGAGGTTGGGCCCGGCGGTCACTACCTCGGCTGTGCGCACACCCAGGCTAATTTTGAGACCGCGTTCTACCGATCTAATATCGCCGACTACAATTCCTTCGAACAATGGTCCGCCGAGGGGAGTCTAGATCAGGCCCAACGTGCGAACTCTGTATGGAAGCAATGGCTGAATGAATACGAAATTCCAGCCTTAGATCCCGCCAAGGACGAGGAGCTCCAAGCCTACATCGAGATTAAAAAGGCGTCGATGGAGGACGCCTGGTCCTAGGTCCGCGTCGGGCCAGAAGGTGCCGCATGACCTGCAAGGGGGGTGATACGAGGGTCTTCGGCCAGGAAATAACGTCTGTCACTTATTTAGCGCAGATAAAGTTTATGTAGCGATATTTTCATAAACTCAATTTATCAGTGTCCCGTTATCAGGGTTCAGTTTTCCGTGTTAGCCAAGCGGTTCAGCAAATCGAGCGTGACGAATTAATCTATCGCTGGCATGTACCCCGTCGGCGTCTCCGCCGCCAATTGCAGGGACTTCACAAAGTCATCGCTATCAATCAAGGGAATGGCCTTTGAATATTTGGCCAAGCCGTAAGAATCGGTCAGGTGCAAGTTCGCCGCCAGTGCCGTCTCGTCCGGCATCTCGTAGATGTAGACCATGTCGAATTCCCCATAGGAGCCGAATTGCGCGATGGGTTTGCCGCCGAAATCAGCGATGGCGTTGCGGTGAATGGTGGCGCGGTCCTGCGTATTAGTGTTTTGCAGCATAGCCGCCTTCTGATCATTTTCGTATTTTACCATATAGAGTACGAGGATGGACATTGGTTTTCCTTTTCCTGTTCTATGCGAAGCGGGGGTTAGCTAAGCCCCTGGGCCTGGTCGTGTTTGCTGAGGTCGCCAGGACGTTCCGCGGCCAGGCCGTAGCCGCCACCGCCGCCCGTGCGGACGCGCAACAACTCGCCGGTCTTCAGCGTGCGCGCTGTTTTGGACTTGAGTCGGATCGCGCCGTTCGGGCCTTCGACGATTATCTCCGCGTGCGCACCGTCGGCGCCGCCGAACAGACCTTCCGCCGGGATCTTGAATCGGTCCCCGTAGGTGGCGAACTGCACGCCGTCGGCGAGGATGCGGTAGCTCCGTTCGAAACCCAGACCGCCGCGCCGCTTACCCGCGCCGCCGGACCCGGCACGCAGGTTGTAGGTCTCGACCCTGAGGAACGGATAATCCATCTCCAGCGCCTCAATGGGGATATTAGAACAGTTCGACAGCGGACAATCGACCCCGTCACAGCCGTCGTTGGCGGCGCCCGCACCATATCCGCCGCCCAGGATCTCCAGATAGATATTATAGCCACCAGGGTCCATGTGACTAAGGCATACGGGGGTGGTGGTGTCGAACCCCTCGGCGATGACCTGATCCGGAACGACCTGTGCTAGGGCCTTCATGACAGCGTTGAATACGCGGTTTGAGGCCAACAGGCGCGCGCGGACGGGCGCCGGCGGTCTAGGGTTCAAGATAGAGCCATAGGGCGCATTTACCGTGATCACCCGCGACGCGCCGTCATTAAAGGGAATGTCCGGCGTCGTTAGAACAGATTTCGCGCAGGCCACGGCGGATGCGAAAGTTGATGCGAAGGGGCAGTTAAGGTTGGTGCCCACCTGATCTTCCGTGCCGTCAAAAGTGATGTGTATGTGGTCGCCGGTAATCTGAACCTGCGTACGGACTACCACAGGCGTCGTGCCTAGACCGTCATCGTCCAGTCGTGCTTCGGCCGCGTAGGTACCGTCGGGAAGCTTGGTCACCGCGGCCCGCATGCGCCGCTCGGAATAATCCATGGTTTCCGCCATGGCTTCGGCCAGGTTGTCGGCCCCGTAACTTGCCGCCAGGGCCGTCAGCCGCTTCTCGCCGATCAGGTTCGCGGCGAATTGCGCGTTGATGTCGCCGATGGTGGCGTCGGGCATGCGTACGTTGGAGGCGATGAACCGTTCCAACGGTCCGCCGTTCCAGTCGCGCGAAATATTGTATTTGGTGGGTGGAAACACCAGACCCTCTTGATGGATGTCGCCAGCATTCGGATTGAGCCCCGGCGCGCCACCGCCAAGATCAATGTGGTGGACCACGGAGGCGCTGAATCCCAACAGGCCGCCCTCGAAGAAAATTGGCGAGAAAATGAAGATGTCGGGCAGGTGTTGGCCACCGTGGTAGGGGTCGTTATTCATCAAGAAGTCGCCTTCCTGCAGCGTTTGCGGTGGAAACAGTTCCAGGCAATGGGCAAAGGTGTGGGTGATGGAACCCAATTGGATCGCCGTAAGCTCCGCCTGCGCCACGACCCGGCCTTTACGGTCCAGCAATGCCGCCGAACAATCTTGGGCCTCTCGGACGATGGGAGAGTGTGCCGATCGGATCAGCTTTGAGCCCATCTCATGGGTGGCGGCTACCAGGGCGCGGGTAATGATGGGTTGGTCGACGTGGGATAGGGCCATGGATCAGGCGCTCCGTTGAAGAATAAGGCTGCCCGTGTTGTCCTGCTGGGCCGTCCAACCGGGGGGCGTGTAGATGGTCGAGGTGTCGTCTTCGATCAGTAGGGGGCCAGCGACCAGCGCCGAGGTCACATGGGTGCGGTGTAACAGTCGACAAGTGAGGGCCTTGCCCCCCTCGGTAATTATCATGTCGCTGGGTTCCGAGACATTTTGGATGCGCTCCAGCCCACCACCACGAACGGGAAGGTCATTGACCCGGGCTCGCGCGCCTATGCGGAAGGAGACGATCTCGACCGGGTCCTCGGTCTGTTTAGAGAACTCGAAAATACGATGATGGGCGTCGGCGAAGGCCGTCAGAATTGCGTCGCAGGTAAGCCTGTCGATATCGCTATTGACGGGGACGGAAACCTCGAAGGCCTGTCCCTGGTAGCGCATTTCCAGGATCGGCTCAAAGGTTAGGGGGGCGTCGATGCCCATCTTGCGTAAATAACTCTCCGCGTCGGCGCGCAGGGCGTGGAGGATGGCGGTCACCGCCGACATGGCGCTTTCGTTCAGGCGGACCCGTTCCGTGCGTGATCGGTAATGCACGTAGTCCGACATCAAGAGCCCCGCCGCCGACAACACGCCGGCAATGGGTGGCACGAGAACGGTTTGGATCTCCAGATCTTCGGCCACGCGCGCCGCGTGCAGCGGCCCGGCGCCGCCAAAGGCTACCAAGGTGAAATCACGTGGGTCGTGGCCGCGTTCCGTGGAGACCTGTTGAATGGCGCGGACGATGTTGCTTTCGGCGATACGAATGACGCTGTCGGCTAATTCCTCGATGGGAAGCGTGAGTCGCGCCGCCAGGTCCTGGAACGCGTCGACGGCGGCCTCTCGGTCGACGGTCATGGTGCCACCCAGGAAAGAGCTCCCCTGCAAGGTGCCTCGGATCAGGTGCGCGTCGGTGATCGTAGGCAGTGTGCCGCCCCGCAAGTAGCTTGCTGGCCCGGGTTCGGCACCTGCGGAATGGGGGCCGGTACGCAGGAACCCGCCGTCATCGACCCAGGCGATAGAGCCGCCACCGGCTCCAACAGTGACGATGTCGATCACCGGCATGCGGACGGGCAGCCCGTCGATTTCGGTTTGGGGAGCGACTTTGGCCTGACCATCAACGATCAGCGCCACGTCCGTCGAGGTGCCGCCCATGTCGAGGGTGATGAGGTCGCGATACCCCGACCGGGCGGCGGTGCCCATGGCGCCGACGACACCGGCGGCCGGGCCCGAGAACAGCGCGGTGATCGCGTTGCGGCCAATGGCGCTTGCCGGCAGGCGGCCCCCGTTCGATTGCATGATGCTGAACTGGCCTGTGAACTGGCGGGTGCGCAAGGTATCGACGAAGCGAGCCAGGTAGCCCTGGATGGCAGGTTGGACATAGGCGGCCAATACCGTGGTGGAGGCCCGTTCGTACTCTCGGAACTCTCGCGACACATCGACGGAGCAGGTGATGGGAATGTCTGGCGCGAGGGCCGACAAAAACGCCGCGACGCGCCGTTCATGGTCGGGGTTTGCGTAGCTGTGCAGCAGGCAGATGGCGAAGGCGTCGAAGGTGTGTGTGCCGACAAACTCGGCGAGCGCCGTCCGCGCGGTTTCCTCATTTAAGGGAGTGACAATGCTCCCGTCGGCAGCCAGACGCTCGTCGATTTCCATGATATGGCGCCGCTCGGCGATGGGGTGGGGACGGACGTAATTGAGATCATAGATTGCTTGGCGATCGTGCCGCTGAAGGGCGAAGATGTCCCGTGTGCCCCGGGTCACGATCACGCCGACTGTACCGCCCTTGCGCTCCAACACCGCGTTAGTAGCGACCGTAGAGCCGTGCACCAGGTCCGTGACGTTCGCCAAATGAATGCCGGCGGCATCGACGGCGTTCACCGCGCCCACATCCGGTGATGACGGCGTGCTGGGGACCTTTGCCACGTAAACGGCTCCGTCGCGAACTTCGACCAGGTCCGTGAACGTTCCGCCCACTTCAATTCCAACACGCATCTCGCCTCCCGTTTTGCTATTCTCGAATGTTGGGTTCAATGGGCAGGGAGATCAAGGGCGTCACGCATAGGATAATAGTTGATTATGGGCGTGAAGGCGCCGTTCGGTTCATCTAATTGACAACCGACCAGCGAAATTAATGATGGGTTCCTTCGTGCTGGTTGTGGTGACGCCTTGCGAACGACAGGTTAAAAGGCGTTATGTCAAAGAGAGGTTCAAATACGAGCAGGTCTAACCTGATTAATCTCTATGCGCGGTCAAGTCGCGGCTCGACATCGTCTAGTTTGATAGCGGAGCACTGGCGGGGTGCAATCCGCTGGGGGAGTTCTCAATATAGATTGAAACTGCTAGGTATGAGGGCGAGAGAGAGATAGGTTAAAGGTGACATCAGAAAAGCACGTCTAGCACATGGGCACCGTGATAATTCACGGAGATTAAATTTGCTCTTTGTAGTCGTTGGTTGGAACTGTTTAGGCGAAGACGACACTGACTGCGCCTAGGCCCTTGATCTCCGCGACCGCTTCGCCCGGTTTGTCGAACCAATGGGTTTTCACCACGGAACCCAACATGACAAAGTCACCGGCTTTTAGTTGCCTGTTAGTCATTGTCATGTGATCGGCGAGCCAAGCTAGCGCGACCATCGGATGGCCCATGATGTCCGCGCCCCGGCCCGAAGTGTAGGCTTGGTCGTTGATGCTGAAACCGCCTTCCAGGGTTGGAAGATTGAGGGTGCGCCAGCTTTCCAGAGGTTTACCAAGGACGCAGCCCGCGTTGAAGAAATCGTCGGCAATCAATGTTGGCAGTCCAATCGCGCGGAAATCCGTGTAGCGATCATCGACAATTTCAATTCCGATCATCACAGAATCGATATGGATGGCCACGTTGTCGGGCGTATTCTCGGTGCCCGTCGGGATGTCGCTGCCCAAGCGCACAACGATCTCGCACTCCACCCCGGGTCGGACGAAATCAGCGTAATTTAGGGAGGCTCGACCGTGGTAAGTATCACGATCCATTATTCCCCCGGCGCAAGGGTGGTCGATACCCAGGTAATCCTGCATAACCTGCGTAGTGCAACCTATTTTAAATCCCGCGCGCCGGCCTACGGCGCTTTTCGCCTGCAGCGCGTGAAGGGCCACCTGTACTTGGTAGCCTTCCTCCACTGTGGCCGGACAGAAGGCTTCGTTCAGAATACTGACGGGCCTTGTGGCCCATCGGGCTTTGGCAATTATCTGCGCGGCAACTCTCGCAGCTTCCGGGGTCATGGCGTCGCTTTCCTTCAGAGGGTAGGGCGAACATCGCAATATTATGCCACCGGCTTTCTAGCAGCAATCGGTAGCAGGGGTTAGTGCCGGAAAAATGAGGTAGAGGCCGAACGTCACGGTTAAAAAATGAACCGATGAAATTCGCACTGTTTCTGAACTTAAGGCCCTAGCGGTCTAATTCGTCCGGTTCCCCAGCCTCCTTAGCAGTCTCGCGTTGCGCGATATATAGTCCAGCGGTAAAGATCACGGCGCCGCCGATCCAAGTGGTCAGTTCAGGAATTTCGCCGAAAAACAAGAAGGCGATTAACGAAACCCAGATTAGCTTAGTAAAGTCGAAGGGCATAATTACACTCAAGTCTGTCTCGTGCAGAGCCTGGGCTAGGAAGAACTGGGCGCCGCCGCCGCTGATGCCGATGAAGGCCAACCAGAGAAATTCGTGAAAGTTCGGCCACTGCCAGACGAACAGGGCTGGGACTAGCGACAATGGGGTCATAAGGAAGGTTGCATATGTGACGATGGTGATTGAATGCTCTGTTCGGCTGAGGGTTTTTATGAACAAGAGACATCCAGCCCATGTCGCAGCCGCCATCAACGTTACACCCTGGCCCAGGGTTACGCTATCGACCCCCGGTTGCAGGATGATTAAGGCGCCGCCAAATGCTACTAGAATGGCAGTCCAGCGTCGCCAGCCGACAACTTCACCCAGAATAATCACGGCTAAAAATGTCGCGATGATGGGCGCGGAGAACCCCAATGCGACCACTTCTGCCAAGGGTGTCATTGTGATGGCCGTGAAGAATAACAGCATGTTCACGACGTTCAGACAGGCGCGGCCCATGTGGGTTCCAAACCGCTGGGTTTTTAAAGTCGCCCAGCCGTATCGCGTCAGCAACGGCAACACGAATAATATGCTGAATAAGTTGCGGAAGAAAACGATCTCGAAGGGATGGATTGTTTCGGTGACGTGACGAGCGGCTGAGTTCATGATCGCCGACAGAAACGTCGTACCGAGCATATAGGTGATGCCCAGCATGACGCCGGACAGGGGCCGGGATTCTGGCTGTGGGTCTTGCATTCGCGATTCCGTTACTCAGTCGCCGTGACGGAGTTCTGTGCCGGGGCGTCCTCCTCCGTATTGAAATTACCGATGCAGATGCGGTTCGGACGTGCCAAACTACCCGGCCAATCACACCAGTTTTCATTCATGGCTGGATTTAGGATGATATCCATCATATAGCTCATCGACGGGATTATCTTCGACTTCTCGTGCCCGCTCTTCAATAGGCGATATCTGGTTTTCTCTATAACATCCTGGGTCTTTCTAAACCCGTCTTGGGTTCGGTCAGTGTTGGTTAAGTTACAAAGATAAACTGTATCACCACTCACAACGGCTTTAGAGTAAAACTCTCCAGAACCTAAACAAGTGGTACTCATGGTTGCTCTCTTGACCATAGGTCTACCTGGCAGGACAGAGGACCGCACTCACGGCTAAGGGACAAGCCTTCACCGCTTCAAAGGTCTTGACCGATTTGAAGGATCGCCAAGTTGGCGGCGCAGGTGGTTGCAGCATTAGTAACGATCTGAGCCTAGGTCCCTAGCGCATCAGAAAACCCATACCAATGGTATCGCCGTCATCGAGATAGAACGTGCTTTCGCCCGTAAAATGCGCTTTGCCGGAAACTTCCACGGTAACGGCTGGGAAATCACCGCAGGTCGTTTCCGTTGCAACCTGACCCGTGAACAAGGCCCCGGTCATGCTCTCAAAAGTTCGGACCTGCTCCGCGGCGATCAATCGGCGCCGGTGCTGCAACGCGATCCTTGCGGTTACCCCGGAGCCGGTAGGACTTCGGTCCACCTGGGAATCGGCGAAGACGCAGATATTAGCTGTTGGCGTATTTGTGAACGCGTCTTCCCCGTCGGTCAGGATGGTGCCGTATAGAAATGCCAGATCGTCGTCATCCGGGTGGGCGAGGGGGACTTGCGCCTTGACGGCCGCGGTGACAATCGTGGCCGCATCGACCAGGTCACGGGTATGCGATGTCCTCACGTCCAGGCCGAATTGATTTGCAGGCACCACCGCATAAAATGCGCCCCCGTAGCCGATGTCGACGGTGATTGGTCCATACATGTCCGTGTCCACCGTCTTATCTTGGGCGAAGGCGAAGGCGGGCACGCTCTCGAAGCGGACGGTGTCGGTTTTGCCATTCGTTACCATCACGTGGGCGGTGACCGGCCCGCAGGGGCATTGGATTACCAATGTCGTTTCTGGGTCGACCGCATCCACGATACCTCGTTCGATGGCATACCGCCCCAGTGCAATCACCGCGTGCCCACACATGGTTGAGTAACCTTCGTTGTGCATAAATAGAACGGCCATATCGGCGTTGGGCAGGTCGGGTTCGATCGGAATCACCCCGTACATGTCGTAATGCCCACGCGGTTCGTAAATTAAGAACTTACGGAGATGATCAAGATTGTCGCGAACGTAGCGCCGCTTCTCGAGGATTGTGGTACCTGGGATGCTCGGGAAGCCGTTTGTCACGATTCGCACCGGCTCGCCACCGGTGTGCATATCAACAGTGCGGATAGTGAGGGTCATTTCAGTCCGGTGACGACCCGGACCCCGTATTCACGCGCCGCATCCTCGAGCCAGGTCCAGACGTATTCGGCAAAGCTGCGGCGCACGATGATATCGAAGGCGTCATCTGCCGTTCTGTGCATGGTAATGTCAGCTCGGGCCAGGGTGGTCTGGGCGCATTGGCCAGAGCCGAAGACGCGGGGGTGCATATCAACCGGGCAGCCCTTGGCCAATACGTCGCGGGCGTGCGCGCCAGTGAGACGGATTACAGTCATGGATTCGCCGGTCAGCGTTACCGCTGCATGGAAGTCAGCCACGGCCTTTTCTAGATTGGCTTTTAGGTTAGCCTCATCGCCCGTGGGTGTGATGATCAGCCATTCGTCGGGGCCGAGGCCTAGAACGTGGACGCCTTCCGATTTCCCCGAAGTTTCGTTAACGCTGGGCAGTGCCGCGCCGACAACCTTTTTTATAGCTGAGCCAAAGGCCGGATTGGTGCGTTGGCCGCGGAGGTTCATCATGCCAAGCAATAGGCGTTCGCCGATGTGGACGCCTGTGATCGCGTCCGAGGCTTCGTTGGCGGCCCGCGCATCCAGGTGTAAGTGCGCAAGGGGGGTTTGTCGAAGGTAAGTATCAGCCATCGATCTTCGCCCCTTCCGGATCGACAAAGACCGGTAATGTGATCTCAGCGCGCACCACGCCGTCGGCCAAAGGCACGTAGACGCTTTCGCCAATTTTCTCGCGTCCACCCTTGATCAGGGCCAGGGCGAAGGAGCGGCCCAGGTTGGCGGAATGGTAGCTCGACGTTACATGGCCGATCATTGGGATGCGCGAGCCCATGGGTGGACGTTCCTGCCGGTTGGAGGTGATTTGAGACCCTTCGGGTATCACTTTCGCATGATTATCCGGCAGAAGTCCCACGAGTTGCTTCCGGTCTTGGCGGCGGTTGTCTTCTCGATCAAAGGATCGTCGACCGAGGAAATCCTTTTTCTTAGAGACGATCCAGTCCATGCCCAAATCTTGAGGGGTGGTCGTGCCGTCTGTTTCTTGGCCGACGATGATGTAACCCTTTTCTGCGCGGAGTACGTGCATGGTCTCCGTGCCGTAAGGTGTGATGCCGTATTTATAACCGGCGGTCATCATGGCGGTCCAAACGCTCATGCCGTAGCTGGCGGGGACGTTGATTTCATAGCTCAACTCGCCGGTGAAACTGACCCGGAAGACTCGTGCGGACACGCCCGCAACAGTTCCCTCGCGCATGGACATGAAGGGAAAACTCACGGGATCCAGGTCGATATCGTCGGTGCATTCCGCTAACAGGGGACGGGCTTGGGGGCCGGCGATAGTGATGTTCGCGTACTGCTCGGTTACGGACGTGAGGTAGACCCTCATCTCCGGCCATTCCGTCTGTAACCATTCCTCCAACCACTCAAGGACTGAGGCGGAGTTACCGGTGGTCGTGGTCATGTAGAAGTGGTTCTCCGACAATCGCGTCGTCACGCCATCGTCCATTACCATGCCGTCCTCGCCCAGCATCAAGCCATAGCGGCAGCGACCGTTCGTTAAATTCTGCCAAGCGTTGGTATAGACGCGGTCTAGGAATACTGCTGCGTCCGGACCTTGGATATCGATCTTGCCTAGTGTCGTGGCGTCCAAAATCCCTACCGCGTTCCGGACCGCCAAGCATTCGCGGTTTACCGCATCGTGCATACTTTCGTCCGCCTTCGGGTAATACCAAGGCCGTTTCCACTGGCCCACGTCCTCCCAATTGCATCCCACCTGTTCGTGCCAGTTATGCATGGGCGTCATGCGGGTTGGATCCATAAGCACGCCGATATCGCGCCCCGCTAGCGCGCCCAGGGTCACTGGCGTGAACGGTGGGCGGAAGGTCGTGGTGCCGACCTCAGCGAGCGTTTTACAGCCCAAGGCCTGACCAAGCACGGCCATGCCCGAGATGTTGCCGCTTTTGCCTTGGTCGGGCGCCATACCCAATGTCGTGTATCGCTTGGTATGCTCAATAGATGCGTAGCCTTCTCGCGCCGCAAGGTGAATATCAGCGGCCGTAACGTCGTGAGCCTGATCCAGGAAATGCTTGCCGCGTCGGCCCAGGGGCTGGGTTGTCGGGACCACCCACAACAGGCGAGATGGGGCTTCATCCTCTGCCGAGGTCCAGGGGGGCTTGCCACGACTTCTTTTTTTGAAACCGGCGACGCCGGCTGCGGCCTTGCCCGCTTCCAGGCCATCGGCTAAGCAGTTAGTCAGATCGAAGGTGCCGGCGGCAGCGCCCACGCAGGTCTCGTTTTGCAAGGTGTTGCCTGGCACGAAGATGCCCCGTTCTTCATCAAATTCAGCTTTGCCGCCGGAATGGGAATGCAGGTGAATGGCAGGGTTCCAGCCGCCGGAAGAACAGATCACGTCGCACGAGATCGTCCGCGCCGCGCCGGTGACGCCATCGCCAACCTTATTTAATGCCATGACCTCAATGGAGGTTACACCCTTTGCCCCCTGCACAGCGGTGACCGCATGATCGTCCAGAATTTCTATGTCGCGTTGGATCGCTTCGGTAACCAACTCGCCAGCTGGGTCCGGTCGAACATCGATGATCGCCGGCACGTTGATGCCGGCGTCGAATAGGTCGAGGGCTGTGCGGTACGCGTCGTCGTTATTAGTGAAGACACAGACCTGGTTGCCCGGCTGCACGCCGTAGCGGTTCACATAGGTCCGAACCGCGCCGGCCAGCATGACGCCTGGTCGGTCGTTGTCGGCAAAGATCATTGGCTGCTCGATGGCGCCGGTTGCCAACACTACTTGTTTGGCGCGCACCCGCCACAAACGCTGACGCGAATTGCTGCCGCCGTGGGAAACGTTAGCCTGGCGCTGTTCGATCATGCCGACAAAGTTGTGGTCGTAATAGCCAAATGCCGTTGTTCGCTTGAGGATACTGACGTCGTCGTTCTGGCTCAGTTCAGCCTCGACGGTGGCGATCCATTCGTTAGCGGGCTTGCCGTCGATCTCACGCCGCTCGTTTAGTAGCCATCCGCCCAATGTCGGCTGGTCGTCGGCAAGAATCACCCGCGCCCCGGCCCGCGCCGCCGCCAGGGTAGCCGCCAATCCGCTCGGCCCGCCTCCTACAACAACCACGTCCGCGTGTGCGTTCATCTTGTCATAGTAGTCCGGGTCTGTCTCCGTCGGCGCTTTGCCAAGACCCGCTGCATGGCGGATGAAATACTCGTAGTATTTCCAGAAGGACGAAGGCCACATGAAGGTCTTGTAGTAGAACCCGGCGGGCGTCAGGCGATGGAATAGCCCGATGAATGACATGGCGTCGAAGTCGGGCCCTGGCCAACAGTTGACGCTGTCGGCGCTGAGCCCGTCATAAAGTTCGACACGGGTCGCCTGCTGGTTCGGTAAGGTTCGCGCGCCGACTTCCAGTTGCAATAGGGCATTCGGTTCTTCCGCGCCGGCGGCGAAGATGCCGCGTGGGCGATGGTATTTGAAG
>MDTG01420936.1_pt1 | contig 22036 bp, 10 predicted proteins | sample 811421 | NCBI WGS metagenome assembly MDTG01 (sample SAMN05326645, study PRJNA326480) | marine metagenome | isolation source: seawater | place: Pacific Ocean: South East | collected 2011 | reverse complement strand
GCACCAGCGAGGAATTCAAGCGCCTGCAACAACGCATGAAGGATGAGGTGCTCCGGCTTCGGATGCCGGACAGGCATGCCAAGAAGGCGTATGATAGCGAATTCGTTCCTGGACTGGATCTCGATGTGGGAATCCTGCGCAAGGGGGTTCGCGTCCAGTCGTATCTGGGAAAATGGAACTGGGTGCCCGACTTTGCCGGAATGACCGCCAAGGCCTCTTCCATGACGGAGACCATCAATCTCGATCCGCTTCCCGCACAGGAAGATGCCGGGCTGCTATTCTCAGGCTACCTGCGGATCCCGGAAGCGGGCGACTGGACCTTCGAAGGCGAGGCCACGGGCGGGCTCATCTTCAAGATCCATAACAAGCTGGTGATCGATGGGGACTATCAATACGAGGGAGCGCCGACCAGGGGGACCGTGAGGCTCGCCAAGGGGATTCATCCTTACCGTCTTTATTACCGCACAGCGTCGGGGAAGCCCAGCCTCAGCCTGAAGTGGCATGGTCCCACCACCCAGTTAAGTCCGCTACCTCCCGGTCTCTTACTGGTGCAGGCCCCTCTAAAGGGAACCTAGCCGATCCCGGGCTACTCTGGGTTTCCGCCAGATTCCAAGGCCCTGCGCTCGGCCTCCAGTTCTGCTTCGAATTCAGCTTCTTCCTGCTCCCTCCGCTCTTTCTCCGCGGCTTCCTCGGCGGCCTTTCTGGCGGCTTCCTCGGCGGCTTCCTCGGCGGCAATCTCCGCATCACGCTTCTCTTCTCGGGCAGCCTCGCGCGCCAATCGCTTTTCCAACTTCCTCTGTTCGCGCTCTCGGCGGCGGTGGTCCTTGCTGGGTGTAAAGGCCACGATAAAAATTCTTGTTTCTTGTTAAACTGGGTTTGGCTGGGCTGCGGGACAAGATACTCCGGTAAAGCCGATCACAAATCGATTTATTTGTGAAAAAAATCGCCTGCCGACCTCCGGGGGGAAGCTGCTTCTGGCTTGTTGGGGTGTTTACGGCCAGTCCCCGCAAGATAGGACGTAACGTGCTGATTTTCAGCGTAAAAACTTGGTGGTATTTTCAATTGGGGCGCTGAGGAAGAACCTTGTGGTCTCCTGGAAGGAGGAAGAGCACGAGGAGGACCTGCAGACCGGGTCCCTCGAGGAGTATGCAATAAAAGCATTCAATCCTTCGCAGGCGCTGCAGGACCTCGACCTCCCCGAGGTCCATTAAGAGACCTCCGCAGGAACCGGACCCACCAGCGAGAAGCCAGATGCCGATGAGCGATAAGTCGTTGAAGGGAGAGAAATTTTTCACCCTTCCCCTGATCCTCCATGCTATTTCTGTCCCCACCCCCGGGAGCCAACCACCTGCCTCCCTGGTTCTGCCCTGATGATGTTGGTGCTGCCCCGTTCCGTATTCCGCTCCACCCTCGCTGGTGCCTCTCTCCTTGTATTACCGGCCGGCTCGCTGGCCCATGAGTGGCACCGTCCTCACGACGAGTCCGGGGCCCCGTTTGTGTCAGCCTGCCTGAGTATTCCGCCAGAGCTTGGAGCCGGCCCGGAAAATGAGGCAGAAGTTGCCGAGCGGGCTGAGGCGTTCACCCCTTTCTTTCCAAAAGTACGGGTTCGCTGGGATGAGAGCTGGCTTTATGTCGAGTGCAACGGGATGCCTGACCATGGTTTGATGGCTGGGATCACCAACTGGCAGCAGCAGGTTGGTATCCCGCAGCATTACTTTGGCGATAACGCGTGGCAGATTCCTCTCAGACCTCAGCTGTCGAACACCCCGGTTTCAACCAGAGACAATCTTTTCCGTGGGGCGATCGCGCTGGCAGTGAACGGAGTACCGATTTTCAACGCCCTCAATAACCGCGGCGAGGATGCTTTTCTGATCGGAGAACTGGATAACTGGGGAGGACATGCGGGGCGGGCCGATGATTATCATTATCACGTGGCTCCCCTGCACCTCCAGGAGGTGGTGGGAGAGGCGGCTCCAATCGCCTACGCCCTCGACGGGTATCCGATCTACGGTCTACGGGAACCTGATGGTTCGGAAGTGGTCGGGCTGGATGAATACAATGGGCACTTCGGCCCGGATTATCATTACCATGCCACCACGAATTATCCCTACATCAACGGAGGAATGCGGGGAATAGTGACCGTGACAGACGGACAGATTGAACCCCAACCCAGCACCAGGGGGATTCGGCCGGCAACCACTCCGCTGCGGGGAGCACAAATCGTCAGTTACGAAGCCGAGGCGGAGAATGGGCACTCACTGGTCTACACCTACAACGAGCAGTCCTATACGCTTTCCTGGTCGACGAGTGCAACAGGTGGTACGGCCACCTTTGCCCTGAGCCAGCCTGCCGGGACCATTTACTCTAACACCTATACAGGCTGGATAGGTGGACCCTCCTTCGCGGAACATTTTCTGGAACTTCAACCTTCGAGTGGTGGGGTTCTCCGTTTCTCTTTTCGGGGAGAACCGGGCATGGCATACCCGTTCGCCTGCTCGACCGACCTTCTGGGGTGGAAGCGTTTTGGATTCCTGCAACTCGGCCCCGGGGGGGAAAAGAATTTTGACCTCGCCCCTTCGGCCGCGACTGCCTTCTTCCGCATGGGTGCTCCTGTGGCGGAATGACCGGACAGGACAATGTACTGGCGGTTGCTGCCACGGTCAGGGCAGCTGTTCGACCCGCAGGAAAAGGGAGGGTCGGGAGCCTGTCTGCACGGAGAACGAGGCAACGCCATTACTGTCGGTCACGAGCAGGGCTGGGCTGGTGGCCTCGATCGTGTCGAAAGTTTGCCCGATGAGGGTGGTTGAACTCTTGATCACGAAACTGGCATTGGGTGCACCGGTAATGCTCAGACTCAGGGTGGTTCCGCTCAGGGTAAGCGAATCTATGGAGGGAGGGATGGCCGGTGCCGGGACGGAAGCTTCGATCACCACCTTACCTATCATGCTACGATGCCCTGAAACCTCGCAGTAGTAGAACACCTCCTTACCCTCCAGTTCCGCGGGGAAGGTAAAAGCAGCGGAAGAATTGGGAGCTACTCTGAGGAGCCAGCCAGAATCACCGTTGCCGAGGACCGGCGATTGCCTCACGGCCGTGCCCGCTTCGAGATTCCCGGAGTAGGTCACCGCACTCGAAAATCCGGTGTCGTTGTAGCCGAAGACGAGGGGATGGCCGCCACTGGTGCGCCGGATCGTGTAGCTCACCCCCGACCTAAGACACAGGACTGGGTCGCTCAAACCATTCACCCGGTAATGGGCAGCTCCGGTATTGCCGAAGTCGATGGACGGATTACCGGCATCGAAAGAGAGGGTTTCACCTAGTGCAGCGACCGAGGGTAGGAGCAGAGCGAGGGTAGCGGCACGAAACATAGGCCATCGTAAGCCCATCTTCTGTCCGCGCAAGTCCCTGGAGTACGATTTATGCCCTTTCACAACCGGGTGGGGAGCTCGCTGCGCCGGGGCGCCGATAGCAGTCGGTGGAGTCGAGGGTCCAGCCAGTGTCATTCGAATGAAAATTCGAGGCTCCTGATCATGGGCTTGGACTTGTTCGCGGTGCTGTCCCTGATTCTCAGCTCAGCCTGGAAGCCGTAGCCTGCCGGAAGCACCTCGAGATCCAGACGAGCAGGACTTTTTCGCACCTGCTTCGCGAATCCGGGCACGTGGTGGTAGGTTTCCCGGACCTCCTGCCAGTTACTCCACTGGTCAATCTTACCATCGCCATTCGTATCGACTCCCGCCCGCAACTCGACGGTTTCGACCCACGGACCGGGGCTCACGTAGTCGGTCTTCTGCTGCGTGATGAGGTAAAAACGTCCTCTCGCGAACATGATGTCAGGATCGGGGTGGCCCCTCCCTATGCTGTCGCACCAGGTGAATTTCTGATCCAGGGAGGGTGACGTGAACCAACCCGCGCTCATCATCCTACTGTCCGCGGGGTCAAAATCGCAGAAAAGATAATATTGTCCACCGATGCAGATGGCGGCCCAGTCCCCATAGGCGTTCTGGGCCGGTTCGTGGATTTCGTACTCCGCGATGTTGGTCTTGAAGCGCTGCGGGTGCTCCTTGACCCAGTGGGGATGCCGATAGGTTCCCGTCTTCCCGGTCGGTCTGGTGCGTTCATCGACGGGTGGAGGGAGGGTCTTGAAATTACGGATTCCATCCGGGCTGACCGCGTGGGCTGCGAGGGGAGAATCCCACGCATGGCTCTGAGCGTGGATGGGACTCCAGTCTTCGACGATCAGGTGGAAATTTCCCTGCAGGTCCCGGATGATTCCAGAGTCTGATCCATGCGAGGGGTCATCATATGCCATTCCCTTGTTTTCGCCCGGTAAGCCGTCAAAGAGATCAGAATCGACATAGACATGCGGATCCTGGTCGTTGGGAAAGTCATAGTAAAAATAGGCCTTACCATCCGCATACTCTGCGCTCGTCATCCATGCTGATTTTCTCTCCGTGATTGGGCCGTGGTGGACCCAGTTCACCATGTCGCGGCTTTGCCAGGCGTGATAGCCGCCAAGGCGGGGCTTCAATCCTCCGGGCGCATCATACTGTCCGGGATACGGGGTTGTCTGCAAGGGAACGTCGAAGCCCTCGAGGGTTGCCTGGGCGGGTGTGAAGGTGGAAGGACGTCGTCCACCGTAGCGGCCGAAGATCCAGTAATCGCCTGGCCCCACGGCCAGGAACACGGGAGCGTCCCGCAGGTTCGCGGGCCCGATATTTGCGATAGGATCCCAGTTCTGCCAGACTGGGGATTGTTCGAGGGTGATGGCGTCGAGCTTTCGCTGTTTCCCGTTGGGAAGGATCCGGGTGCGCAGGGATGCCCTCTCGCCGGCAGGAGAGATGTGCTCGGCTGTGATATCAAGTCCCTCCTGGTGCTCGAGGCCAGTCTTCCACGCCTCTCCCTCAAGCCGCCAGGCGTTCTCTTTTTCGGACCGGACCGGTCCGACCAGGATGGTGGTTGCTGCCAGGGCGATGGTGGTCTTCATGAGTGGAGAGAGTGTGCTTTTTTTTCCTGCTTCCATCAACTCAAGACGGCGGAACCCGCCATCATCTGCAGCGGAACCGAGTGGGTCATCCCCCTGAGTGTAAAACAGGTAGCCGCGGGGCCACCCGGGTCCAGCGAGACCCAGCACCGGGGGGCCCGGTTGAAGCTTGACGAGGTTGAGCAACCTTAGAAATTTACCTTCCGGCAGGGTCCGGTAAAACGGTCTGCCGGATATTCTTGAAATCAGGGACTTGAGGATTCGACCAGACTGCGGGTGAAAATAGACGAGATAAAGCGGACCGGACTTTCCTCCATCTTCTCAATGGTCCTGGTTCTTGTGCTGGGCCCAGGGGACTTGGGAGCTGGAGGGCAGCCCAACGTGGTTGTTCTCTTTGCAGACGACCTGGGCTACGGCGAACTGAGTTGCCAGGGAAATCCGGAAATCCCGACCCCCCATATCGATTCCATCGCCGACAACGGAGCGCGCTTTACCGCTGGCTACGTGACTGCACCAAACTGCAGTCCCTCGCGGGCGGGGTTGTTGACCGGGAGGATTCCAACGCGTTTTGGGTATGAGTTCAATCCCACCGGGGCACGTAACGAAGAGGCTGTTTTTGGACTGCCCCCGAAAGAAGTTACGATCGCGGAGGCCCTGCATGACGCCGGATACACCACTGCCTTGATCGGCAAGTGGCACCAGGGTGGGACCGCACGCTACCATCCCTTTCGCCATGGCTTCGATGAGTTCTTTGGTTTTACCCACGAGGGACATTACTTTGTCCCTCCTCCCTACAAGGGGGTGACGACCCTTCTTCGCCGCAGGACGCTGCCGGGCGGGGCAAAGGGCCTGTGGAAGGGGAAAGGAAGGCTTTTCTACCACGATGTCATGGGAAGCGACGAGCCGGACTACGACGCTAACAATCCCATCGTCCGGGGTGGACAGCCGGTGGTCGAAACTGACTACCTGACTGATGCGCTTACCCGGGAGGCGGTCGACTTCATAGGTCGCAACGACGACCGGCCCTTCTTTCTCTACCTCGCCTACAATGCGGTTCACAGCCCCCTGCAAGGAGCTGAGTCCTACATGAGGAAGTTCGCTCATATCGAAGATATTCATCGTCGGATTTTTGCGGCGATGCTGGCGAACATGGACGACAGCGTGGGCTCGGTCCTCGCGCAGCTCAGGAAATCGGGAATTGAAAAAGACACGCTGGTTTTCTTCCTGAGCGACAACGGCGGCCCAACGAGGGAGCTTACTTCTTCGAACCTTCCTTTGCGGGGGACGAAGGGCCAGATGTATGAGGGAGCTCTGCGGGTTCCGTTCATGGTGCAGTGGAAAGGAGTCATTCCCGCTGGCAAGGTCTACGGGAGGCCAGTCAGCTCGCTCGATATCTTCGCTACGGCGGCAGCCAACTGTGCCGGGGTGGCCCAGAGCCGAATGCTGGAAGGGGTGGACCTGGTTCCCCATCTCACCGGAAAGAAGGATGGGGTGCCTCACGAAACGCTCTACTGGCGGCAGGGTGGAAAGGCGGCTCTCCGCCACGGCGATTGGAAAATCGTACGCATGGGCCAACAGTTCTTTCCGGGTAACGCAAAATGGGAACTTTACGACCTGTCCCGGGATATCGCCGAGGGCAACGACCTGGCGGCCTCCGATCCGGAGCGGGTAACAGCATTGGTCAGGATCTGGAAGAAGCTTGATGGCGAGATGAGAGAGCCGGCGTTCGGCGGACAAGGGTCACAAGCTCGGTGAAAGGACGTTCTCTCCGGGCCAGTGGGACCGAGGGCTGGGAGCAATTGACAGTTTCGTCCGTGAGAGGCGTGGGTTCCGGTCTTGACGATTGTGCTGGCTGGCGCCAAGACCGCTCCTGTTTCACTATTTATCAAACCGATGAAAACTGCCCTCGGGGTCCTTTTCGCTGCCCTCCTCCTGACACTTACTGGTCCTCCCCTTCTCGGAGACAAGTCTTCCTCAGCTGGGTCCAGCAAGGGGAAAAAAAAGAAGATCGTGTTCATGGCGGGCAAGCGCAGTCATGGTTACGGTGCACACGAGCATCGCGCGGGCTGTCTTCTACTCGCAAAACAACTCAACGAGCACATGGGAGACTTCGTGGAAGCCTCGGTCCACTTTCAGAAGGACTGGCCCGGCAATGCGGACGTCCTGGAAGATGCGGATGCAGTTGTCTTTTACTGCAACGGCGGCAGTGGCCAGCACCTGGCCTATCAGCATCTTGAGGGGCTCGATATGAAGCTTAAGGATGGGATGGGAATGGCCTGCCTGCACTACGCGGTCGAGCCCGGGGATGACGACAAGGGCCGCAAACTCTTCCTCGACTGGCTGGGCGGCTACTTTGAGACCCACTACTCGGTCAATCCGCACTGGACTGCGGATTTCAAGAAGCTACCCGAGCATCCGATCACTCGTGGGGTGAAGCCTTTCAGGATTTACGATGAGTGGTATTTTCACATGCGCTTCGCACCGGATATGAAGGGGGTCACGCCAATTCTCTCCGCCCACCCGCCCAAGAAGACGATGGAGCGCCGCGATGGCCGTCACTCCGGGAACCCCCATGTTCGTGCGTCAATGGACAAGGGTGAGATCCAGCACGTGGCTTGGTCCTACGAAAGGCCGAATGGGGGGCGGGGCTTTGGATTTACCGGGGGCCACTTCCACCGCAACTGGGGTCACGATGATTTTCGCACGCTTGTGCTCAACGCCATCGCCTGGTGTGCCAGGGTAGAAGTGCCGGAGGGCGGAGTTCCTTCCGAAAGGCCCTCGGCAGCCGATCTGGAGAAGAACCAGGATTACCCGAAACCCGCCAAGAAGTGATCCTGCGCAGGAGGTCCGATAAAAAGTGTTCTTCCCTGACCCTTCCCCGTGTGGTCGCGTGCTGGAAACTTCCGATGAACCTTCCCGAGGGGTGCGCCTGACTTGCTCATGAGACTCGTCCTTCCCATCTTGTTGCTGGCCGTCCTCCTCGGTTTGAACCTGACAGGTCAGGAGAAGAACGGCCCTCAGAAGGAATTGCAGAGAGTGAGGCTGACCACGATTCAGGGTCGTCACTGGCTGGTGGGCCCGGGTGGAAAGCCGTTCTTTGGCCATGGCATCACCCACGTGAACGCCCGGCGCGCCAGGCCCCCGATCGACATGTCGAAATTTTCGCGGCTCTGCAAGGACCTTGGCTTTAACGCCTATGGCTACGGTTGCCCTCCGCAGCTCAAGTCCGACATGCCCTACGTCGAAAGTTGGTCACACCTCGTTCAGAGTGCCTACTACCGGGGCAGGGAAGGGGTGAAATTCGTCGATATCTTTGATCCCCGGGAACAGGAGCGCCTCGATGCCGGGGTGAAGTTCAATTGCGCGCTTGGTCGCAAGAGCCGTCAAAACATCATCGGATACTGCTGGACGGACCTCGGTTCCTGGCCCCTCGAGAATCCCTCGGGTACCAACTGGGTGGAATACATTCGCAATCTGCCAGAGGACGCTCCTGGCCGGACGGCCTACCGGAATTTTATCAGCAAGTGGGAAGGAGATGATGACACGGTTCGTGACCAGGAGTTTCTCCGCCTCATTGCCCGCCAGTATTTCCGGGTCGTCGGAGAAGCGAATCGAAAATATGATCCAGGAGCCCTCGTTTTTGGTGACCGCTTCGACTTCAACACCTTCGACCCCGTCGTGGTGGAAGAGATGTTGCCCTGGGTCGACGGGATCGCGATCCAGCCGCCGTTCCGGGGTCCTTTTCCGCAAGAAAAGCTGGACGAGATTCACCAGCTGACAGGAAAGCCGATACTCCTCTGTGACTTCGCAATCCGCTTCAAGGATGGCGACAAGGACATCCGCAACTGGAAGTTGATGGAAAATTCCGTGGCAGGCGGTCAGGCCTACGCCGACTACGTCAAGGCTGCGCTCGAGACCGACTATATCCTGGGGATCTTCTGGTGTAATCCTGTCGATACGCCGAAAGGATTCGGCAGACCCGGTGTGAAGCAGGGATTCTTCGGTGAGGGGTTATCCGAGCGTCCCGGCTTGCACGAGGCGGTGAAGAAATTGAATGCGCTCCGGGATGAAATGACGCCGGGAACCGGGTAGTTGAATGCCCCTGCAGGGGTGCAAAACCCACAGGGATCGTACCTCCAATCGTCGATTCCGTGGCTACGGATCCAGGGTTCCCATCACCCGCAGGAGTTCGACCGATGCGGAAGTTACTGGATCAGTGCGCCGCCACACTTCGGTCTGCGTCCCGTCGCCACCCAGAGAAATGCTCTCGATGGCGACAGCAGTATCCGTCCAGGTAATTCCGTCGGCTGAGAACTGCACAGTCGTGGTGAGCTCTTCCGCTGCAAGCCACCGCCTGAATACGATCGCGAGGTAGTCTTTTCCGTCGACCTCAACCAATTTCACCTCGACCCCACGGTGCCGGTCCGCAACGAGGGGGTCTCCGGCGAGCATGAACTCGACGAAGTTTGTCAGACCGTCGAGATCGGGGTCAGCCAGGTTACCCGAGATACTTGGATTCGCCAGTTGGGCTGCATCGAATTTGCTCGCCTTCCACGAATCGAGGGTGACCCGATCGTCTAATCCAGGCTGGCCGCCCGGTCGGCCGCTGGAACGCCAGCTACCGGCGAGATCGGGATCGCCGCCGGACTCGGGATTCCGGATCACGAGCGCGTAGCCCTCGCCATCGGGACCAGAGGGCCAACCCGTTGTCTCATCGTCGTCGTAGGTGAATTCAGCGATCGTCTGATCGCTGGCGTCGACCAGGTGAAGCAGTTCGCCGCCGTCGTCGAGGTTGCTGTTGTTCTCGAACTCGCCCGCGATGAAAAGCCCAGCGCCATAACGCATTTGGAAAGCGGCCGTGTTGCTCACCACCACGAGCCGCTCGCCCGGATCCAGCATCGTCCCGAAGGGAAAGGTGAATTGGATGCCCGCTTCAAAATGCACGCCGGCGAGGTGGATCGTCGTCCCGCCTCTGTTGAGCACCTCAAAATACTCGAAGTCACCTCGCCGGTCGAAGCCCGCGGCCTCTTCGGCCTCGTTCGGAGCAGCCGGGTTGAACATGACCTTCGTAATCACGAGGTTGTCAGCATTCGCGGGCTCGACATCAACGAGAAAGGTGGCTTCGGACAATGCCGACCACTCACTCCCGTCCCGCGCCCGGCTTTGCACCCGCACGATTCCCGGCTCCAGGTTCACAGGGGAACCACCAGAGACGCGAGTCCCCTCCAGGCGCGGACTGATGAGCATGTCGGAACTTCCAAGGTTGTCGTTCAATCCGTGGATCGTCAGCAGATTGTTGCCGACCTGGAGTTTGTCCAGGTGCTCGTCGATAACAAAAGAGACATAGGTGACCGCGTTGCTGTCGTCGTGCAGGCCCGTGGAGGCGGAATTCCAGGAAAGGGTTCCGGGGGCGTTGGCGGAGGCGACCCGGCTGCCGTTGAGGTAGGCAACGAACCCGTCGTCGTATTTCATCCTCAAAACCAATCCTGTAATATTGCTCAGGTCAGCGATCTCGAAGGGAATGCGGAGGTAGATACTGGTATTTTCGCCATTCATCTGCGCATCGACCTCGAGATCAATGTGTGAGTTGTAGTCGTTGTTCTCGTCGTAGCCGACGCCGGTTTCACCCTGCAGCCAGCTGGAGTCGTCAAAGCCGGCACTGCGCCAGCTCGTCCCGAGCGAATTGTTTGACGGCACGAAAGCTCGCACCTCGGCCCCTTCATCAAGCAAGACCGTACCCGTGATCCCGGACGGCTGTGCCTGCCGGGCCGAGTTCGCGACAGCTCCGCCGGGAGCGCGGGGGTCACTTCCGTCGGTGGTATACCAGATCTGTCCATCACCTCCCTGAAAGAACAAGCTGGCATCACTCGAGATCGTCCCGCCCGCAGGCGCGAAGGTCGGCGCATCGACGTCAGGATACCATCCTCGTGCGCGTAGTTGTCCGAGCAGTGTCGGGACGCGGCCCTGGATCCAGCTCCGGGTCTGATCGCGCGCGTTCCGCCAGTCGGAGTCGGTATAAGGGTTGCTCCGCTTCGAATCTCCCCAGCGGGCAGATTCAGCGATGATGGCGGTCTCAATCTCCTGCGCGCGCCCGTCGAGGCGCGCCACTGCAACCGATGCGTCGAGTGCCCCGCCGTTGAAGAGGTGCTTCTGGACCCGGTCCGCGAAGCGCTGCCGGTAGTCCGAATTCGCGACCAACTGTTCGTGCAGGGTATGTGGGTTGTATTGCGCTCGCGACGTGCTGCGCGTAAACGGGAAGGTCATGTCATTATCACCCGTTCCCAGCGAATGTTCGGAGTCGTGTTCGAACGTCTTGAATCCATCCGGATCCACCCGGTTGTAAATAGAGAAAAAGTTGTTGGGGTTTGGCCCGGTGAAGCGGGATCCTGGCCCGTCGCGATCGCCCGAGTAGTAGGTGATGATCATGTAGTCGATCACGTTGTCGACATCGAGGAGTCTCTCGAAGCTGGGATTCGTGCTCCGGTCGGGATTCATTCCCTGCACGCGATAGTAGTTCGTATTCGAGGCGAACCCGGCCTGTCCGGCGTTATAGAGGCGATTGAAGGCGTCGCGATTGCCATCGGTGGTCCCACCGTATTTGGTGATGACATCGTAGTCTTCCTTGTCTCCGCCGAAGTAGGACTCGGCGAACGAGGCCTCAGCCCGTTCCTGGGTTTGGAAGAGTCCCCAGTAGAGGCCATTTATGTAGAGGTGATAGAAGCGGCTGCGAGTGTATGGCTGCCCCATGTCGCGTTGGGTGTCCCGCCCCCAGACATCACGCAGGAAGTTGTTGCGGCCGTCGTTCTGGAACGCCCACGAGTAATTCTGGCTCGTCCGGAGATCGATGTTGTCGAACCTGTCCACACCTTCGTCACCGAACAACGGAAAACGGAGTTTGCCCTCACCATACTCGCGGCGGAAAAAGAGGCGAAAGGCGTGTTTTGGATTACTGCCGGATCGGCTGAACCCGCCCCGGATCCGCACGCCTCCGTCGATCTGGAACCCCGGCGAGTCATCCGGATTCAGCAACTCGAACGAGGCCGGACGTTCCCAATTCCGTCCGCTGCCGCCCGCGTTGACGTAGATTCCATTTTGCGAATTGAAGAGATTCTCGAGCGGAGTGACCATCGAAATGGAGGGAATCGCCTCGAGGGCCTCGATCACCTGCCCTTCGCTGTGTCGCCCGCCGACAATGTCAGGATCCATCCCATAGTTCAGCTGCTGTCCGTTGACGCTTCCGGAAGGCCATCCCGGAGGCGCCTGCCCGCCCTGCGACTGACGGATGACGTCATTGAGAAAAATGTAGGTCTGCGTATCGATGTTGGTCGCTACCAGACCAGGCTTGAAGGCTGCGGCACGCAGGACAGTGGTCCGGCTGATGTCGATTGGCCCATTGTAGATGTTTCCCCTCGTGGCCGTTGGATCCGACCCGTCGGTCGTCCAACGGATGGTGGCGCCCTCGGTCTCGCTGGTGATCTCGACTCGGATTGGTCGACTGTAGAACCCCCGGTCCACACTGAAGGTCGTGTCCGAAACAAATCCTGCAAAGGTCGGTCCGTTGAACGTGCCGGGCGTTGCATCGTCAAGGTAGCCCGCACCGCCAACACTCGGGTCCGAGATCCTTACACCATTGATCTCCGGCAGAATCAGGAAGTCGGAGCTGTCCCTGCTGACGTTTAATCCGTGGATGGCAAGCAGGTTCGTCCCCTGCTGCAATCGCCCGGCGTGGGCGATGATATCAAACGCCTCGAAAAGCACGGCTGCATTGTCATCATTGCTTCCGGATGCTGCGGTATTCCAGTCTGCGCTCTGAGGTCCGTTCTGGGATGCTACGCGGACGCCGTTCAGATAGGCGATAAAGCCATCATCATACTTCATATCGAGAGTCAGGGAGGTCAGTCCGCTGGGATCATCAATATCGAAGGGGATCCGTATGTAGGCGCTCGTGTTGGTGTCCGACATTTGGTTGCCGACGTCGCCGTTCGTTCCAAACAGCGTCTGATATCCGCTGCCGTCTTCGTACCCTATGCCCGTCGCAGCCGTAGGCCAGGAGGCATCGTTGAATCCCTGCTCGATCCACGCCAGCCCAAGGCTCGAAGTGGGAACGATGCGACGGCAGGGGGCGCCCGACGGCAGGAGGTTGACCTGTGCTGTATTTCCCGTCTGCTCCAGCCCGTAGGAAACATCCTCGAATTGCTCGGGGTATACAGGAGTGAAATCCGATAGCACGGTGGTCCCATCCGGAGCGACCAATGCGAGGTACTCGCCACTGGCCGACAGGCGGAAGTTGGTATGGAGCTCTGCGTTCGGATCACTCCGATCCTTCTCGGAGGCAAAGACGAGTAGGAAATCCTCCGCCGCAATTGTTACAGCGGGGATCCGCCACTTGGACAGATTATCAGAATCGTCGGTCAGGAAATAGCCCTCGAGATTTACGGAGGCGGGCCCGGTGTTGTAGAGTTCGATCCAATCAGGGGAATCGCCGTCTTCGTCATCAATGACGCTGCCATTGTCCGCCATGAACTCCGTAATGATAACCTCGGCGGACGAGTTGTCCGGAAGGAGCAGCAAGGTAGAGAGGGCGGTGGCGCTAATCGCGGCAGCCAGACGGAAATTAGTCCTGAAGAACACGGGTTATGAGGAGATTAGGGGTTGGGGGTAACAGTATCAGCTTCCAAAGCAGGGTCAAAAGGTCGACCTTCGTCTCGACGTCCCGTGGCGAGGTCAACCGCTTGAAGAAACCAGATTAGCGACGTGCATCCAGCCAATATTGTCGTGGTGCAGACGCGCCGTATCCAATGGGAACTTAAGGGCAGGAGCCGCCGATCCCCATGAGGTCGGCCATTGACGGTAAGAAGCTATCCGGTAGGCTCTACCATACAGCCTCTGGCCTCCAACGAAACAACCCGACCCATGTTGCCTGCTCATCTTAAAACTACTCTTGTTATCCTGCTGATCTGTTTTCCGGCCTTATCCTCCGCCAAACCCGGGAAGAATGCTCCGAAAGCGGTCAAGGATGGGTATGCGATGGTGGTCTTACCTGATACTCAGCTCTACGCGTGGAAGCATCAGAAGACTTTCCTCGAGCAGACGGGCTGGATCGCGGAGAACGCAAAGCACTACAACATCAAATGCGTGCTGCACGTGGGCGATATCGTACAGAACAACAACGACCAGGAATGGAAGATCGCAGCCGGAGCAATGGCGGTGCTGAATGGCCGGGTGCCCTCGGTCATGTGCCTCGGCAATCACGACCTGGGCCCCGGCGGAAATGCTTCCACACGCGAGACACTGCTGAGTAAATACTTCCCGGTTGCCGAGGCTGAGAAGGAGCCGACGTTCGGCGGTGTTTACGACAAGGAACCCCAGAAACTCGACAACTACTACCGCCTCTTCGAAGCGGGTGGGCGCAAGTGGCTTGTGATGGCCTTGGAGTTTGGACCTCGCAACGATGTCGTTCGCTGGGCGGGAGAAGTCGTCGCGAAGCACCCCGACCGGAGTGTGTTCCTCGTGACGCACGCCTACATGGCAAGCAAGGGAAACGTTCGCTTCAATCGCAACGGCGGACGCTCCCAGGGTGCCGCTCCACATAACTACGGCGTCGCTCGTCATCCTGACGGGTTTCACGACGGCGAGGAACTATGGCAGAAACTCGTCAGGAAGCATCCCAACTTCTCGATGGTCGTCAGCGGACATGTTTGCTTCTCAGCCTTACGAACCGACAGGACGGATGGTGGCACGCAAGTGCATCAGATGCTCTGCGACTACCAACAAGCTCCCAATGGTGGCAGCGGCTACCTGCGACTCATGCAGTTCCTGCCCGACGGAGTAACCGTGCGGGTCGAAGACTATTCTCCTACGCTTGACCGAGTCAGCAACAAACCTCTCTCCAAGTTTGAGCTCAAGCTAGCGCCGTTCGGGCAGTCGGTGGAGACCAGGTAGTGGATGAGGATGGTGGCCGTTTGAGGCCCGAAAACCACCTCAATAAAACTAGCGGAAGTCCGCTTCGCAACTCCTGCAGGGGGCTCCCTCCTGCGCTTTGGCCGAGAGGTCCAGCTTCACTGAATTTGGCCACGTGCCGATTGGGCTGACCTCGGTAATCGATGCGAGGTTTGACAATCTGAAGGACCCGGCGGATCACTCACTCGTCAACTTCGATGCAGCTTGCCCGGATGGCCGCCCCGGGTTTCACCCCGGCCCCTTCCTTGCCTCGGGATCGAGGTAGCTGGGTGGGGTGGGGGGTGGCCCTCACTATGGAAGGATGACGGCGGCCTCTTTAATCGTCGCCTCGCCGGTCGGATCGGAGGACAGCCACGAGCGGGTTCAACTTGCTCCGAGGCGTCATCTCGAACGCGAATCGCTCCAGCTTGACCCCGCCGGCGATCGTGCTGTCAAAATCGATCCGACGGATGAATCGCTTCCCGGGGGCGGCGCACTCCACGACGACACGCTCCCCGGGTGGGATCGTGCGCGTGTGCTCTTTCGTCTCGCGGTCGTCCCAACTGTCGTGATAGGTGACCGTCACGCTCACCGTCGCTTGCTTTTTGCCGTGGTTGACCAGCGTCAGGGCCGTGCGGTCCAGCACGTCCTTGAATCCGCCGTACTCCGCCGTGCTCGGTTCGCGGTGCTTGCCGGAGAACTTGCGGCGGTAGGCGCCATTGAACGGCTTGACCTGCTCGAGTGTCGGGATGCTGTTAACGTGATCTGAGACGATCAGGTCGAGGTCGTCGATGATCAGGCCCCGATCGGTCGCAAATCGTTTCTCGACGCGTGAGAGAAAAAGCGTCCGCTTTCCGTCATCGCCATATCCAAGCGACACGCTCGCGACGGATCCGTTCAGCTTCGTGCAATCCCACACGCCTGCGTCGGTGGCGATCCACGCCGTGTGCCGCTCCGCCTCGTTAACCCTCGTCATCCATTCGTGCACTTCCAGCGTCGCGAGCATCCACACGTCCGACGACGGTGCCGTCACTGATTCGACCTCGTAAAAGTCGTCCTGGCTGGTGAACTTCGGTAGCGGCGACGTGTCATCGAGGAACATGTCTACCGCCAGTCGGGAGAAATGAGCGGCCCTGTGCAGGTAGGCCGTGTTCCCGGTCAGCTCGTGGGCGGCAAGCATGAGCCGAATCGCGTTGGCAGTATTATCGCCCCACACGCTCCACTGCACCTCGGGATTGATGCTCATGTAGACTTCGGCGGAATCGAGGACGGCCTGGCGGAATCGTTTGTGCAATTCGGGTGAGTCATTCCGCTTCAGACGCTCGTACATCATCAACGCGAAGCCGGCATAATCCTTGCGGTCCTGCCAGGGCCCGCCGATCATGTCCAACCGATCGGGGTTGAACCTGCCTGTTGCGCGCAGGTAACTCGAGACCGGACCGAACCCCTTGATGTCCAGCATATTGTCAGCCACGCTGAGGTATGCCGCGTCGCAATGGCGCCCATACGCTCGCATCTTGTCAGCCAGTTTCGGATCCTCAGCCTCGATCAGCTTGGCATGGTCGTCGAGCCGGTTCGCCGCCAGCGTGTAACCCACATACCACACCCATTGCGGGTAACTGCTGCACGGGGCTAAGTGCCCGTTGCCGTCACGGAGAGACTCCCAGCGGTTGAGAATCGTGTCGATGGCCCTGAGGTATTCCGGATCGGGATTATCCTGATACGCCTGTACCCAGGTGGTGATCATTGCCGAGCCCGGCCAGGGGAACTCCATCCCACCGCCGGGCCCGTGCCCGTTTGAGTTAGCGTGCCGGTTGAAGTCGCCCGTCTTCTTGTCCGCGACGTAGTGATCCCACAATCCCATCGCGTACTTCTGCAAGGCGGACGGGTTCAGATTCCAATAGGGCCAGACGTGATTGAACTCGAACGTTCCGCCGCCGCCATCCTTGTCCAGATTCCAATAAGTGTGCGAGCCCCACGGATATAGTCCGATTTTTGTCTGCGTATTGGCCATCCACCATGCCGCGGTTTTGTCCGCCTCCCCGGCATAGCGTTTCTCACCCGTCATCCGTGAGAGCCGGTGCATGATCTTCAGGAGCGTGAGCTGATCCAGCGGATCGGCGTTGCCGTAATTGCGGTCCGATCCTCTCAGCTCGCGGTCTCGCTCCCAGCCGGGCATAAACGGCTTGCGTTTTACGTGAGCGAACGGCGGGCTGATGCGTTTACCGGTCCTGCGGTCGATTCCCGTCACGAACAGAGGCGTGTGCTTCGGACCGTAGGTGTCACGCCCGTGCTCGATCATGTAGTCGGCGTATGCACGGGCGATCGTGACGTAGTCATACGCGGCTTGCATTTTCTTCCACGTGTCATGCTGGTCCGGAGTCGACAGCGGCTTGTCCGCCTTCGCGCCGCTGACACAAAACATGCAGAGAAGTAAGCAAAGGCCTTGGATTCTGGTCTGGGTCTGAGTGGGCATTCCGGTCTTTCGTGATCAGGCTCCGGGTTGGGAGCAATTAGGCAAGCACATCCTTCACCACCCTGCCGTGCCCATTCGTCAGTAACAACTCGACCCTCTCCAACTGAACCCCGTATTCGTGGCGTGCTGTCTTTTGCGGCGTTTTGGCTGTATTTCGGATCCTTCGCCCCTGGAACGGAGAAGGCCCCGAAGTCGTTGGACTTCAGGGCCTTCGTTGGTTACGGGGACAGGATTTGAACCTGTGACCTTCAGGTTATGAGCCTGACGAGCTACCTGGCTGCTCCACCCCGCGGTTTTGCGTGATCAGACCGCCTTTTCGGGCGGGGCCGGACCATAGGTGCCGGGTCGGGTCGGTGCAAGAGAGAAGTTAGAGTAAAAAGCGGTGGGGCGAGACAGTGGCCCCGAGAACTACCTCAGGGTTCGACTACTACCCGGTAGTAGCGCTCGATCACCCCGACGGCACCTGCGTCAGTAAAGCCCGCATTGTCACCTGCCGCGATAAGCGCTTCGGCCCCGGGGACGGTTTGCCAGTCCGCATTTTCAAGGGTGTCGCTGGCTTCGAGGCGGTAGGTCTTGCCAGCCACGCTGGACCACCGAACCGTGACCACACCAGCCTCGGCAAGGCGATTGATCGTAACGATCCTTAGAAAGGAAATCACATCGAGGGGATCGGTTCCCGCGATGATCTCAGCGCCGTCCTCGATTCCATCATCATCGGTGTCCGGATCCAGGGGATCTGTCCCGAGGGTCAGTTCCCGGGAATCACTCAGGCCGTCCTCATCGCTATCCGGGCTCCCGGTGATGACCCCCGGTGTGCCGCCTCTTACTGCGCTGGCTCGCCAGTTGAAAGGATCGTCATAGTCGCCCTCCGTGTCGACCACCTCGAGGGAACTGCCCTGGCCGTCAGCCTCGCTGGGCCATCCGAGTTCGTCATCGTAGGTATAGTCGTGAATAGGGTTGCCGAGGGAATCCCGTAGAACAATCCGCTCGCCGCCATTGGAGAGCTGTCCGCCAGCCCATTCTCCGAGAATGCGGGGACCGTTGCCATGCTCGGAGACGAAGGAGCTGCTCTCGGCGACCAAGACCGCCGCTTCCCCGGCCTCGAGCAAGACGTTTCCGAAGACAAACTCCGCGAATGGGCGGGTAGATTCGAAGTAGACACCAGCGAGATCGAGGCGGGAGCTCCCGGTATTGGCGAGCTCGATCCATTCAAGGGTGGTGTCCGTGGGATGATGATACATGAATTCGGTGATACGCAGAGATTCCATGGCCGGTCGGGTGGTCCCCGGGTCAACCAGCAGGAGGTAGTCAAAGGCGCTACGCACCCGCTGTTCGCGTCCGGTGGCCGTGAAGATTCCACCGGCTGAAGAGGTAAAGCCATCGTCAACGATGTGGCGATGCACTAATTGCCACTCGCGGGCTACCCGCTGTTCAAAGAAGATCTGCCCCCCACTGCGGCGGATGCGCAGGATGGCGTCGTCATCCTGATGGGCAACGGATGCCAGGGTGGTGACGTTCGCACCCACGACACGCTTCGCGGTCAGGGTGTTGCCATCCTCAATGCTGAAGGCGTAGCGGGCCGTGACGCCTTCCTCCACCTCGACGAGAAGGCCGGTCTGAAAGTCCCCGAACTGCCTGCCAGTCAGTTTCAGGTCCGTATGGAGGGACCAGTCGGTCTCGGCCGGGAGGTCCCGCAGGATAGTAGGGTAAAGGTTGCCCCCGAGGGGCTTGGAGCTGTTTTCGAGAACCTGCAGGACAAGTTTGCCCTCGTCGTCCTGGAGCGAATACCAGGAGGAAGGCGAGTAGTTGTCGCGCAGCTCGAGGTTGTCGAGTTGCCAGTGGTCTTCGAGATGAGGGTCGCTGAAGCTGCTGAAGTCGATCTCGTTGGAGACCACGACCTCACGGGTGATGGAGGTGGGCTGTCTCTCCTGGTCCGCGGCCGTCACCGTGAATTGGTAGAGCCCCGGCTGGGCGAAGGTTGCGGTGGCAGTCCCGTCGGGCCCGGCCTCCAGCTGCATTCCAGGATTTTCTGCCGCCCATGTGATTCTGAGCCGCGTGCCTTCGGGGTCGAAGCTGGTCCGGGCATCGAGGCTAAGCGTTTCGCCCACGCTCATGTTCAGGGAGGAGGGCACGGACTCCAGATATGCCAGGGGTGGCGCGTTGCCGGACTTGTTGACCTGGAACCGTGAGCTCTCCATCAGGTTGCCCTCGCGGTCAAGGCCCTGTACCTCGAAGATATTCTCTCCAGCGGCGAGGGAGATACCGGCCAGGGACCAGGTGGTATCAGAAGTCCAGGAGAATTCGGCCTCGGGATGGCCCTCGATCCCTACCTCGAAGATGCTGGAAGGAGCGCTGCCATTGAGAGTGATGAAATTAGCCGAAGTGGGACCACTCTGGTTGGCAGTGTTGCGGGTAGGGGTGGCATAGAGGAACCAGTTGTTGCCGCCGGCCGGCTGGCGCCCGAGCGAACGGCCATCAAGGGGCATGCTGGTGTCGATGGCATTCGCGATGGTCGAGCCGTCAGGCTGAGTGAGGTAGACGACGACCGGGTTGCCGACCGAGAGGGAGGACTCGGAAAAGCCCACCGAGGCAAATCCTAGGGCCGGAACGGGTATCGACCGGTTTATGCGGAAGCTGGTCAGCTCTCCTGCGCTGTTGCTGAGATACCATCCGTTCAGGTCGATAGCTGCACCGGTCGGGTTATAGATCTCGACGAACCCGTTGCCCTCCTCACCGGGCAGGACCTCGTTGATGACCAGGCTGGCAGCTGCCGGGGCGGAGAGACTGATGCGGGCCCCGAAGACGCAGTCGGAGCTGCCCTCGTTGGTCTGGTGGACCTCGCAGGCGATGACATTTTTCCCGTTCCGCAGGAGGGGGGCGGAAATTCGCTCCGAGACGATACCCAGTTCCTCATCTGCGTCGGTCACAGTACGGTTGGCATCGGTTTTCCAGCCCGGATTGGTTGGCACCCCGGCTCCCCCGAGGAGTTCGCCGTTCAGGTAGTAGAGGGCCCCATCGTCGACGATCTGGTCAATCGTGATGGTGACATCGTCGAGGCTTCCGTTGTATTCGAACTCCTTCCGGAAATAGTAGGTGATGTGGTTGGCGGCGTTGCTGCTGTTGAGCATGGGAGTACGAATTCCGGGGGCGGGAATCGAATCATCCTCGAATCCGTAAAGTCCGCCATTGTTCGCCCCGGCGCTTTCGAGGGTCCAGCCGGAATCGGAATAGTCGTAGAGGCGCCCTCGCCAGTTCGTGCCAAGATCGAGGTTCTGGTCGTTGAAGTCCCACTTGTCGGCGTATCCGATCACCGGTATGCCTACGCTGAGATCTACCTCGGGATCGGGGTGATTCGCCTCGGTGTTAACGCCGAAGGGAATATCATAGGAGCTCCCGATAAAATTCCGGGCGCTGCTCTCACGACTCGAGAACCAGCTCACGTATTTCCCGGGGACGCTGTAGGCGGTGGAGGAATCTTCCTCGGCCTGAAGCCAGGCCGCAGTGCGGGCGGAGCCTCGCGTCCACCTGTCGACCAGCTCGGTCATGTAGTAGTTCATATAGCGGCGAACGTGCGGCGTGTTGAAGTAGTTCCGTACTCCCGGGAGGTTACCCAGGATAGTCTCTCCGGAATTCTCGAAGACGCGGTCGCCATCCCAGTGGATAAGCATCCAACGGCCGTCAGGCTTGCGGTAGAAGTAACCATTTTTTCCCCTTCTGAGAGTCAGGCTGTCCCAGTCACCATCGTAGCCTCGAACAGCCGCTAGAAGTCCCATGAGGTTGGGGTCGGCGATGCGATCAATTTCACCCGGGGTAAAGTTTCCCGTTCCAACCTTGCGGACAAACTCGATAAAACTGGAATAATCATATTCGGTCTCATTGTTACGCATGAGCCACTCGCTGTGGTAGCGAACCGGGTTGTCGGTGTTCTTGTAGGACCAGTCGGCATTCCGGGATCCCCGGCTCGTATTGTTGTCACCCGGGTTGTGATCCTCGAAGAACCATTCGTCATCGGTCCGCAGGAGCGTTCCCGAGCTGTTGTCCCCGAAGTTGCGCTCGAGGAAATCGTCGGCGATGGGTTCCATGTCGATCCGCAGGGAACCTCCGTCCCCGTTGATGGCGACCCGGACCATCTCTTCCTCGCTGACCGGATGCCCCATCTGGTAAAGGAAGTAGCGAGCCATACGGTCGTTGTAGCGGTTGCTGGAACTCGCGCCTGAGGGGTCAATCACTGTTTTCCGCCTCCCGCGGAAGAGACGGTCGCCCGGTAGTTTCCATTTCCCGTGATCCAGCCCGCTTCCGCTTGAACGTGTGAACGGACTACCGCTCTTGCGAATCTCGGCATTGTAGTAAATGTCAGTCTCGTTGATGATGCAGGTTGCGTTGAAATAGTGATTCGACATGCGGGGGAATTTGTAGTCGTAGGATGAGGTGGATCCGGCCGAGGTCATCGCATTGCGATCGCGCTGGGAGATGATGAAACGCTGACTGGTCAGATCCGGACTCATCCGGCTGTTGGTAACCGCCCACATGGCGGGCCGGTCCCGCCCCAGTTTTGGCAGCTGGGTGGACTGGCCGTTGCCGGCGGTGGCCTCCACGTAGAACTGGATGATGTTGCCGGCGCTCCGGTATTGCGTGAGGGT
>MDTG01446425.1_pt1 | contig 22041 bp, 20 predicted proteins | sample 811421 | NCBI WGS metagenome assembly MDTG01 (sample SAMN05326645, study PRJNA326480) | marine metagenome | isolation source: seawater | place: Pacific Ocean: South East | collected 2011 | reverse complement strand
CAGTAGCTTCTGATACTGACTCACCTAAAGCAGGAACTAATATTTTTTCAGACATTAATTAAACTTTCCTACCACCTTTTCTAATATTTCTTTTTGTTGCGCAAGATGTTTATTTAAATTTCCAGTCGCAGTTGAAGCAGATGGTTTTCTACCAACATAATTTATTTTATCATTTTTTGATCGAATAATCTCTAAAGTTCTCTCAATAAAATGTCTCACGGTATTCCAAGCGCCCATATTTTTGGGCTCCTCCTGACACCAGTAATATTTCACGTCTTTTCTATACTTTTTTAAAACCTGACCGAGAGTTTTTACAGGAAAGGGGTATAATTGCTCAATTCTAATAAAAACTATTTCATCATTTTTTGTTTTTTCTCTAGCTTCAAGAAGATCGAAATAGATTTTACCAGAACACATAACAACTTTTTTTATATTTTTATTTTTTTTTAATTTTATCAGACCACTATTATCTAAGTATGCATTATCCTCGAGAACTCTATGAAATGAATTTTTCTTGGTAAAGTCTTCTATATTAGACACACATTTTTTGTGACGTAATAAAGATTTTGGAGTCATTATGATTAAAGGTTTTCTAAAATCTCTGTGCATTTGTCGTCTTAAAACATGAAAATAATTTGCTGGAGTTGTACAGTTTACAACCTGAATATTTTCCCCAGCACAAAGTTGTAAAAATCTTTCCATTCTCGCTGAAGAGTGTTCGGGTCCTTGACCTTCATATCCATGTGGTAATAACATTACCAATCCACTTGACCTTCCCCATTTATGCTCACTTGAGGTAATAAACTGATCAATAATTACTTGGCCACCATTCGCAAAATCACCAAATTGTGCCTCCCATAATACAAGAGTTTCTGGTTCAGACAATGAATATCCAAACTCGAATCCTAAGACTGCTAGTTCTGATAAAAGACTATCAATAATTTCAAATTTTTTTTGATTTTTAGAAATATTATTTAACGGAATATACCTATCATGATTATCTTGATTTCTTAAAACAGAGTGACGTTGACTAAAAGTACCTCTGCCTGAGTCTTGGCCTGATAATCTAACAGAAAACCCCTCGTTTAAAAGTGTAGCAAAAGCAAGTGACTCTGCTGCAGACCAATCAATAGGTAGGTTTGAAGTAAACATTTTATATCTATTTTGAAAAACTTTAACTAAAGTTTTGTGAATGTTAAAATTACTAGGCAATGAATTAATATTTTTCCCAATCTTAATTATTTCATTTTTATCTACTCCACTAACTGCTCTTTTGTCTTTTCCAAGTTCAGGCTTATATCTAGACCATACTCCATCCCACCATTTTAGGTCTGATTTATAATTTTTTGAGTTTTGAAATTCTTGATCCAAAAATATTTTGAACTGTGATTTTTTATTATCAATTTCACCTGAGGAAAAATATCCCTCTTTAATTATTTTCTTACTATAAATATTTAGAGTAGTCGGATGAGATTTAATTTTTTTGTACATTATAGGTTGAGTGAAGGAAGGCTCATCTCCTTCATTGTGGCCATAACGCCTATAACAAACCATATCAATAACAACATCTCGATTAAATTTTTGTCTGAATTCAGTTGCAATTTTTGCGCAGTGAACCACTGCTTCTGGATCATCTCCATTAACATGAAAAATTGGAGCTTGGGCAAGTTTAGCTACGTCAGACGGATAGGGTGAAGATCTTGCAAATCTTGGTGCTGTTGTAAAACCAATTTGATTGTTAACTATTATATGTATAGTTCCGCCAATATTGTGACCTGGTAATCCTGACATTGCAAAACATTCTGCTACTATTCCTTGGCCAGCAAAAGCTGCGTCTCCATGCATTAAAACTGGAATAACTTTTTTTCTACCAGGGTCTTTGTGAAAAAATTGTTTAGCTCTAACTTGTCCAAGAACTACTGGATTAACTGCCTCAAGATGAGACGGATTATCTGTTAAACTTATGTGGACTAAGTTTCCATCAAATTCTCTGTTAGCTGAAGCCCCTAAATGATATTTTACATCCCCCTCAAAATCTTTTTTTGAACTTACACTTTTCCCAAAAAATTCACTAAAGATTGCTTTAAAAGGTTTCAACATAACGTTAGCTAAAACGTTTAGTCTGCCTCGATGAGGCATACCAATTTTGATTTCCTTGGCTCCTAAGCTTCCTCCTTTTTTAATAATTTGTTCTAAAGCTGGGATAAGTGACTCACTCCCATCTAATCCAAATCTTTTTGTACCAACAAATTTTATATGTAAGAATTTTTCAAAACCTTCAGCCTCAATTATTTTTTTTAAAATTGCTTTTTTTCCGTTATCTGTAAAATGAATACCTTTTTCTTTTCCTTCTACCCTATTTCTTATCCATGCTTTTTCTTCGGGATCCCCAAGGTGCATAAATTCATAGCCAATATTTGAACAATAAGTTTTTTTCAAAATTTCTAGAATTTCGGTTAAGGTAGCATACTGCTGTCCGAGTACCCCATCTAAAAATATTTTTTTATTATAATCTTGAGGTTTAAAACCATAAGTTTCAGGTTTTAATTCTGGGTGTTCTTCTCTTTTCTGTAAATTTAAAGGATCTAAATTAGCTATTAAATTACCTCTAATTCTGTATGCGCGAATTAACATGATTGCTCTAATAGAATTTTTAGTATCCTGATGTGTTATATCAGTTGCCTGTAAGTTTTCTTTGATATTTTCTTTTTGAATTATTTTATCTTTTTTTTGAGGAGACCAACTTGGTCCTTTTAAATCATTTACAATAGTTTCATTGTTTTCTTTAAGTCCATCAAAGAATAATTTCCAATCACGAGGCAATTTTTCAGGATTTGATAAATAATCTGAATAAAATTTTTCTATAAATGATGAATTAATTCCCGCCAGGAAAGATGTTTTTTTGTATGTGTTATTATTTTTTGAAGATGACATTTTAGACTCTTATTTTAACATAAATTCTATAAAATCAACCATTAAGTTTTTGATAAAGAGTTTTTCCAATATTTGCAGGTGACTCAGATATGATAATTCCAGCAGATTTCATCATTTCAATTTTGTTTTCAGCTCCTCCTTTGCCACCAGATATAATTGCCCCGGCGTGACCCATTCTTTTTCCTTTGGGTGCTGTTAAACCAGCTATAAAACCTACAATTGGTTTTTTTATTTTTGATTTTTTTAAAAATTCACATGCCTCTTCTTCTGCGGACCCACCTATTTCTCCAATCATAACTATTGATTTTGTTTCATCGTCTTTAAGAAACATATCTAAACAATCAATAAAGTTTGTCCCATTTATTGGGTCTCCACCAATACCAATACATGTTGACTGGCCCATTCCGTTAGCTGTGGTTTGGGCTACTGCCTCATAGGTTAAAGTTCCAGATCTTGATACAATTCCAACTGAACCTTTTTTATGAATATTGCCAGGCATTATTCCTATTTTACATTCTTCAGGTGTTATTATACCTGGGCAATTAGGTCCTATTAATCTACTTTTGCTTTTCTTAAGTTTCTGCTTAACCTTAATCATATCGATAATAGGTATGCCTTCAGTAATACAAACTATTAATTCTATTTTTGCTTCTATTGCTTCTATTATTGCTAAAGCTGCAAATTTTGGTGGGACATAGATCATAGATGCATTTGCATTAGTTTTCTTTTTTGCATCCTCAACAGTATTAAAAACTGGCAAATTTAAATGTGTTTGACCGCCTTTATTTGGGGTTACTCCTCCAACAAGCTGGGTTCCGTATTTAATCGCTTGTTCTGAGTGAAAAGTACCATGAGTTCCGGTAAATCCTTGGCAAATTAGTTTTGTATTTTTATTAATTAAGATTGACATTTATTTTATAGCTTGAACTATTTTATTTGCTGCATCATTTAGGTCAGTTGCAGACAATATTTTTAATCCTGATTTCTCCAATATTTCATTTCCTTGATGAAAATTCGTGCCAGCTAATCTTACAACTAACGGAACTTTTAGATCAGTCTCTTTGGCAGCTTCTACTACACCTTGAGCTAAAACATCACACCTCATTATTCCTCCAAAAATGTTTATTAAAATTCCTTTAACATTTTTATCTGAAAGAATTAGTTTGAAAGCAGAGGCTACTTTGTCTTTTGAGGCTCCACCACCAACATCTAAAAAATTTGCTGGTTCTTGACCGTGTAGTTTTATTATATCCATTGTTGCCATTGCTAAACCTGCACCATTTACCATACAGCCAATAGACCCATTTAATTTTATGTAAGACAAATCATATTTGCTTGCCTCTATTTCAGAAAAATTCTCCTCATTCAAATCTCTTAATTTGAGTATTTCTGGATGTCTAAATAAAGCGTTATCATCAAAGTTTATCTTAGCGTCCAAACAAATTAAATTATCACTTTTGTCTATAACTAAAGGATTTATCTCTATTAAAGTTGCATCTTTTTCTTTTAAAATTTTGAATAATTTTTCTATTAAATCAAAAGCATTTTTTTTTTGTTTTAATTTAAGATTAAATGGTTTAATTATTTTTTCTATTTCTTCAGAGTCTAGTTTTTCTTTAAGTTCGACTTTTACAGTCGTAATTTTTTCAGGACTATCTTTAGCGACTTTTTCTATATCTGTTCCCCCTTCATGACTACTTATAAATGCTATTTTAGAACTTTCTCTATCTACTAGACAGGATAAGTAAAATTCTTTCTCTACTTTAGTTGCTTCTTCGATGTAAAGCCTTTTTACTTCTCTGCCCTCAGGTCCAGTTTGTTTTGTGATTAATTTTTTTCCAAGTAGTTTTTTGGACTCAGATTCAAGCTCTTCGATATTTTTAACTAATTTCACTCCACCGGCTTTTCCTCTACCACCTGCATGTATTTGGGCTTTCAAAACATATTCTTGAGTTTTTAAAAGACCTATTTTTTCTCTAATGTCTTTTAAATCAAATATTACAATTCCATTACCTGCTGGTACCCCGTATGTTTTTAATAATTCTTTGGCTTGGTGTTCGTGAATATTCATTATAAGATAAATTTTTTAACATAAAAAAAATTATTTTTATATAAACTTTTTAAAACTGTGCCTAAATATTTATTTTTAATCCCTTTATATAATGATTGGAGGTCATTAAATTTACTATTAAAAAAGATAAACTTAGAATTATCAAAAAAAAAACGAGTAGCAGAAATAATTATATTAAATGATGCCTCAATTTCAAAAAAAAAAATATTTAAGAAACAACTTTTTTTTTTAAAAAGAATCAAAATAATCAATCTAAAAACAAATCTTGGTAGTCAGAAAGCTATATCAATAGGGTTGAAATATGTTTCAAATTTAAAGAAAAATTTTATCATAACAGTTATGGACTCTGATGGTGAAGACGACCCATCTAAAATAAATGAAATGATTGATGTAGCTGAAAAAACATCTGATCATATTATTGTTTCTTCTAGGACAAAAAGGAAAGAAATCTTAATTTTTAGAATACTTTATAGAATACATTTATTTTTAACTTTTGTTCTGACTGGAAAATGGATTTCATTTGGCAACTATAGCTCTTTTGACAGTAGAAATTTATCAAAGTTACAAAAAAATAATAGTTCATGGTTTGCTCTCTCATCTACAATTATTAAGAATTGTAAAATAAAAAATATTTATGCAGAAAGAAAAAAAAGATTCTTTGACAGATCTAAAGTAAGTTTTCTAAGTCTTTTTTTTCACTCTTTAAGAATAGTTTCAGTTTTCCAAAAAAGAGTTTTGGTAAATTCAATTTTATATATTTTTGTGCTATTTTTTCTCAACATTATTTTAGATAACTATATATTAATTGTTCTAATATTTTCCTTAATATTTATAAATGTATCTATATTAATTGCTAAAGAGTATTTGGAGCTGGATCAGTTTGATAGAAGAATAGATTTAATTAAGAATATAGATAAAATAAAATAAATTCTATAAATTTTTAAACATTACACTCAAATTTTTAAAAAATCTAATTTTTTTTCCAACAAGAATAAAATTAAAATTTTTTATATAAAAATTTATTGCTCTTTGATCGAAAGACTCAACACTCAACGTATTGAATTTTTTAGATTTATTTAAAAGTTCAATAATATTTTTTAAAAAATAAGTTCCTATTCCTTTAGATTGGAACTCATCTTTAATTGCAAGCATGTTTAAATTTAAACTTTTCTCTATTATTTTTTTATTTTTTTTTGATATGAAAATTAAATCAAATTTAGAAAATGAAAAAAATAAATTTATGATTATTTTAATTCTTAATTTTTTAATTAAATTTTTTATTATTGAAAATTTAATTCTATTGAATTCTGAAACAAATTCATTGGGTTTATCTGTTAAAATTGCATAACCAATTATCTTATTTTTTAATGAGCAGGTATAAAAAAAGATATTTTTTGAAAAAATAGAAATTTTTAAGAATTCAATAATAGTATTTTCATCTAAAGCAGATAAAATCGCAGATGAATTTTCATGTTTAATTAAATTTATTACATCTTCATATTCTTTTTTTTGTAAATTTTCTCCCCTCAATTGAATTCTTATATTTTGAAATTTTTCCATTATAAAAATAATTAAATCATCTTAGATCTTTACAATCTTTAATTTTTAATCTTACAAGTTCGGGTCTTATTATTTCTTTTTTAAAACAATCTTGGGATAAATAATGAGTAACATATCTACTAATTTGATCTTCTCTTACCGGAAAGCCGTAGAATAGGTAAATGTTTCTAATTTCTTTGTTTTTTAGTCTGTTAATGAACATTTTTCTGTAAATACCATAATATTTATTATTTTTATCTGGAAAACTAATTGGGTCAAAGGTTCGACTAGTCGAATTAAGATTTTTTTCAATAATCGTGTCTAAAAATAAATAATTTGTTATCAGCATTATATTATTTCCATCGTTTTCAAAGGTTTTTATGCCAAATTTGATAAGGTTTATCTCTTGAATAGGATCTTTAAAGTTTGGCGATATCCAATTTAAATTTTTTAACCTATTATCAATAAATTGTGCTGGGACAGATTTATTAAAATTTATATTTTTTAGTTCATGAAATTTTCTATCTTCATTAAATCTTAAATGGTATTTGCTAGTAACAAAAACATTCAAAAAAATAATTATAGAAAAAATTATGTTTTTATTTTTTATAGATAATTTATTTAAAAAATATATCCCAAAAATAAAATTTAAAGGTATTAGGAAAAAAATAAAAGTCTGATTTTTCGTTAAAATTTGATGAAAAATTAATGATATTGAGAATAAAAAAATAATAAGCAAAATATAAAAATTATCATTTCTAAAAAAATCTGATCTTTTTTTTAAACATTCTATAAAAAAATAAATAAATGGGATAAATGAAAGTAATATAAATTTAAAATGATTTGCTAAACCAAAAATATTTGGTCCAAGATTTATGTATCTTTCAGATCCAATAGACAGGGGAAAAAGTATATACTGTTTAAAAAATAAAGAAACTTCTATACTTTGTAATATAAAAAATATTGCTAAAATTAAAAGAAAAGATATTGCTCCAAAAAAGGGGTAGATCACAAACTTCATATTTTTTTTTATAAAAGCGCATAAAATTAATACAAAAGAAATACAAATAATAATATAAGCTGCAGGCACTTGTTTTGATAAAAATGCAAAGCCGAAAATGTAAGGCAAAAAGAAGCAATAAATCAAATTTTTTTTTAGTGCCAAAATAAAAAAGTAAATTCCAATCAAAGATAAAAAAGTTGAATGATGATCTAGAAAAGGAGTCCCACTAGATGGATAAGCGAGAATTCCAATAAAAATACAAAAAACAAACGTAATATGTTTGTTTACATCTAATAATCTAAAAATGTAAAAAGTGAAAATGGAGATTATTGAATTCATTAATGATGAATGGATTAAGTAACTTTGCCAATCACTATTAAAAACTTTAAAAAAAAGTGCTTGTAAATAATCTATGAAAATTCCATGAACTATAAAAAAATCTCTTACTGGTAATTCATTATTAAGTATTCTAAAACTAGAGTCAAAATGTAAGAAAGTGTCTAGAGGAAAAACTCCTTTGTTTGCGTAATAAAAATTAATATAATAACTTATAAAAAAAATTAAAAATAAATAAAAATTTTCTAAAAAACTATTATTTTTAATTTTATAATTAGCCATTTAATTTTTATAGGTATAAAATTTGGCAATCTTTTTTATAATGTAAGTCATATACTCTTCTGTTATTTTATGATGATTAGGCAAACATATTATATTTTTTTCAAATCTTTCTGCATTTTTAGATTTATTTGTACCATTTTTAAAAATCTTAGCGCAATTTTTATAATGTATCATTTTTGTTTCAATTCCATTTTTGAGTAAAAATTTGTTTAATTTATCCTTATTTTTTACAATTATTGGGAAATCATTAAAATTTTGAAAATTATAGTCTTTAATTGGAAAAATAAAAATTTGCTTAATTTTCTCTTTTTTAAAAAGCTTGCTATATAAAATATTTTTTCTTTTTCTAATCTCATGGTTGTTATTCCTAGAAACTCTGTCAATTAATTGAAGATAAACCATTTTTTTCGACAAATTAGAAATTCTAGAAAAATAAAAACTTGGAAACTTTTCTTTTTTAAATTTTAAGCTAGGGTATAATAATTTAAGTAAAATTAAATTATTATTTAAGTGAGCATACCTAACTATTTTTAAAAAGAATAATTCATAAAAGATTTTTACAGAAAGAGACTTCAAAATAAAATATATCATGCTTTGATTAAATAAAAGTTTTTTTGGAAATTTATTAAATTTCCTAAATTCTTGATTAGAAAATTCTAAAAATTTATAGTCGTTAGTTGCTACCCCTCCACCATAAAGAGCCGAAATATTTTTCATTATATTAAAACTGTTAAGCGAATAGTCGCCAATACTCCCTGCGTAAAATTTTTTATTATTTTTTATTGAGTAATTATCAAAATATATTGCGTTATCTTCTATAAGCAATATTTTCTTTTTCTTGCACAATTTTTTTAATATGAAAGAATCTTTGCTGGAATTAAACATATTTGTAAGAACAATACCAAGTGTTTTTTTATTAATTTTTTTTTTTAATTCTTTGATTAAAAAAAAACCATTTTTTTTATCTATCTCAGAAAATTTAATCTTATAATTCAAGTTTTTTGCAACATTAACCATTTCAGCTAAATTATAAGGATAAAATATTATTTCATTCTTAGATGGATGCCTTTTTTTAAGAAATTTTAAAAGCAACATAAAACCAACTCTTAATTGGCTAGTTAAAATAAAATATTTTTTTTTTGTATTTTTTTTTAATATATTTTGAATTGCTATACTTATATTTTTTTTCGATAAAAAGAACGAAATAATATAATTTTTAATCTTAAGATAAATGTTTATTCTGAAAAAACTCATTTAGATAATTTTTTTCCTATCCTTCTTGCATTAGCTATTATAACCCCGAGAGGATATTTATTTTTTTTGAAATCAATCACTGACCCATCTACAATATAAATATTTTTATTATTTCGAAGTTGACACTCTTGGTTAACTGAAAGTTTATTTTTTGCTTTTTTACATTCCATAGGTATAGTTCCAAAGTAATGGTAATCAGCACCTACACCTGGGAAAAAATTTCTAAAAATTGGAAAAATTTTATTTTGTGATAATAAAAATTTAAAAATTTTTAATTGTTTTTCCTTTAAAATTTCGAGGGTGGGTTTTTCTCTAGAATAAACCTTAAATATTTTTCTTTTATTGTCCTTGCGTATATATAGATTGCTAAAACTTGAGTCTAAAAGCACGTTGGAGAAAATTAATCTGTCTTTTACAAGATTTATAATAAATTTTAAGGGATATAACAGCCAATTAAGTTCTATTATTGAGTTTGTTATTAATTTATTACCTGGGCGGAAATCAGCGGAAAAACTATTTTTTTTTGATCTACTTTTAATTTGAAATAATGAGGGTGTAAATGTAAGTGGACTTTTAATTTTTTCTTTAGAAAAAAAAACTGAAATTAATCTTGGATGATGTTTAATTTTTACTTCATTGTTAATATTTAAAAACTCCATTATAATTTTTGTCGTAGCCACAGTTCCACTTCCAAAAATTACTTTGTTGGCTAAAAAGTTCTTAGTATAATTATTTTTATCTTTACACAAAATATTGATTTTGTTTTTGTTTTTGAAAATTTTCTCTACATAACAATTATGAAATTTAATATCTTTATTCTTTAAATATCTTTTAAAAAAAACACTTGAGGTTAACTTATTTTCCTTTTCATTAATATCGCTTAAACTAATTTTTTTTTTTATTTTTTTTTTCTTATGAATAAAAGCTAAAATTGGTTTATTTAAGTAATAATTAGATTTTTTTAGTTTATTTAAAAACGAAATTTTATAAGGTATCTCATAATCATTATCATATTTAAATTTTTTACCTAATGTAATTTTTCCAATTAGTTTATTTTTTTTCAAAAATTCAAAAAAAGCTTTTTTTATATCCTCAGCTGTTTTTTTTTTTAAATATGAAATATCTTCACTAATTTCTGAGTCCAATTGTAATCCCCAATAATTAGAAAGTCCGCCAAACTCAAGGCTTCCTAGTAATTTACAATTTTGGTCTATAGAAAATTTATTAGAAAAATAGTAATTTTTTGCTTTTGTAAAACTTTTTCCCATCTGAGTTGGTAAAAATTTAATTGCATGATTGTTTCTCTCTTCACTCTTGGACAAGTCTAAAGAAAAATCAGGTGATATAACATGAATTTTTCTTTTTTTCGATAAGTAAGCTTCAATAAAATTCAGGCTTGCTAAACCGCTTCCAATAACTACTACATCAAGTCTTTCCGTTTCTATTGCTGACATCTAGAATTATAAGTTTTTATCGATTTTTTTGGCAGCTAGAAAAAGTTCTCTTACTGCATGAATTGATTTATCAAATTGTTTTTTTTCCAATTCTGACAAGCTTAATTCTATAACTTTTTCCACTCCATTTTTTCCTATTTGTACTGGAACCCCGGCATATAAATCTTTTACTCCATACTCTCCATTTAAATATGTAGCACATGGAAGATGTTTTTTTAAATCTTTCAAATAGCTCTCTGCCATTTCTACGCCTGAGGCCGCAGGAGCATAAAAAGCTGAGCCTTTTTCCAAATATTTTACTATTTCTGCTCCACCTTTTTTTGTTCTTTCTATTATTTCATCTATTTTCTCTTTTTTAATTTTTCCACTCTTAACGAATTCAGCAAGTGGTTTTTCATCAATGAATGTTTTGTCAATCATGGCAACCATGGTATCGCCGTGACCTCCAAGTACTAAAGATTTAATACTAGAAACTGGAACTTTGATCTCTCGGGACAAAAAGTATTTGAATCTAGAAGAATCTAAAATTCCTGCCATACCCACTACCTTATTTTTTGGAAGTCCTGAATATTTTTGTAGAGCCATAACAATAACATCTAATGGATTTGTTATGCATATTACAAAGGCATCTGGAGAACTCTTTTTTATGCCGTTGGCTACATCTTTAATAATTTTGAGATTTATACCTAATAAATCATCTCTGCTCATACCAGGTTTTCTAGGAACTCCAGCAGTAATTATTATGACGTCAGAATTTTTTGTATCCTCGTAATTGCTAGTTCCAATCAAATTTACATTAAAACCATCAATAGGAGAAGACTGAGCAATATCCAATGCTTTGCCTTTTGCAAACCCTTCAATTACATCAAATAAGACTACGTCGCCTAATTCTTTAATTGCGATTAGGTGTGCCAATGTTCCTCCAATTTGACCGGCTCCAATTAAACTTATTTTTTTATTCATAATTCGTTATTTCATTGTAGGCATCGTAAATTCTGGGTCTGATCTTACACCAGATGGCCAACGTGATGTCATTGTTTTTAGTTTGGTATAAAATCTTACTCCTTCTGGTCCGTGCATATGCTGGTCTCCGAATAAAGATCTTTTCCAACCTCCAAAGCTATGAAATGCTACTGGTACTGGTATAGGTATATTTACACCTATCATTCCAATTTTTGCCTTGCTCGTAAAAGTTCTCGCAGAATCGCCATCTCTGGTAAAAATACTTGCCCCATTTCCAAACTCATGATTATTAACCAGTTCTAGTGCATCATCAAATTTTTTAACTCTTATTACAGATAAGACTGGTCCAAATATTTCCTCTTTATAAATTTTCATATCTTTTTTAACATGATCAAACAAACACCCGCCCATATAATATCCTTTTTCATACCCTTGAAGTTTAAGTTTTCTGCCGTCAACAACAAGTTTGGCTCCCTCTTTTACTCCAAGATCTACATATCCTTTTACTTTGTCTAAATGCTCTTTTGTAACTAAAGGTCCCATTTCAGATTTTTTATCCATACCAGGCCCAACCTTTAGAGACTCTACTTTTTTACTTAAACTATTTACGAGTTTATCCCCTATATCTCCAACAGCTACTGCAACTGATTGTGCCATACATCTTTCCCCTGCTGATCCATATGCTGCGCCCATTAAACCGTTAACTGTTTGTTTCAAATCGCAATCTGGCATTACTACGCAGTGATTCTTTGCTCCACCTAGTGCTTGAACTCTTTTTTCATTTTTTGCGCAGTTTTCATATATATATTTAGCTATCGGTGTGGATCCAACAAAACTCACTGCCATGATATCCTTGTTTTTAATAATCTCGTCTACAACCTCTTTATCTCCGTTAATAATATTTAGAACACCTTTAGGTAAACCAGCCTCTAGGAAAAGTTCAGCTAATTTAATTGAACACGATGGATCTTTTTCAGATGGTTTTAAAATAAAAGTATTTCCACAAGCAATGGACATTGGAAACATCCACATCGGAACCATAGCTGGAAAGTTGAATGGAGTGATACCTGCACAAAGTCCTAAAGGCTGTCTAATTGACCAACTATCTACATCTGTGCCAACATTTTCAGTAAATTCGCCTTTTAGCATTTGAGGAATTCCACAAGCATATTCTACTACTTCCAAACCTCTGAGTAACGAACCTTTGGCATCCTCATAAACTTTTCCATGTTCTGAAACAATAATTTTTGTTAATTCATCTGTATTTTTCTCTATTAGTTCTTTGAACTTAAACATTATTCTTGCTCTTTGAATTGGTGGTTTATTAGACCACGACTCGAATGCTTTTTTTCCGGAATCGACAGCTTTACTTAAATCATCAGAGTTTCCTAAACGAAGTTCTCCGCTCTGCTCTCCAGTTGCAGGGTTATAAACTTTTCCAATTTTTTTGAAGTGCCAGAAAACTTTTGTCCATCCACAAAATGTTCGATTGTTTTCATTCTTTTTACTGATTAAATAAGCTTTTAAGTTGTTGCAAGCATTTTTTTTATAGAAGCTATAGCTTTTGCAGGGTTTAACCCTTTAGGACAAGAGTTAGTACAGTTCATAATCGTATGGCACCTATAGAGCTTAAGTTCATCAGCAACTTTCTTTAGCCTTTCTTTTTTATCTTCATCTCTACTATCTTCTATCCATCTATAGGCTTGCAATAAAACAGCAGGACCTAAATATTTATCACCATTCCACCAATAACTTGGACAAGAGGTAGAACAGCAAGCACACATTATACATTCGTAAAGTCCGTCTAGTTTTTCTCTTTCTTTTTTTGACTGAAGATTTTCTCTATCATCATCTTTTTTTGAAGTTTTTAGCCAAGGCTCAACCGATTCATATTGCTTATATAAAGTAGTAAGATCACCAATTAAATCTTTAACAACTTTTAAGTGTGGCAAAGGATAAATGTTTAAATCTCCTTTGATCTCTTCGTGAGGTTTAGTGCATGCTAACCCATTTTTACCATTCATATTCATTGCACATGAGCCACATACTCCGTGAGCACATGATCTTCTGTAAGCTAAAGATGGGTCGATTTCATTTTTTATTTTATTTAGTACATCCAATACTTTTGATTGACAATTTTTCATATCTACTTCGTACGTGTCAATTCTTGGATTTCCTCCTACAGAAGGATCCCATCTATATACATTTACTTTTTTTAATTGTTTCGAACCGGTTTTATCCTTGTAAAGTTTACCTTTCACTACTTTTGAATTTTTAGGTAAACTTATTTGCACCATTAGTAAATCCTCTCCTTTGGAGGGAAATATTGTACATCATTTGTTAATGTAGATCTATGAACTGGTCTGTACTCTATTCTTGATTTTTTACCATTACACCAGGATAAAGTGTGTTGCATAAATTTTTTATCATCTCTATTTGGAAAATCTTCCCTTGCATGAGCTCCTCTGCTTTCTTTACGATGATAGGCAGAGTCCATAGTAGTAATAGCTTGTCTTATTAAGTTATCAAATTCTAAAGTTTCAACTAAATCTGTATTAAATACTAATGATTTGTCTTTTACAGAAATTGACTCCATGCCATCAAAAGGTTTTCGTATCTCGTTTAGTCCTTCCTTTAAGGTTTTTTCAGTCCTAAACACTGCACATTTAGATTGCATTGTTTTTTGCATAGAAAGTCTTAGATCAGCAGTTTTATTACTTCCATTTCCATTTCTAAGATTATCAAATCTATCTAAACATTTATCTGTTTCGCTATTAGATATTTCTTCATGAGGTTTGTCAGGTTTAATGAGTTCTGCTGCTCTTTTCGCAGCTGCTTTTCCAAAAACCACTAAATCAATTAAGGAATTTGATCCAAGTCTATTTGCTCCATGAACTGAAACACAGGCTGCTTCACCGATAGCCATAAGACCTGGAACAGTTTTCTCAGATCCATTCATAGTTATTACTTCTGCTTTATAATTTGTAGGTATTCCTCCCATGTTATAATGAACGGTTGGAACAACAGGAATTGGTTCTTTGGTTACGTCGACGTTAGCAAATAATTTTGATGATTCTGAAATACCAGGTAGTCTTTCCTCAATGATTTTAGGATCTAAATGGTCTAAATGAAGATGAACATGATCTTTTTCCTTTCCTACTCCTCTGCCTTCATTAATTTCTATCGCAATTGATCTACTTACAACATCTCTGGAAGCCAAATCTTTTGCTTTAGGAGCATATCTTTCCATAAATCTCTCACCTTTGGAATTAAGTAAATATCCTCCCTCGCCTCTCACTCCTTCTGATATCAAAGTACCGTGACCGTAAATACCAGTTGGATGAAATTGAACAAATTCCATATCCTGTAAAGGCAAACCGGCTCTCAAAACCATCGCATTACCATCTCCAGTACAAGTATGCGCCGAGGTCGCTGAATAATAAATTTTTCCATAACCGCCCGTTGCAATGATAGTAATATGAGATCTAAATCTATGAATTGTTCCATCGTTTAAATTCCAAGCCACTATTCCTTTGCACTCGCCGTTTTTCATTAAAAGATCTAAGGCAAAATATTCTATAAAAAATTCTGTATTGTGTTTTAGAGCTTGTCCATACAAAGTATGGAGGATTGCATGGCCAGTTCTGTCCGCAGCAGCACAAGTTCTTTGAACGGGCTCATTTCCATAATTTTTTGTCATTCCCCCAAAAGGCCTTTGGTAAATTTTACCATCTTCTGTTCTGCTGAAAGGTACTCCATATTTCTCTAATTCTAAAACGGCTCGTGGTGCCTCTTTACATAAATACTCTATACAATCTTGGTCACCTAACCAATCCGATCCTTTGACTGTATCGTACATGTGCCAACGCCAGTCATCTTCTCCCATATTGCCTAGAGCAGCTGAAATTCCTCCTTGGGCAGCGGAAGTATGACTTCTAGTTGGAAATACTTTTGAAACACAAGCTGTTCTTAAGCCTGCTTCGCTTAGACCGACTGCAGCTCTAAGCCCCGAACCTCCTGCTCCAAGAACTACTACGTCGTATTCATGGTCTATAATTTTATATGCGCTCATATACTTAATGTTAATATAATAACTATTGTTAATAATGGAATAGTTATAGCAAATAAATAGAGCAATACACTTGCGACATATTTAGTTTTTTGATCGTGAATATAGTCCTCAAATATTTCACTAATACTCAATGCTGAGTAAAAAAAGGCAACAATCATTAAAAGTGACACCAAAAGTTTAGAGGGTTGAGTAGTAAAGAATGTTAGTACTTCTTCAAAGCTTTTATCATAAATAGAAATTAAACTTATCATGAACCACAGTAATAAAGGTATTAAAATAATCGAACTTATTTTCAAAAATAACCATTTTTTTGTAGCGTTAATCATTCAAATAATCCTGTTCCTAAAAAATAAATTATTAACGTTAATATAAATGACCCTAAAATAACCAATGCACCTGTTAATTTAGAAATTTTGAGATCAAAGCCATAACCAAAATCCCAAAATAAATGTCTAATTTCACTTAAAATCTGAAAGCTAAAAGACCAAGTTATTCCAATAATTAAAAATTTTCCAAAAAAAGAAATTAAAAAGTTTCTAATAATTTCATAATTTTCTGTACCTAATAAAATTGTAGAAATCCAGAGACATATCAAGGTTAAGGCAATTATATTTATCACTCCAGTAATTCTATGAACTATTGAAACCAAAGATGAAATGTGCCAACTATAAATTTGTATATGAGGCGATAAAGGATTTTCTTTATTTTTCATTTAGTTTTTTTATCAAAATTTCAGCGATCTGTACGGAGTTTAAAGCCGCTCCTTTTAATAAATTGTCTGAGACTATCCACATATTTAATGCTTTTTTATTGGAATTATCTTTTCTAATTCTAGATACAAAAGTTAAATTATCTCCTTCAGCCTCAGCAGGTGTAATATAACCTCCGTCCTTGCGTTCATCAACAACTTTACAGCCTGGCGCTTTTGATAATATTTTTTTCACTTTTTCTAAATCATATTCGTTTTCAAATTCAATATTAACAGACTCTGAATGAGACGTTTTAACTGGCACTCTTACACATGTAGCTGTTAGCTCAATATTTTTATCTAATATTTTTTTTGTCTCATTTTCCATTTTCCACTCCTCTTTGGTGTATCCACCATCAACAAATGTGTCTATGTGAGGTATTAGATTAAATGCTATTTGTTTTGTAAAATTTTTAGATTTAACAGTTTCTCCTTTAAGATAACTCTCTGTTTGACTAAACAACTCATCGGTTTGAGCTTTTCCAGCTCCTGAAACTGCTTGATAAGTTGAGACTACAACCCTTTTTATTTTATACTCTTCGTGAAGTGGTTTTAAAGTTAATACTAATTGAATTGTAGAGCAATTAGGGTTCGCAATAATATTTTTATGTTTTTCCAGCTCATTAGGATTTACCTCAGCAACTACTAAAGGAACATCTTTTTCCATTCTAAAATATTTTGAATTATCTATAATGATGCTTTTTTTTGAAGCTTTAGGAACCCATTCTTTGGCGATTTCACTTCCAGCAGCAAAAATGGTAATTTTTGCTTTTGAAAAATCATAATTTTCAAGTTGTTCTACTAATATTTCTTTTTTTTTAAAAGATAATTTTTTTCCAGCGCTTTTCGCTGATGCTACCAAAAAAAGATTTTTGACTTTAATGCTGGATTTCTCAAGCACTTCAATTATTTTTCTTCCTACGTTGCCGGTGGCACCGATTATTGCTAGATTCATATTAATAGTTATTTTATTTCAATTTTGAGATAATTGCATCACCCATATCACTGGTGGTAACTTCTTTTTTTCCATTTGACATTATGTCTTTTGTTCTTATGTCGTCATCTAATACTTTATGGACTGCTGTATCCAGCAAATCAGCTTCTTTTTTAAGATCTAAGGAGTATCTAAATGCCATTGATAAGCTTAATATCGTTGCAATTGGATTTGCAACATTTTTACCAGCTATATCAGGAGCAGATCCGTGCACAGGTTCATATAAAGATCTCATTTTACCATTCTTATCTTTTGAACCTAGAGAAGCTGAAGGCAACAAACCTAAAGACCCCGTTAACATTGCTGCTTCATCAGATAACATATCCCCAAATAAATTATCGGCTAAAATAATATCAAATTGTTTTGGATTTCTTAAAAGTTGCATTGCACAATTGTCAGCTAGCATATGATTTAATTCAATTTTTTTAAAATCTTTATCTCTTAATTTTTGTACTTCTTCTCTCCATAGAACTCCGGCTTCCATTACGTTTGACTTTTCACAGGAAGTTACTTTATTTTTTCTTTTTTTTGCAAGTTCAAACGCAACCTTAGCAATTCTTTGTATTTCCCCAGTGGTATAAGAATGAGTGTTTATACCTTTTCTCTCATTATTTTCTATTGGCTCAATACCTCTTGGTTCGCCAAAGTAAATTCCTCCTGTTAACTCCCTAACTATCATAATATCTAAACCCGAAACTATTTCTGGTTTTAAGGTTGATGAATTAACGAGTTGTTTAAAGCATATCGCAGGTCTTAGATTGGCGAACAATTTTAACTCTTTTCTTAATTTTAAAAGGGCTCTCTCAGGTTTTTTGGAAAACTCTAAATTGTCCCATTTGGGTCCACCACAAGCACCAAGAATTACCGCATCTGACTCTAAAGATTTATAAAAAACTTCATCAGTTATAGGTATTTTGTTTTCATCGATGGATGCACCGCCAATTAATTCTTCCTCAATATCAAAATCTAAGGATTTGTTTTTATTAAACCACTCTATAATTTTTCTTACTTCTCTCATTACTTCTGGCCCTACTCCATCTCCAGGTAATAATAAAATTTTTCTTTTATTTTTTGGCATACTTAAATCCAAGTTTTGGTTTGACTCATTTTGCTCTCAAAATTTTCAATGTTTTTAATCTTTTCAAGTGATAAAGCTATATCGTCTAGTCCATTAATTAGACACTTTTTTTTAAATGGATCAAGATTAAATTTATAACTTTTATTTCCATAAATAATTAATTGATCTAATAGTTTTACTTCTATACTATGTTTTCTAGAAGAATATTCAGATAATTCTTTAATTGTTTTTTCATCTGTTACAACGGGAAGAATACCATTTTTAAAACAATTATTATAAAATATATCAGCGAAGCTCTCACTTATTATAACTCTTATACCAAAATCAACTAAAGCCCAAGGCGCATGTTCTCTTGATGATCCACAACCAAAATTTTTTCCAGTAATTAATATTTTTGAATTTTTGTAAGGTTCTGAATCTAAAACAAATCCCTTAATCGGATTTCCTTTTTCATCGAATCTCATCTCATAAAATAAACTTTTGCCAAGACCAGATCTTTTGATTGTTTTTAAAAATTGTTTTGGAATAATTTTATCTGTATCTACATTCATTATTGAAATGCAAGCAGGTATACTTTTAATATCTTTAAATTTTTCCATTTTAATTATTAAATTTTCTCACATCAGACAAATGTCCATCAATGGCAGCTGCCGCAGCCATAGCCGGACTAACTAAATGAGTTCTTCCTCCTCTTCCTTGTCTTCCTTCAAAATTTCTATTGGACGTAGAGGCGCAACGTTCTTTTGGCTTTAATTGATCCTCATTCATGCCAAGACACATTGAACAACCAGGTTCTCTCCATTCAAAACCAGAATTTTTAAATATTTTATCTAACCCTTCTTGTTCAGCCTGACTTTTAACAAGTCCAGAACCGGGAACAACCATAGCATTTACGTGTTCTGCTATTTTTTTGTCTTTTAAAAGTTTAGCAGCTTCTCTGAGGTCCTGAATTCTTCCATTAGTGCAACTACCAATAAAAACTTTATCGATTTTTATATCAGTCATTTTTGTATTAGGCTTTAAACCCATATAATCTAAAGATCTTTCCATAGCAGCTCTTCTATCACTATTTTTTTCTTTGTTTGGATCAGGAACCGAACCATTGACAGGAACTACGTCTTGTGGAGAAGTTCCCCATGTTACTTGGGGTACTACATTTTCTCCTTCGATTGTAACTATTTTATCAAAATTACTATTTTGATCAGATTTAAGAGTGCTCCAATAATCTACGGCTTTATCCCATTTTTCTTTTCTTGGAGACATTGGTCGATCTTTTAAATATTTAAATGTTTTTTCGTCTGGCTGTATCAATCCTGCTCGAGCTCCACCTTCTATTGTCATATTGCAGACTGTCATTCTTTCTTCCATGGTAAAATTTTTTATAACCTCTCCAGAAAATTCAATTACATAGCCAGTACCTCCTGCAGTGCCAATAGTACCTATAATTTTTAAAATAACATCTTTTGCAGTTACTCCAGTTGGAATTTTACCATTAACTTTTAGAAGCAAATTTTTTGATTTTTTTTGAATAAGAGTTTGTGTTGCTAAAACATGTTCAACTTCTGAAGTTCCAATACCAAATGCTAACGCACCAAAAGCACCATGCGTTGCAGTATGACTGTCTCCACAGACTATTACTGTTCCAGGTTGAGTGAATCCTTGTTCTGGTCCTATAATATGAACTATTCCCTGTCTTTTATCGGTCATATCAAATAAAGGGATTCCAAACTCAGCACAATTTTTTCTTAATGTATCAACTTGTATTTTTGACTCTTGATCATTTATACCTTTTGTACGATCTGTTGTTGGAACGTTATGATCAGCTACGGCTAAAGTAAATTTTGGTTTTCTTACTTTTCTTTTTTGTATTCTTAATCCCTCAAAAGCCTGTGGACTTGTTACTTCGTGAACTAAGTGTCTATCTACATAGAGTAATGAAGTTCCATCAGATTGACTGTGAACAAGATGGTCTTCCCATATTTTATCATACAGTGTTTTAGGCATTTAAATATATTATTTGTTTTTTTCTTTATTAGATTCTTGTTTAGGAGACGCTTTTTTAGTCTCTTTTTTGACCTCTTCTTTTTTTAAATCTTCAACTTTAACATCAGGAGAAACAATTGTTTCTTTTTGATTAGTAGATGAAACATCTAAGCCAATTTTTTTCTTAATTTTTTCAGCTATTCTAGCCGACTTACCTTTTCTGTTTCTTAAATAATAAAGTTTAGATCTTCTGACATCCCCAGACCTTATTACTTTTATCGAGTCCAAAACTGGGCTATATAATGCAAAGGTTCTTTCAACACCTTCTCCAAAAGAAATTTTTCTTAAAGTAAATGAAGAATTTATATCTCTATTTTTTTTCGCAATACAAACTCCTTCAAAAAATTGAATTCTCTCTCTTTTACCTTCAACTATTTTAACGCCTACTTTAATAGTGTCGCCAGGAGCAAAGTCAGTGATTTTTTTGTTTGAGACAATTTTTTTTACTGCTACCTTATTTATTTCCTCAATATTTTTCATTTTTTTTCTCTTTAGTGTATTTTTCCCACAAATCTGGTCTCTGGCGTCGTGTTATAGCCTCTGATTGCGCTAAACGCCAGTCTTTAATTTTAGCATGATCTCCAGATAATAAGACCTCAGGAACACTTTTTTTCTCCCAAATTTGAGGTTTTGTGTATTGAGGATATTCTAATAATCCATTTTCAAAGCTCTCATCCTTTTTTGACATATCATTTCCAAGTACATTAGGTAATAATCTTAAAATAGTGTCAATTACTACAAAAGAAGCTGACTCTCCTCCAGACAAAATATAATCTCCTATACTGATTTCCTCTATATTCCTTGTGTTCAAAATGCGATCATCAACTCCTTCAAAATGTCCGCATATTAAATTAATAGTTTTTTCTTTGGATAGTTCTTTTGCAATTTTTTGATCAAATTTTTTTCCCTTTGGTGAAAGATAAAAAATTCTTTCACCTTTTTTTATATTGCTGTCTATAGATTTTCCTAAAATATCCGCTTTTAAAAGCATGCCATTTCCACCCCCAAATGGAGTATCGTCTACGGTCTTGTGTTTATCTTCGGCAGAGTCTCGAATATTTACAGTTTCTAGATCCCATATTTTTTTTTCTAATGCTTTTCCATATAATCCTTTGCTCAAAGGACCAGGAAACATTTCTGGATATAAAGTAAATACTCGAACTGTCCACATTATTTATTCGGCTCTTCCTTTTTAGCTTCTTGTTTAGGAGCTTCTTTTTTAGCTTCTTGTTTAGGAGCTTCTTTTTTAGCTTCTTGTTTAGGAGCTTCT
>MDTG01003515.1_pt1 | contig 22041 bp, 19 predicted proteins | sample 811421 | NCBI WGS metagenome assembly MDTG01 (sample SAMN05326645, study PRJNA326480) | marine metagenome | isolation source: seawater | place: Pacific Ocean: South East | collected 2011 | reverse complement strand
TTACTACAATAACGAAGTAGATACTGAATTAGGCGACAATATAAATGTTTTTGTATTTGGTGATAGTGTTACAGGTGGATTTGGAGTTACTTATCAAGATGCTTTTCCAAATATAACACAGGAATTATTAAATTATACTTACTCAAATGATTTAAAAATTTTTTCAGTAAACAGATTTGGAAATAATTTAAGAGATGTTATTTTTGGTATAAATTTAATAGAAGAAAAGTTAAAAAAAGACGATATAATTATTTTTCAGTTTAATTACAATGATATTGTTGAAGTTAATTATAAGCCTGAAGAATTAAAAAAATTAAAGCCACCTCCAGAACCATCGAAATTAAAAATTATTTTAAATGATTTTAGAAAAAATTATTTAAATACTTCTACATTTCTTCGTGTATTACAACATTATGCCGGCAACATAAAATGGAAGATGAAAAAAATAAATAGTTTAAAAAATATCATTATTAAAAAAGAATTATTTAAAAAATGTGGTTCATTAGGATCTATAACTCTTGGACAATATACTTATTCTTATGGTGCCAAAGAATATGATTCAAAATCAAAAGAAATTTGGAAAGTTTTTGAAAATGACTTAATAAGCTTGAATGAATATTTAAAAAATAAAAAACTTAAATTTGCTGTATTAATATCTCCAATATCGCTTCAGGTTTCAAAGCAAGAAAAAATAAATGCAAGAGATTTAAATTTTGAATGTTCTACCATCGATGCAAGAGATAAAATTAAAACTATATTGAACAGTAATTCTATTGATATGATTGACCCACTATACGATTTTAATAAATATGCTGAAATTTCATATTTTAATGAAAATTATGATAACATGTATTTATTTCACCCTTACGATACAAATCATCCTAATAAAATTGGGCATTTCATTATGGGAAAAAAACTATATTCTTATTTATTCAATCAATTCTTTTACAAATAAATGTTATTTATAGTATTTGAGAAAATATTAAATGTTGAAATTTAGTCATCAATAAAGAAATTATTTTAATAACTAATTTTTTTTTTAAAAATAATTATTTATAAATTTAAATAAACTTATATTGTTAGTTGTATAATGTTAAATTTAAGAAATATAAATTTTAAAACATTTTATAATAATAGTATAAGTCTAAATTTTATTTATTATTCTTTTTCATTATTGATAATTGCATTTATATTTTTTTATTTTAATATTTATTTATCTTCAAAAACAGTTATATTATCAAAAAATCCATATTCTTCCTCTACCGTAGAACTTGCAGGGTTCGTAATTTTTTTTTTAATTTCTGTATATTTACAAGATTTTAAAGAGAATATTTTTTTAAAAATTTTAGTTTTTTTTTGTTTTGTTTTTTTTATTTTAAGAATTCCATTCTCAATTTTGGGTTATGAAAATTCGATTTTATACACAAGAAATGTCAATACTGTTCAAATAAACAACTCATTAATATCATTAATTATTCAATATTGTATTTTATTTTTATCAATTTTTTTTTTTAATCCGAAATTAAAAGAAACAAAGAGTCAAATCGATCTATCTTTTGTGAATTTTATAATTAGTTTTTTGATACTTTTGATATTTTCCAATTTAATTTTTAATATATTTGGTGAAATTGGATATGACTCCGGAAAAAAATTTTTAACAGTTTTTTTTAATATTTTTAATTCAATAAGAGTTTGCCTAGTTTTTACAATAATAGTTTTCATAATTATTAAAAAAAATCATGAAATTAAAAATTTTTATTTTAAAGTTTTTTTATTTTATATTATTTTTCTTATTGATACTTCTTTGTCAGGCAGTAGGAGTGGATTATTTTTTGTAACTTTAACTTTTTTTATATTAATCTTATATCATTTAAATATCAAAAATATAAAAATTAAGTTCTTATTTTTATCTTTAATTTTGTTTTTAATTTTATACTTTAGTTTTGCTGTATCCACAACGCTCAAAGCTTACAACTCGTATATAAACGTAGATAAATATTTGACGGCAGAACTAATTGCCAAAGATCAAAATATTTCTGAAGAAAACGCTTTGAAATTAATGAAGACAAATAAAGAATGGTTAAAATTTTTTTTTATAAATAATTTTTTTAGACATTTTCAAGCAATTACTGAGAGAATTGGCTATTTAGACTTTTATATTGAAAAACAATCAAATTATGAAAAATACTATAAGGATAAAATTAATTTAAATTACTATTACAAACCAATTTTAGATAGATTGTCACCAGGTATTGATTTATTTAATGTCCCTTTTGCTACAAAAGTTATACAAGAGGAATACTTTAAAAAAATTTATAAAGAAAAAAAAATTAAAAAAGAATTTGTCACGCATATTACAAATTCAGAGCAATTAACAATATTTGCAGAAACTGAGAGTTTATTTGGAAAATTTTCAGTTCTTTATTACCTATTTGTTATTATTTTAATAAAATTTTTTTTATTTATTATTTCGAAGTTCAATATATTCTTAAGAGAAATAACATTTGGAGTTTTATTAGTCACCTTTTTTGATTGGTTAACATGTTTTGGTATTGACACATTTATAGTTTTAACAGTTTATCAATTTATCTTAGTTTTTATAATTTATGTATTCAGTAAATTTTATTTTTTTTTCAAAAATAAATATTAAATTATTAAAATATTAAATTATTTATTTTTTTTTTGACAAAAATTCTTGAGATTGGTTTTTTAAAATATAAATAAAATTGAATTATTGCTTGTTCAATACTAATTTCATATCCATAAAAAACTTTAATATTTTCCTTATTTGCTATAATTATATTTTCAGTATTTTTTGGTGAAACAACACACTCAAAATAAAACCTAGTCATTTTTAAATTTAATTGAGATAAAAAATTCTTTTTTTTTATTTGCTTCATTCCAATAGGGGTGGCATTTATAATTACATTTTTATTTGGATTTTTTGGAAAATTTTTAATTATATTAATTTTATTCTTTTCTGGCCATAAATTAAATTTTTTATTAGATCTATTAATTATAAAAATTTTTTTATAATTTAAATCTTTAAGAGCTCTATAAAAAGATCTTGCAAAACCTCCTGAGCCAAAAATATAAAATTCATTTTTTTTTGAAATTTTTTTTGAAAATATTAATTTTTTTATTCCCAAGTAATCAGTATTGAAGCCTTTTATTTTACCTTTTTTTCTAATTATTGTATTACATGAATTAGTAACTTTTACTGATCTATCTAAAACATTACAGTATTTTATAATCTTTTCTTTAAAAGGCATAGAAATAGCACTGCCGTTAACATTATTTTTTTTCAGAAACTTTCTTATATTACCAAGTCTTGTTTTTTTTAATGCAGTATAAGTCGCTTTCATTCGCATTTTTTTAAACGCGGAATTAAAAATAGTTTCACCCATTTTGCCAGGAAATTTTGAAATGGAGATATATTTCATTTTTTTAAAAAAAGATTTTTTGTTAATAAATATTTCGATAGTAAAAATAAACCTTCAGAAAAAGGGGATTTATGCAGTGGAGACATATTTAAATAAATCAAAGCCCTAATTAATTCAATTTTATTAAAACTTGTTTTTTTAGAAATGTGATTTTTCAAAATAGTAAGTAAGCTTTTATAATTTTTAGATTTTGGAAATTTCACATAATATTTATTTATTTTTTTTTTCTTAATTATAAAATTATTTTTTTTGACTTCCTTATAATTAATATAAATACCACCTAATAATTTTGCAAAATCGTAATTTAAATCTCCATATTTAATAACACCATCAAAATCAGGTCTCCAATCAATTAATTTAAATGAAGAATTAATTTTTATGATGTTGTCAAATTGTAAGTCACCATGAATATAGCTTGGAATTCCTTTTGAAAGAATTTTCCAATCAATTCTTTTTAATAATTTATTTATTGATGGAACTTCTAGGTTGTTTACTATTTTAATTCGATCAAATTGTTTCATACTTTTCAAAAAAAGATTAACTCGCTTTAAAGTTTTGTTTTTATAGAAATTATTACAATTTAGATAAAATGATGACCCATCTACCGTCTTATGTATCCAAAGTTTTTTTTCACAATATTTTAAAAGATTAATAAAATTTTCTTTGTTTGCAATATTGTAAAAATTTTCTCCTTTAACAAAATCATAGTACAAGAAGTTTTTTATTAATTTTGTATTTTTAGGATATATTTGTTTGTTAAGTTTAAATTTTAAATATTTATTTTTACTTTCTTTATTATTTACTGAAAATTTAATTACTTTATTATTTATAAAATAAATAAATTCCTTATCCTTAGAAAAATCAAATTTATTATATTGCTTTCTTTCTTTCTCATAATTTATATAGTTACCCAAATCTTTCCATTGAATTTTTTTTATAAAGCTTTTTTTATTTTTGATTAAATCAATAAATCCATTTGAGATCTGATATTCTTTATCTATTTTATTTCTTTTATTTTCTAAGCAGTTCCAAAAAGATTTATAGTCTTTAATATAACAAAGACCACTCCAAGAATAAAATGAAGCATTAGATATTTTTTTTTTATCACTATAATCTAAAATTCTAAGATTTTTATGAAAAAAGTTAAGGTAATTTTTTGTTTCTTCCCGTTTAACTTTTGAACTCCAAAAAATATTATTTTCAAATTTTTTTTTAGTTTTTAAATTTATATTTGTATAAAGATCAGATGGAACAAAAAAAAATTCTTCCTGAAGTAATTTTTTACAATAAAGTAGAGATCTTCCAGGTCCACTACCTAGACCATTGTAATTTTTAACAGTAATAAATTTTATATTTAGGTTGGGGTGTGCTATTTTTAGATAATTTTTAACATCATGGCTTCTATATCCCGTAGCAATTATAAACTCATTTTTTGGACTAAAAAGGTTCAAAATATGGCTTATAATTGCTTTTTCTTTTATAGGTAATATGGCTTTGTTTATTACCTTCCCATATTTGTTAAGTCTACTTCCAGTTCCAGCAGTTAAAATACAAACTTTCGTCAATTTAAATTTTATTATTCTATTTTATTATCAATTTTATTTAAAAAAATAGTATATACATTATTAATTAATAAAATGAACAAATATAAAGATTTTACAATAAAAACTTTAATCGTGACAATAGCAATCCTTATTGTAATATTTTTTTTACTCTCTCCAATAAATAAAATTTTAAGAGTTGCTGATCATATACTTTTTAAAATAGACAGATTAGAGAGAAAAATTGGGGATAAAACACTTAAGGGATATATTGTAGAAAAATTAGATCACGAGTCAAAATCAGATGGAATTGATATTGAACAAAGAGAAAAAATTATTGAAAGTATAAATATAATATTACAAAGAGATATTAAACCAATTATAGAGGGCATTAAATATTAATTAATGATTATTTTTTAAAAATAAAAAGTTTTTTACCCATTGGTTAACATACCAATTATTATATTTATCTACATTAAAAACATTAATTGAAAATGGAACTATAAATTTTATTACTAATAAAATAATAATTATTTTTTTATAAAATCTATCAAAATCAAAATTACTAGAAAACAAAATCACAAAGTTAAAAAGTATTAGAAAACTAGATACTTCAATAAATCTTGTTCTTGAGTGAAGTAAATAACTTCCTGAAATCATATCGGAATAAAATAAAGACAAAATATAATAAAAGGTGGAAAGAATGTATAAATAAATAGCAATTTGATTAAAGAAATTTGATGATAATGAGTTTGAGTTTTTTATTAAATTAAACGCTTTAATGCTGTTATAAACATAAAATAGAAAAATTAATCCTGATCCAAATATTAATCTCGTATAGTTAAAACAATGATAATTTGGCATTCCAGTCATAAATAGTTCAATTTTATCTTTGAATGAGCATATATTCATAAACATATATTTATTATTCTTATCATACTCAATCATACTGTTATAAAGGCCAGTTTCTGGAATTTTAGAATTTACTAATGAAATATTAGAAAAAATATCATTTAAATAAATTATTAAGCTAAAGTTTATCTCAGATTTACCAAATAAGAAATAATAAGATAAAAAGTTACCTAAGAATATTAAACAAAAAAAACAAAAAAACAAAATTGAAGAAGTAAATTTTATACTAATCGAATTAAATTCAATTTTAAGTGCAATTAGATAGTAGACTATTATACTTAAAATGCATCCAGCCAGCATTATATATGACGAAAAATGTGTAATTAAAAAAATTCTTCCAACAACAACATAAGATAGAAAAGTTATTAAAGGAAATAATATTATAAACATTTTGAAATTAATTTTTGGCTTTAAAAAGATAAAAAAATATTTTTTTAAAGAATTAATAAAAAAAAATGAAATAAAAAGTAAATTTAAAAAGATAAATTGAATTCCTAAAGAATTTACTCCTACCAGATATATAAAAATAATGAAAAGAGATAAAGTTTTACTTGTTAAGGAATAATCTCTGCTATTCTCCAAATTATTTAACTTTTCAAAGAAAAATATAGAAATAAAAATAAAGCTCGATAGACCGATAGCTCTTGAGCCATGTAGTGAAAGTGCCAATGGGTTTCCACTATCATAAAGTAACGGATTAAATAAAAAGTTACCCGAGTAATTAGTAAAAAATAAAAGTAATACTAATATTATAGGCACAAATACTTTTTCATTTTTATAAAAATACTTACAGGACAGATATAATAAAAAAAATGATGATGTTTTTGCATATGCTTGAAAAAACCAATTTGAAATGAAAGCAGATTGTTCAAATGAGTTGAAAAAAAAGAAATCTTGTAAGATAAAAGTTATTGGAGTTACTATTAACGGCTCAAAGTAATGTCCTCCTATAATTGGAATAAAATCTAATTTTAAAAAATTTATTAGTAATGTTTTGTATCCATAATGATAGAAAGAATCTCCTGATATGTGATGACCGTCAATTTGAAGATTATTTATTAAGAAAAAAATAAATAATAAGATCAAAAAAAATAATTTTTTATTGAATAAATTTTTCCATGAAAAAGATAAAATATTTATAAATGAAAATAAGGATATTATTAAAAAAATTAAAACAACAAAATTAACTATTGTTATTGAAAAATTTAAACTTATTAATCTCAAGAAACCATTAAAAATTATAGATCCCAAAACAAAACTCGATATAAAAAAGAATTCTTTTTGTTGAGAAATAAAATTATTTATTAATTTTATTTTTTTCGCATATAATTTTAAGATAATGTTTCCTAAAAATGTTATAGAGATAAAATAAAAATTAATGATTAAAATATTTAAAAAACCTAAATTTTGATTGAATATAGGTTTCAAAATATACATGACTTCTAATTCAAATTTACCTATCTCAAATACTTTATTGGCCATTTCTGCACCAGCAAATATTTTGTTGTCTATAAATAAATAGTAAAGATTAAAAATTAGAAGTGATAAAAATAATAAAATAAATATTAATTCACCATTTTTCTTTAAATTATTAATCATTTATGAATTAAAAAATTCTCTAAAACTAAATAATCTAGCTCTGTTCTAAGGAAACATTCAATAGCTTCTTTTGGATGACAAACAATTGGTTCATTCTCGTTAAAAGAAGTATTTAAAATTACAGGTACATTAGTTAAATTATTAAATTCATTAATCAGAGACCAGAACTTTATATTAATTTCTTTCTTTACTGTTTGAACTCTCGCAGTACCATCAACGTGTGTTACGGCTGGTATTATTTTTTTTTTTTCATCTAAAACATCTGCAGATAGTATCATGTAATCACTATCATAATTCATTCTAAAGTATTGATCTCTATATTCATTCATAACAGCGGGAGCAAAAGGTCTATAAGACTCTCTTTTTTTTACTATAATATTTAATTTATCTTTAATTTTATCACTTCTTGGATCAGCTAAAATACTTCTGTTCCCTAAAGCCCTTGGTCCACCTTCCATTTTATCTTGAAACCATCCAATTATTTTTCCTTCCGAAAGTAATTTTGCACTATCTTTAAATATATTTTTAGATTTAGAAAATTTGAGTTTCTTATCAAACAATATTTTTTCTATTTCAGATTCACTAAATTTTGGTCCTAAATAAATATCTTTAAATTCATAATTTCTATTATTATTTAGAATTGAATTATAAAGGTAATATGCACCTCCTATAGATGTTCCTGCATCTGTAGCAATTGGTTGAATAAAAATGTTTTTAAAAATTTTAGACTCAGAAATTTTTTGATTCATAATACAATTTAATGCAACTCCACCAGTAATACATAAGTTTTCTGAGGGACAAATATTTTTAAGTTGATTAACTAAATGAATCCCAATTTCCTCTAATTTTTTTTGTGTTGCGAAGGCAATATCCATGTAATGCTGAGTAATTTTTTCATTTGATCCTCTTGGCGGACCAAATTTTTTTATAAAATCATTAGATAAATATTTGTTTCTACCATGACTCATGTAAGAAAAATATTTTTGATTTATTTTAAATGAACTATTGGTTTTATAAATTATATCGTCAAAATCTTTAACATATTTGTCGGTGCCAAAAGCAGATAGCCCCATAGTTTTTCCTTCATCAAACAATTTAAAACCAACATATATTGTCATTGCTGAGTAAAAAATTCCTAGAGAATCTGGAATTTTAATTTCCTTAAGTTTATAAATTTTATTTCCCTCACCCCTAGACAATAAAACACTTGTATTTTCCCCTCTACCATCCCATGTAATAATCGCAGCTTCTTTAAAATTTGAAACCAAATATACACTAGCCGCATGACCAAGGTGATGTTCAATCTCAACTATTTTAGTTTTTTGATTTAGTTCCAATCCAGATAATTTAAATTGTTTTCTTAAGCTAAGTTGTTTTTTGAGTCTAGAAGCTAATGATATTTCATTTTGAGTAGCTCCTGACTTAATTAAATTAAGTGAATTTGGAAAAGATTTTATTACATTAAAAATATTACTATATATCTCTAGGCCAGGCTTCCATGAAATTGTAACATAATCTATTTCATCAATAGTTACGTTGTGTGTTTCAAGTAAATATTTGATTGACAGTTCTGGAAACTTTGCAGAGTGTTTTTCTCTGTTCAACCTTTCTTCCTCCACAAATGACAATAATTGTCCATTTTTGACTAAACATGCTGCTGCATCATGTTGATAGGCAAATATTCCGAGTATAAACATAAATAAATTTGAAAAATTTTTTATTACAAATATACATATACTTAATATTTTATGAATAAAATACTTTTATTTATTCCATGTTTCAATTGTGAAAAACAAATTTTTAGAGTTCTAGAATCTTTGAATAATGAAATTTTTAAATTTGTTAATGAAATAATATTAATAGATAATAGAAGTAATGATAACACATTAAGTGTTATAAAAAAATTTACCGAAAATCATCAAAATAAAAATTCTTTTAAACTTTTTTTAAACAATGAAAATTATAGTTTTGGTGGATCTCATAAAGTTGCAATAAACTACGCAAGAAAAAAAAATTTTTCACATATTCTTGTTCTGCATGGGGATGATCAGGCAGATATTAATGATGTTAACAAAATAAACTCTGAGGACTTAAATCAATTTGATTGCATTATGGGCTCTAGATTTTTAAAAGGATCTGACGCTCGAACTTATTCATTTATTAAAAAAATTGGAAATATAACATTTAATTTTTTATTTAGTCTATTTTCAAAAAATAAAATTCACGACTTAGGCTCAGGTCTTTATATAATCAAAACCTCAGTTTTTAGCGATAAGAAGTACCTAAATTTTCCAGACAATCTTACATTTAACTATTTTTTAACATTATATATGGCAAAAAATAATTATACTTTAAAATATTTTCCTATTTCATGGAAAGAGGAAGATCAAGTAAGCAATGTTAAAATAATAAAACAAACATCAGAATTAATAAAAATACTATTATTATTTATTTTTAGCTCAAAAAAATTATTTGAAAGAGAAAATATTAGAAAAGATTTTAATTATGAAGAAATCAATTTATAAAAATAAACCAAAATTGTTTTTATTAGATGTTGATGGAGTAATGACAAATGGTCAGTTCATATATAGCTCTAAGGGAAAAGATTTAAAAATTTTTGGTCCAGATGATCATGATGGTCTTTCGTTATTAAAGCAACATCTTAAAATAGAGTTTGTAACAGGTGATAAAAGCGGTTTTAAAATTTCAAAAAAAAGAATTGTAGATGATATGAAATTTAAACTTCATTTAGTTAGCACTATCAAAAGATTAGAATGGATTAAGAAAAATCATGATTTAAAAAATGTAATTTATATGGGTGATGGGATTTTTGATCATTATGTGATGAAAAATGTTTTTTATTCTATTGCACCAAATGATGCAGATACCAATGCAAAAAAATATGCAAATTATATTACAAAACGAAATGGTGGTAACAGAGCTGTTGCAGAAGCTAGCTTACATATATTAAAAAAATTTTTTGTAAAATATGATCCAAATAAAAAACTTAGTGACAAAATTAATTTTTCAGGAAAATGGAAGACTTAAATTTAAAAAAAAAATTAATAAAATTTATTAATTTAAAAAAAACTTTATTAGGTGTTGGTCCTATGAGTATGAATTGCATAGATGCAGCAAATAATATTTCTAATAATTACAAAATTCCCATGTTTTTAATATGTAGCCGTCGTCAGATTGACTCTAATATTCATGGGGGTGGATATGTAAATAATTGGACAACAGAAGAACTTAATTCGTATCTTAAAAGTAAAAAAAATAAATATTTAATATTATCAAGAGATCATGGAGGACCTTGGCAAAATAATAATGAAATTAAAAAAAAACTAAATATTAAGCAAGCAATGAAATCTGCAAAAGAATCTTTTGAGGTAGATATTTACAATGATTTTAAAGTAATTCATATCGATCCATCTTTAAATATTGATAATAAAAATAATCTTACTAGAGCAATTGATAATATTTTTGAGCTATACGAACATTGTTTCAGGTTCTCAAAAAAAAATAAAAAAAAAATTATATTTGAGATTGGTACAGAGGAACAAACTGGCTTCTCTGACAATTTTTTAGAATTAGAAAACTTAGTAAGCAGAATATTAATTAAACTCAACAAAAATAGTTTGCCTAAACCAATGTTTATGGTTGCACAAACAGGAACAAGAGTGATTGAGAATAAAAATATAGGTTCTTTGGATTTTCCTGACAAAAGAATAATCAATGAGTTGCCAGCTGAAATAACCTTACCAAAAATTTCAAGAATGTTTGAAAAATATGGAATTTTTATTAAACAACATAATACAGATTATCTTTCAAATGAAACACTAAAATGGTTACCAAGATTAGGAATACATGCTGTGAATGTTGCTCCTGAGTTTGGATATATTGAATCCTTAGAATATGTGAATATTTTAAAAAGATATAATTTAAAAAATAATTTAGAACATTTTTATCAAATATCTTATGAGTCAAAGAAATGGGAAAAATGGATAGAGAGCAAAAATCATTCAATTGAATTTAAAGCACTTTTATCTGGTCATTATATTTATTCAAATAAAAAATTTATAGAGTCAAAAAAAGAGGTAGAATTTTTTTTAAAAAAAAAAGGAATTGATCTAAACAACAAATTAAGAAAAAAAATAGAAAATTCAATTTTAAATTACTTAAAACAATTAAATAATCTAAATTAATTATGAAAGTTGCTACTTTAATATTAAATAGAAATTTACCAAAAATTACTGATAAATTGTTTAATAAAATAAAAAAAAAGAACAAAACGAAAAATGATATTTTTGTAATAGAAGCTGGTTCAGATAAAAATAATTTATCTAAAAATTGTACATGGTGGGCGAAATGGAACAGTGTAAAAAAAAATGGTTTAAGAGTTCCAAGAGGATTTAACTTTGGGTTATCAAATTTAATAAAAAGTAAAAAATTTGAAAATTATGATTATTTTTTTCTATTGACTAATGATACCGAATTTAAAGATGAACCATTTTTAGATATTTTAATTAGAGAAATTCAGCGTCATCCAAAAGTTGGGATTTTGTCACCATGTGCAAAAAATTGGGCTGAGAAAAATATTATAAAAAAAAACAATACAAAATACTTTTGGTATTTACAAAACACATGTTATTTATTTAGACGAAGTTATTTAGAGGACGTAATAAATTTTAAAAATCCAAATTATATTAATTGTCTTTACGATGGTCAAAATTTTAGGGGATATGGATCGGATCTTGAATTAATATCTAAAGGCTATATTAATGACTGGGCTACAGCTTTGACTACTAAAACTATGTGTTTTGAGAATGAAAAGCACTTAAAAGATCAGTATAAAATTATTAAAACTGAAAATTATGATAAAAATTTTAATTTATATCTGCAAGAAGGAAGACAATGGGCACGAAAAAAATATGGATTTAATAGTAGATGGCAATTTTTATTTTACACTAAATCATTATATAATAGGTTCTTTGAGTTTTATCCAAATTTAAAAAAATATGAAGTATGATATTAGGTGGAAACAAAATTTATAAAGTAAATCAAAAAAAAATATTTAATAATCTAAATGGTAATAAATATTTTTATAATCTCATTAATTTAAAACCTAATATTAAATTTGATATAAAAAAAAATAGTCATTTTAGTTTGCTTAATCTTAGTAAAGGTAAATATCAAATAGAGTATAAATCTAAAAAAAAAGATATTTTAGATCAAGTAGTAGTTTCAAAGAATTGCGATGTAAGCATTAAATCAAAAAAATTGGTGACACTTTTATATTGCGGTAAGAAATCAAATGGTAAAAATTCTAGTATAACTTTTAAAAAAAGAAATTCCATTTATAAAGTTTCGAAACCCTGGGGGTATGAATTATGGATAAACAAAGGCTCAAAAAAATATTGTTTCAAAGAAATATTTATAAAAAAAGGATTTAAAACTAGCTTACAATTCCATAAGTATAAAACTGAAACTAATTTTATTTATTCAGGAAAGTGTAAATTATATTATTCATTAAGATCACCAAAAAAATATAAACCAGAATTAATAAAAAATAAAAAATTAGATAGATTTAATTCAATTTTTGTTAAACCTAATACCATTCATAGAATTGAGGCACTAACTAATATAAAACTTTTTGAAGTATCAACACCAAATCTTAGTGATGTCATAAGATTAAAAGATGATTCAAATAGGCCTAGTGGTAAAATTAAATCAGAACATAAAAAAAGTAACTAAAATATAAATATGAATTTTAGTTTTATATTCAATCAAGGTAAGCATAATATTAAAACTTTTAATATATTAATAAAATTTTAACTCAACAAATAATGAATAAAAAAATTGCTATTATTGGAGCTGGTTTATTTGGTGTAACAACCTATTTGTTATTAAAACAGAAGGGTTATGAATGTACCTTGTTTGAAAGAAAAAAAAAAATTTTAGATGGTGCCTCATCTAATAATTTAAATCGAGTTCATTTTGGTTATCACTATCCTAGAGATTATGAGACAGCAAAACAATCAACAAGAGGTTATAATAGTTTTAAAAACTTTTATTCATCCGCTATAGTAAATAACTTTAATAATTATTATTTTATAGCAAACTCTAGCAAAGTAAATTATGAAAAATATCTTAGGTTTTGTAAAGCTAATAATCTAACTTTTAAAAAAGTAAATTTAGAAAAATTTATTTTAAAAAATAAAAATTTACAGGGTGGAATAAAAGTTAAAGAACCTATCTATGACTGGAAAAAAATTAAAAAGAATGTTCTAGGAAAAATTAAATTATTAAAACAAAATAAAATTAAATTAAATGAAGAGGTTCGTTCTGTATTAAAAAAAGATCAATTTATATTAAAAACTAATAAGTATTCTTATAAATACGATATTATTATTGATGCCTCATATGAGGAGTCAAACAGGATTTCTAAAAAAATTTCAAATCAAAATAAATTTATTTATCAAAAAGTGATCGTTTATGAATTTATTCTCAAAAACGTAAAAAAAATGGGATTAGCTCTCATGGATGGAAAGTTTTTCTCTTATCTTCCAAAAGGTCAATCAAACAAACATATTTTATATCATGTAAAACATTCAGTTTTAAAACAAAAAGTTTCTAGTGAATTTCCAATATCTTGGAATAAAAAAAAAATAAAAATTAATGAAATTAATAATGCAAAAAACAAAATTTTGAACCATATTAAATATTACTTTCCAAATTTAAAAATTAAACTAACTAACAAAAACTATATAAGTCCACGAGTATTTCCAATCAACCAGGAAAAAACTGATAAAAGAGTTTCAAAAATTATTAAATTAAAAAAAGGTTATTATAAGATTTTGTCAGCAAAGGTAGATCACTGTGTTGATATAGCAAATGAAATACTTAAATCTTTAAAATCAACTTAATTATATTTGATTAAAATCAACTGTTTTAAAAAATTAAACTGTGATTATTTTTATTCTTAAATTATAAATAGATATAAGAAAATGATAATTACCCATATTGTATCTTCTTTAGATTCTAATCAAGGTGGTCCACCGAATGTTGTATTAAATTTTGCTGAATTTCAAAAATTACATGGACATGACGTAAATGTAGTTAGTCAATACGACAAAATTAATTATAAAAATAAAAATAATTTTAATGGCATAAAATTAAATAAAGGTAAATTTTTATTTAAAAAGCACTACATACCAAATTTTAAATTTATTTGTAAAATTTATAATAATATTAAAAAAGCTGATATTGTTCATTTGCATGGTGTGTGGAATGGAGTAATTAGCGTAAGTTCTTTTATATCTAGAATTTTAAATAAAAAAGTTGTTATGACACCACATGGTTCACTAGATACTTTTAATATTAAAAATAAATATTTATTTAAAAAAATTTATTATTACTTATTGGAAAAATATAATTTAAATTATATTCAATCTTATCATTTTTTAAATTTCAATGAATTTAAAAATTCATGTTGGATTGAAAGTATCAAAAAAAAGAAAATTTTAATTCAATCCAATGGATATGACTTAGATTATTTAAAAAAAATTAAGATAAAGAAAAAAAAAATAACAAAAAAAAAATTTGAAATTACATATATAGGAAGATTAAATAAAATTAAAAATATAGAGCTTCAGCTTGAATTATTAAATAAGTTAATAGAACAAAAAAAAGATTATAAGCTTAATATTATTGGTCCTGACGATGGATCGCTTCAAATATTAAAAAAAAAGGTAAAAGAACTAAATATAAAAAAAAATGTAGTATTTTCAAAAGCAATTTATGGTAAAAAAAAATATACCTTAATAAAAAATTCTGACTTAATGATACTCACGTCATTTTATGAATGTAACTCTATATTAGCAATTGAAACTATGTCATTAGGTGGCGTTCTATTGTGCACTAGTAACTGTAATTTAACTCATGCTGGTAATTATGGTGCTGTAAAAATCTCCAATTATAATTTACAAAAACTTGTTGAATCGGTTAATTACTTAAGTATAAAAAAGAATTCAAATATAATCAGAAAAAATGCTTTAAAATATGCACAAAAAAATTTAGATATTAATATTAATATGAAAAAAATTTTAAAGTTTTATAAAGAAATAATAAAATAAATTGATTAATAAGCCTGAAATAAAAAAAATATTTAATAAAAAAACAGTTTTAATAACTGGAGGCACCGGGTCTTTTGGATCTACAATGCTTGATAAGATACAGGGTTTTAATTGTAAAATTAAAATATTTTCTAGAGATGAATTAAAACAAGATTTATTAAGAAAAAAAATTAAAAATGACAATGTTGATTTTATAATTGGTGATGTAAGAGATACAGATAGTGTTGACCAAGCAATGAAGGGAGTAGATATTGTATTTCACGCCGCAGCATTAAAACAAGTTCCTTCTTGTGAATTTTTTCCAAATCAAGCAACTGCAACAAATGTATTAGGTAGCCAAAATGTATTTAATTCTGCAATAAGAAATAACGTTTCAAAATTAGTTGCATTATCAACAGATAAAGCGGTTATGCCAATAAATTCAATGGGTATGACCAAAGCGTTAATGGAAAAAATTTTACTTTCAAAAGCAAGAAATGCTAAACATAATACAATTTTCTCAATTGTAAGATACGGAAATGTAATTTATTCGAGGGGAAGTGTTTTACCACTTTTTGTAAATCAAATTATAAATAATAAAAAAATTACCATTACAAATCCAAATATGACTAGATTCTTAATATCACTTGATGATGCAATTAATTTAGTTTTTGTTGCTTTAAAAAAAAGTAATAATGGAGATATTTTTATAAAGAAATCACCAGCAGCTACGATCGTACAACTGGCAAAATGTTTAAAAGAAATATTTAACTCAAATCAGCCAATTAAGAATATAGGAATCAGACATGGTGAAAAAATTTTTGAAACTTTGGCTACAAAAAATGAACTTTTATCAAGCTTAAGTAGTAAAGAATATTTTAAAATAATAATGGATAACAGATCATTAAATTATGATAATTATTTTGAAAAAGGTATCTCAAAAATTCTTAAAGATGATTATACTTCTCACAATACTAGTAGACTTAATGACAAACAATTAAAAGAAATTTTATTAAAAATTCCAGAAATAAATAATATTATAAACAAGTGAATATACTAATCACAGGATACAAAGGTTTTTTAGGAAAAAACTTAGTTTATAATTTAAAAAAAAACAAAAAAATAAAAGTATTTAATTTTGGTAAAGAACATAATTTAGAAGATCTCAAGAAATTTATTAATAAATCCAAAGTTATATTTCATTTTGCAGGTGAAAATAGAAATAAAAATGAAAAAAATTTTTTTGTAAATAATATTGATTTAACAAAAAATATAATAGAAATAATTAAAAAAAAAAATAAAAAAACTCACTTAATTTTTGCTTCAACAAATCAAATAATTAAAAAAAAAAATATTTATTCAAAAACAAAATTACTTGCTGAAAATCTATTAAAAAAAAATGCTAGTAAATTATTTTCCGTAAAAATTTATAGATTTACAAATATATTTGGAAAATGGGCCAAACCTAATTATAATTCAGTTATTGCAACTTTCTGTCATTTAATATCTAGAAACAAAAAAATAAAATTATCAAAAATCAACAATTTAATTGAATTCTTATACATTGATCATGTAATTAAGCTATTTGAAGCAGATTTAAAAAATAAACAAAAAAAAAAATTTGAACTTGTAAATAAATTTAAAAATACATTTAAAATTAAACTTCATGATTTAGCTAGAAAAATAAATTATTTTTATTTAAATAGAAAAAACCTTTTATGTGAAATTGAGTTAGCTCATGGTTTTGACAAATTTCTTTATTCAACGTATATAAGTTACATTCCAATCTCACAATATAAGTATATTGTTACCTCTAAAAACGACAAAAGAGGTAGTTTTTATGAATTTATAAAATCAAGTAAAAACGGTCAAATATCTATCTTGAAAGTTAAACCTAATCAAACAAGAGGTAACCACTATCATATGACAAAAGTCGAAAAATTTTTTATTTTATCTGGCAAAGGAGAATTTATATTTGAAAATTTAATTACTAAAATACAAAAAAAAATTAAAGTAAACTATTTACAAAAAACTATTGTTGAAACTATACCAGGTTGGGTGCACAATATTAAAAATACTGGTAAAAAAGATTTAATATTTATTTTGTGGTCGAATGAAATTTATAATAAAAATAATCCAGATACAGTATATTCTGAAATAAATTAAAAATGGAAAATAAAATAAAGTTATTAACTATTATTGGCACAAGACCAGAAATTATTAGATTGAGTAGAATAATGCCAATTTTTGATAAATTTTTTAATCATACAATTTTACACACTGGACAAAATTATGATGAAAATTTGAATAAAATTTTTTTTAAAGATTTAAATTTAAGAAAGCCAGATTATATATTGGAAAACGCAAGCACGAATAATATTAAAGCTATTTCAAATATTTTAATTGAAACAGATAAAATCATTAAAACAATACAACCTGATGCAGTATTTATTTTAGGAGATACCAATAGTTCTTTAAGTTCAATAGTCGCAAAGAAAAAACAAATACCAATTTTTCACTATGAAGCAGGTAATAGATGTTTCGATCAAAGAGTTCCAGAAGAGACTAATAGGAAAATCGTTGACTCAATTTCTGATATTAATCTAACATATAGTAGGATTTCTAGAGAAAATTTAATTAAAGAAGGGCATCAAAATAATAGAGTAGTAAACATAGGGAGTCCTATGTTTGAAGTTATAAGTTATTATAAGAAAAAAATTATAAATTCAAAAATATTAAATAAATTAAAATTAAAAAAAAATAATTATTACGTTTTAAGCAGTCATAGAGAAGAAAATATCGAGCATGAGAAGAATTTTGAAAAATTAATTAATATAATAAAATATTTAAGTATAGTACTTAATAATAAAGTAGTCGTTTCAGTACATCCTCGTGTTCAAAAAAAAATTAAAAATATTAATATTTCCAAAAATAAAAATGTTTTTTTTTCAAAACCATTTTCATTTACTGATTATATAAATTTGCAAATTAACTCTAAGCTTGTACTATCTGATAGTGGTACTATAAATGAAGAAGCATCTATACTTGGTTTTAATGCAATTAACTTAAGAAATTCCCATGAGAGACCAGAAGCCGATGAAGAGGGGGCAACAATTATGACCGGATTAGATGTTGAAAGAGTAAAACATGCTATTGCTAGATTTGAGAAAAATTCTATAAACAAAACAAAAATAGTCGATGATTATAATAACAAATTAGTATCAATTAAATTAGTAAATATTATTATGAGTTTCATTGGATATATTAATGAAAATAACTATAAAAAATAAATGTGAGAATATTAATATTATCACATTATTTTTGGCCTGAAAATTTTAAAATTAATGATTTTGCGAATTTTTTAAGTAAAGAAAATAAAATTACAGTTCTAACAGGAGAACCCAGTTATCCTAACAAAAAAATTTTTAACGGTTATAAAAAAAAAAATTTCAGTAAAAATATTGATATATTGAGAGTGCCAGTGCTTGCAAGAGGCACGACAAAATTTAGTATTTTTTTAAATTATTTATCTTTTTTAATTTCTTTGTCCACAATAGGTGTAATTAAATTGATTAAGAAAAAATTCGATTTAATTTTAGTATTTGGAACATCGCCACCTACTGTGATGATACCAGCAATTATATTATCAAAATTAAAAAAAATTAAAGTAGCTTTTTGGGTTTTGGATTTATGGCCTGATACATTGGTTTCAATGAACATCATTAGGAATAAATTTATAGTTAGGCTTATAAAGTATTATGTGTCTTATATTTATAATTATAGTGATTTAATTTTTGCACAATCAAAAGCTTTTGTAGTTGAAATTGGCAAGTATTGTAAAAATAAAAAAAAAATAATTTATTTTCCAACTTGGGCCGATCAATTACATAGAAAAAAAAAAAATAACACTAAATTTTCATTTAAAAAAAATTTTTTTTATATTACTTTCACTGGGAATATTGGTGAAGCACAAGATTTTGAAAATATATTAAGATGTGCAGAAAAAATTAAATTAATAAAAAAAATTAAATGGTTAATTGTTGGTGAAGGTTCAAAATATAACTGGTTGAAAAATGAGTTAAAAAAACGCAACTTAAAGGATAAATTTATACTTACTGGAAATTTACCTTCAGATCAAATTTTCTATATATTAAAAAATTCTGATTGCTTACTTTTATCATTAAAAAGGGGGGGCATAGATAAATTAACTGTACCCGGAAAACTTTCTAATTATATGATTTCAAAAAAACCAATTATAGGAATGATCGATGGAGAAGCTTATAATATTATAAAACTTGCAAAATGTGGACTTGTTTGTAAATCAGGTGATTTCAAAAAACTTTCAGAAAATATAAGAAAGTTTATTAATTATACAGATATAAAAAAAAGAAAGATGGGATTAAATGGATTTGATTACAGCAATAAATATTTTAATAGAATAAAACAACTCAAAAAGGGAAACTTTTATTTAAGGCAATTATCTTCAATTAATTTTGTTCCAAGTAAACTTGAGTAAGCAAACATACCAAGTAAATAAGTATAATCAGGTTCAGCAATAATTCCAAACATACCATTAAGTAATATACCAATTCCAAAAAATAAAATTGTTTCTTTTTTGATCTTTTTTTTTAGTAGAAAATAAATACCAATATTTAAAAAAAATAATAAATAAAATAGAACTACGCCAGCTTTCGATAAATGTATTTTTATATAAAGTAATGGAAAGTTTCTAGCAAAATTAAAGTATTCATTTCTTAATACTCTTTCGTAATCTTTTGAATATAATATAACGTCTGGTTTTACTTCCTTAGCCTTTTTAATAGAATAAACGTCTGTTGGTTCTGGAACATTCTTGTTATTTATAGACAGATATCCTAATCCATAATAGGCGTTATGCCATATTGCTCTAACAAAATTTAGATCAAATTCTTTTTGAATATCAGTATTTTGAATTAGATAACTCTTAGATTTTTCTTTTAAATTATCAATTTGATAATTGATAACTAATATAGGTAAAATAATTAAAATTATTATGTAAAGTCTGGAAATAGTTTTCTTTACAAAAGAATAAAAAATTAAAATAAAAATAATACTTAATAGGATATCTGTTCCTGAATTACCTCTAATTGTATTTGAGAAACCAATCAAAATTCCTGTCAAAATAAATAAAAATAAAGATTTTTTAGTATTTTTTTCAGAAAATAAATCTACTTTTGACCACCATGGAATCAATGCTAAAGAGGTTAATCCATAAAAGCTGTATGTATCACTTATAAAAATACATAAAATTCCAACTCCTAATATTGATAAAGTTCCATGTATTAAGGCTGGCTTTGTTTTAAATAAACTATACAAACCAATTAGAGATAAAGTTATACAAAAAATTCCGTAAACAATAAAAAAGTACTTTGTAACTATTTCAACACTTAAATTTGAAAGATTTGAAAGAAAAGGAATATACAAAAAAGACCCAACATAATCTGTATAGCCTGCTGGAGTAAATATATTTTTTCCACCATTGCAAATATCATTGAATGCAACTAAATAAGTGTTAGTTTTCTCATAACCATCAACTGCTGCTTCATATGATTTAACTCTACAAGGCATAGTTTGAAAAGGTTTCATACAATTTTATTATTAAAATAATTTAATTTTTAGACTTTAATCTATGTATTAATGCAAAATAAACCCAATAGATGTAAAAAGGAAGCCATCTAAATACTTTAAAATTACTTTTTCTATTCGGAAGTTCTTTCCAAACACATGGAATTTCTTTGATTTTGAACCTATTTAAATGCGCTTTGATCGTTAATTCTAATGCAAAGGTAAATCCTATTTTGGAATTTAAAATTATTACATTTAAAATTTCCTTTTTAAACATTTTAAAAGCATTAGTGCAATCTCGATAGGGTATTCCACAAAAAAAATACATTAGAAATGATCCAATATTCGTTATTATCTTTTTATAGAGCTTTGCGTTGATAAATTGACCTTGTTCAACGTACCTACTTGGTATTACTAAATCATAACCACTATCTATATGATCATACATTTCGTTTAAAAGACTAATATTTTCAAAATCATCTGACATATAAATCACAACCACTTCACTTGTCGATTTATTTAAACCTGATTTAATTGCTTCATTAGGACCGATACCATTATTTTTAACAAAAATAATTTTTTGGTCATTTTTTGGAAGAAATTTTAATCCAGTTTCATTATCAAAATCATAACAGATCAAAATTTTATATTTGATCTTTAACTTCTTTTGGAACTCTTCTAAAAGTAATTTTATATTATTGCCCTCATTATATATTGGAATAATAATATCTAATTTACTCATTAGTTAAAAGGAAATATAAACTTTCCTCCATTTTTAACAAACTTAGAATTTTTTATAAAAAATTTTTTATAATTCCAAGATAAAAG
>MDTG01426613.1_pt1 | contig 22045 bp, 15 predicted proteins | sample 811421 | NCBI WGS metagenome assembly MDTG01 (sample SAMN05326645, study PRJNA326480) | marine metagenome | isolation source: seawater | place: Pacific Ocean: South East | collected 2011 | reverse complement strand
TGAAATCAGATTTCCCTGATGCAACTCATTCTAATATCCATATATTAAATATAGGGACAATGGGAGAAGAGTATGTATTAAGCCCTGATACCTTGCATAATAAGAAAAAGAGAGGATATGTGGGGTTGTGGGGGAGTGGTGAAAAATTAGTGCATACAACCATGACATCAAATCAGTTACTTCATCAATACATGCTAAACCGAGAACTTAATGCAAAAGATGTTGCAGAAAATTTAGTTAATTTAGACAGTAGAGTTCCAAATGAAGCTGCTAATGAAATTACATTAGACAATTCATCAAAGTCCGCTCTAGATTATCTTGCTACGCGAGGCCAACAACTAGTTACTGAAGAATATGCTAAAAACCCTTCTTTAAGAAATTTTTTTTTAGAGCAGGCACTTCCGTTCAAAAGCTTAGAAAATCCAATTAAAGAAGGAGAGTAGTCGTTATGTGGAATTTACATTCATTTTATACTAATCGAGAAACAGGTTTAATTGGCCAACTTAAATTGTCTGATGAAGAGGAAAATAAACTTAAAGAACTACGTCAAATTGTTCGTCAACGAATTACGAAGGTATTTGAGGAAGCAGTTTTAATTGCCAAAGAAACCATCAAAAACAACTTAACCATTAGCGCTATTAATTTAAAATTAAGTGGAACGTTTGTTCGGCATTTATCACCCGAAGATCAGATAATTGTTGCTGAACTGATCAGCGAAATGGAACTTGATACACTCCAAGAGTTTATACAATTAAAACCCAGATTCATGACGCAAGGAAGCTTTCAATATAAAACTTTGAATAAGCCATTTCATTCAGGTCAAGAGATGGATATTGATGATGGTACTTATCTGCCAATGCCTATATTTGAATCAAAGCCAAAAATTGGACATCAACTTTTAACTTTACTAGTGGATACTGCACTCAAATCTTTAGCTAATGAAAATTATGGTTGGAAGTTTGAAGCAAAAAGAACATGTGGTCGTATAAGGATCAAAAGTGAACGTACTCATATAGACGTTCCTATGTATGCAATACCAAAAGAGCAGTTCGCACAAAAAGAGGTTGCATCTATGGCGTCAATGAATAGTAGCCGTAAAATGTTTGAGTCTGTAAGTGACTCTTCAGCTACACGTGATGAAGAGCTATACCAAAGACTAGACTCTACTTGTGTAAACCTTGCTCTTCGAGATGACAAACCAGGAAGTCCAAAATGGATGAATAGTGATCCTAAAGTTGTTGAGGACTGGTTTCTTGGAGAGTGCCGACGTATAGGGTTTCATCTTCGGGATATTTGTAGGTTTATGAAAGCATGGCGTGATGCTCAATGGGATTTAGGCGGACCAAGTTCTATTTGTTTAATGGCGGCGACTGTCGAAGTGCTCCACAAAAAGGCTCATGATTCTAGCGATATTGCTTCAGTTGTTAAGGTTGTTGCCGAAAGCCTCCCTTATGAATTTAGAAAGGGCGTTGAAAGCCCTGATGATACAGATGAAAGACCTCTCTTTCCTCCTGAAGCAGAACATAAAGATAGAGAAAGAGATATTATTAGGAAGCTAGAAGGTTTCTCTACCTTACTCTCTCAAGCTGAAAAGGCTGAAACAAAAGTATCTGCATTGAGTATACTCTCAGAAGTTTTTGGAGATCGTGTTAAAGATCAGAGCCTAATAAAAGCAAAAGCTGCAGCTTCAGTATTTAAATCTGAACCAACTAAAGCAAATTCACCAGCGAAAATAAGCACAACTATGGTTAGTGGATAAGCTATAAATGGAATTAGTTCATCATATTTTACTAAATCTAGGTTTTGAGTTTGCAAGCTCAAAGAAGCTTTCTCAAAAATCGATGAGGAAGCCCTTTGAGCTTAGTAATGGTGCTTATATTAAAGACTTTATAGTAAATCATGAGGTTTTTACCATTGCTTTAGTTATACCTAATGATCCACATATTGAACTTCCGTCAGCATACGCGGTTAATATGCCCGATGCATATAAAGATAAATTAATTCCACATATATCTCACGAAGGTTACTTATGCTATGTCGAAAAAAAGGAGGCTGACTGGGAGCCTAACGATCTAAACTCTCTATATAAAAATATAAATTCACAAATTCAGTCAACGCTAATTAAATCAGCTCAATCTTTTCAAGAACAGGAAAATGAGGATTTAGAATTTGAAAATGAGTTTGTATCATATTGGGCCTCTGATGGTTTTTTATACTTATTAAGCAAAATAGATAAGTCGTCTTCTAACTTCGTTACATTTCTATGCTCATCTATAAATGAAAATAGCCCTAAAAACTCAGAATTCATTACAATAAATACTGGAAATAAGAAACCTAATGAATATTTTGATGATAATGCGTTAAATAAATGGCTATCTCAAAGAAACTTGGAAGTTAGTAGTAAAGATAATCTTGGAATAAAAACACATTATATTTCTGTGTCTCCAGATAAATTAGCTGGTGTTAATTGGCCTCCGAGTAGCTTAGGCAACTTAACAAAATGGCTCGAAGAAGTTAATTGTAGTGCTCGTGATCATTTAATTTATAGCTTAACTAAAAAGAAAGAAAAGAAGCACATTTTGATACTTAATATTGATAAACAAGATCCGATTGCAGTCTACATCGAGCTAAATGTGCAAGCCTTTGATTTCCATAGAAACGCCAAAAACACCAATAAAAAGAGAAAAAACAAAACCTCTTTCCGCTCTCTTGCAGCTATTGTGCGTAGTAATAAATTTTGCAGTCATTTCAAACGTTTTTCAGTTATTAAGGCCGATACTTCAACGCTACAAAGTCGAGATAAAAAGAGAGAGCTGCAACTTAGCTCTCAACGTATAGCTCTAGTCGGGTGTGGCACTATTGGAGGTTATCTTGCTAGTTTATTGATTAGGAATGGGGCTGGTTGTAGCAGCGCGCAATTTGACCTTTATGATGATGATATTTTAATGCCGCATAACTTCTCAAGGCACGTATTAACATCTTCTAGCTTTGGGAAAAACAAAGCTCTGGAGCTTGCCAGCAATTTAACTCACTCAATACACACTATAAAATCAGTTCATGGTTTTGCTAGTTCCTTCCCACTAAATGAAATTCTGTTATCTAAATACGATATTATTATTGATGCAACTGGTCGTCCTCCTTTCTCAAAAAGACTAGCACATGTAATTAGGTTATTACCCCAATTAAAAAGGCCGAGTATAATTCATGCATTTAATGACGGAAATGGACGAGCTTCTAAAGTGTTTATAGATACAGGCCATAGTTGCTATAAATGTATGACTATGGATAGGGTTATCCATCAAGATAATGTTGATATACGTTTTGCTTCGAGCATTTTCGATAAGTCTGAACGAAAAGTAAGTTGTGGTAATACATATACAATTTATGATGCTTCAGTGAGTCATATAACTGCTGCCATGGCTCAAGAAGCAGTTTTGAATACTTTAGAAAGTAATTTACCTTGGAGCTATAGTGAATTTATTTTAGATGAACAGTTTCGTACTGGTAAACGAAGAATTTTAAAGAGGCAACCAAAATGTTCTATTTGCTATGAAGGCAGTTAGTGAATTAGTTTTTAAAGATGACGATGGTAAAATAGTTGTTATTTTAGAGCATGTACTGAATATTATGCTAAATTATCGCCAATTAACTCCTACTTCTTTTGAGGCTGCAGGGGTATTAATCGGTGAGCGTAGAGGCCCACATCTAGTAATATGTGATTTATCAGTCCCAGGTATTGGAGATATCAGAAGTAGGTATCAAGTTGATAGAAAAGGGAAGCACCACCAGGAAAAAGTTATTGAGTGCTTTTATTCTTCAAATGGCTTCCAGCAATATGTTGGAGAGTGGCATACTCACCCAGAAGACTACCCTTCACCATCATTTCTAGATAAACAATCATGGAGAGATAATCTGGTAGCAGATATTCCTATGGTTACAATTATTCTCGGCAGAAAAGCTTTATGGGTCGCTCGTAAAGAAAATAATAAAATACGCGAAATGAGTGAAGTTTCCTTATCTGAATAAGTCTTAACTTGATCCAGACAACTCACCTTAATGACCTGTTGAATTCACAGCTCAAAGCTGGCTATCGACTTTGCACTAGAGGTGCTAAAATTAAACATAACCTTACTATGGATTATGGGTGGTATATGCTTACCGGTATTCAACCTAATGCTAATCATAAGTTTGTAGATATGCTCAGCAATGGAAAAGTTAATTTAAGCTCAAACCCTTTAGATGAAATTGAATTAACTCAACGTGGTTTAGATATAAAAAGTGTTGAGAAATTTAGGCTCGAGTTACGTTGGGATATTCAATCCTTTGCTAAATCAATTGGTACAAATACTAGAACTTTCGAACGTCATATAAAAGAACATAAACGTTTAAATGCAACTTTGAGTGAAAACACCTTTGAGTTGGCTCATTTAGCGGCAATTTGTATTGATTACCATGAAAATATTGAACGATGGAATAAATGGCTAAATACATGCTCCTTACAATTTAGCTCTAAAACACCTTTAACATTTGTAAATACAATTGCAGGAAGAAGGTTAATTAGGAACGCTGTTAATAGCCTTAAACACGGTTACAACGCTTAAAAAGACCCAGCGTTTGCTGAGGTCTTTTTATTTAGTCTCTGCTTTTTCTGCAGTTAAAAGTCACAAGTTGTGGTTATCTTTTTCTAGGCCTAATTTCAGCTACCTATTCGGCAGTTAACTATAAAAAATAGTATATATTCCTATAACAATCACTAAAGGGTATTTAAATATGGGGCTACTCTGTAGCGTTTTTTTGTTGCAGAGCCATAATTGTTGCATTGATTTTTTATGGACTCGGCATTTCCAATTTTTTGTATATGAAGTATAAAATCTTGCCCGCTGGCTTTATTATGTAACAGCTTACCTCGGTCTATCAAAGCTGAGGAGAATATGCAAAAGCGCCCTGTCAGATGAAGTTCAAACCAACCTATACATCGAAACTATAAGATCAGATATGGGCTACTACACTTACCTAAAACGCAAAATAAAACGACTTTTAGCTGAAGCAGTGCTTTTACTCCAGTTCAATTTTATAATTTTTCCTTGTTGGTAGTATTTCTTCAAACTCGCAATTTAGTGCGTTCACTAACTTGTAAAGTGTTTCGAGCTTGATATTAACATTACCTCTTTCCATTTTCCCGTAATTGCCGCGTTCTATACCTACATAGGCGGCAAAACTTTCTTGCGAATAGCCTGCTTGTTTGCGTTTTTCTCGTAACTTTTCACCAAAATGTTTAACTAAATCACTCACCTGATTTTCCCCAAGGTAAAATGATTAGATTTTCATGTTGAGCGCTCAACTACCACGCCCTATAATACCCATTATTATAAGAAGTTTATTAGGATTTACTTTGAAATTTGACCCTCTCGTAGCTCAAATTATTGTTGCCCCAAATTTTGATAACTTTACAACAAGTGATGTACGCTCGGCGTACTTAGCACTAAAAAATGATACTTCTTTGGTGCCTGCCGCAGTTAGGCGAAGTATATACGCCGAACTGCTCAAACTTGTTAAAAAAGGCTGGCTGAAAAAGTTAGTATCAAATAAAAAAGGATTTACGCGATTCAATAAAACAGAATACTTTGACATTGAGGTTATTACTCAATTAGCTAGTGCGATGCCTATTGCTGCTTTAGAAAAAACAGATGATAAACACGCACTATTACTTGGGAAGTTAAACCATTACAAAGCCGAGTTGTTATTGAATATGGGAGAATCTGAGGCATATAAAGAGCTTTATTTGGAATTACCCGAATTAGTAGATGAGCTTCAGCCACAATACAACAAAGCTAGGGACAACAACACCAGAATACTTGGCAAAATTAGAGCTATTGAAGGCTTATTGAAGCAGAGCGAAGCATTAAAGAAAATATGAAACTAAGACTATGGCAAGCTGAATGTATTAATTTAGCACTCACACAATATCAGGAGAGTGGCAATAGCCACTTTTTAGCCTTGGCAACTCCTGGGGCGGGTAAAACCTTGATGGCTTCGGAGTTAGCTAATCAGTTATTAAAAAGCAATATGGTCGATTTGATCATTTGCTTTTCGCCGTCTTCTATTGTATCTCAAGACTTTAAGGAAAGCTTACAGCTAAAAACGAATGAACGATTTGATGGGCTCATTGGCGCTAAAGGTAGAGCTTTAACATATCAAAGCTTACAGTATTTAGATGTTCACTTTTGGCTGCTATTTGAGCGCTATCGTGTTTTTGTAATATTTGATGAGATTCATCATTGTGCCGGCTCTAATATTGATAATGCTAATGCGTGGGGGGAGCAGATAATACTTAACATTCAAGATAAAGCACAATGCACATTAGCTTTAACAGGCACCCCTTGGCGTTCTGACGCTGCTCCTATTGTTCTTTCTGCATATCAGGAGCATAACAATAAAATTACGTGTGATTACGTTTACGGGCTCTCAGAGGCTATTGCAGATAATGTTTGTCGGGTGCCACAAATAGTAGCAGTTGATAACAGCTGCATTACGGTTGTAAATGACGCTGAAACCAAAAAATTTAACTGCTTTAAATCGTTATTAAACGACTCTAGCGTTTCTTATCAAGAAATTATTGAAAGTGAAGCGGTAATAAAATACATAATTTCTTCTGCGCAAAAGAAGCTGACTTTAATGCGGTTAAAAAGTCCCGATGTAGCGGGGCTAATTATTGCATCGTCTGTTGAGCATGCTCATCAAATTTCCATTTTAATGCGAACTTGTTTTAACGAAGATAGTGTTGTTGTTACCTACCGAGAGAGTGAACCTGCAAGTACTATCCAAAAGTTTAGGCATGCACACAGTAAGTGGATTATTTCTGTTGGTATGATTAGTGAAGGCACAAACATTCCTCGTTTGCAGATTTGCTGTCACCTTACAAACATAAAAACGGAAATGCATTTTAGACAAATATTGGGCCGTATATTAAGGGTAACTAACTCTGAAAACCAAGAAGCCATTATGTATATGCCTGCCGAGCCTAAACTTTTAGAATACGCGTATAGAGTTAATCAAGATATTCCATTCGAAGCTGATGTCGTTAAGTTTGAAAAGATGAAAGTTTCAGCTAAAGAATGTACTGAACGTAAAGAATTAAGTGAATTGACTTTTAATAATAAAAGTCAAAAACCTTCTAAACCTCAGTTTGATTTTGATAACTTTGTCGATATTTTTGAGCAATCAACAGATGGAAATAGATCTGAAATGACTGAGAAACACTTTTTAAGCGGTGCATATGATCGAATAATTAATATATCAGGTCGTTTTCAACAAGAAGCCATTGCTTTAGGGTTAAGTGAATTTACATAAATAATCTATTTAGTGAGTTTCTAATTCAAACTTTAGTTAATATAGGTTTTAAATCGGTAGTGTAGATTGTAGCAAGAGGGTATTATGTACTACTCATTTTTACGTACTTCATTGGCTTCAAGAACAGCCGTGATATTTTACACTACGTTCCATTTACAACTGCCTTTTTTGTCAGGCGGGCATTTTGGGCAACCCGCCTTTGATTTTTGCACGGCTACACATAGTAAATGTGTCGGTCGGCTCATAGCTACATAAGTCGTTTTTAGCCGTTGCTCTAATTGAGCATGAGATGTTTTCGGTCTTTTATAAGTATTGTTAGGGCAAAATAAATCGTTATCTGATTTATGCCCCCAAAAATAAGACGATTCACTGTAACTGTAGTTTTCATTTTCAACCAACAAAGTCGCCATGTGTGTTTCACCTTTTATAGAATGAATTGTTCCGACCTTGATCTCTATTCCATCTTTCACTATTACATTATTTTTTTGTGTAAAAGCGTCAATTGTATTGATCTTGTTTTCATTTATGAAATGAATATCTTGCGGGGTTTGATAGTTATATTGGGTTAATAAATTGATGAACTTTGTTTTTACATCAATTGGTAAAATGGTATCTGTTTCAATCTGTTGAATACAGTTAAAAATAAAAAGATTAAAGGCGGTTAAAAACTCAGGGTTGTTTTCTTTTAGCTCTGCCAACAATTTGCTTTTTGAATATTGATTATTCGGCATTAAATTCAGCATTGCCACGAGTGCGTTAACAAAAAGCTCATAATACACTTTTGTGCCAAATTGCTTTGTTTCTTCCTCAGGTCTTTTCTGAAAATATGAAACGAGATTATCGAAATTACTTTTTCGCTTAGTTGTTTCTTTAGAATAATTTTGAACGTAGGAATTAATGGTTAATTTGGTATCTTTTTCTGCAGGCGCTTTACCAACAGCTCCCACTAAATTAAAGCGCGCAGAAGTGCTTCTCCAATCATTACCTAAAAGCTTGTGGTTGTGTATTTGTTTAACAAATAAGCCAACCGCCTGTTCGGGTTGATCAAATAATAAAATTGTTGGTTGAAGTGACTGTTTTTGTGCATTACCTGAAATGGCTGGTAACACCTGTTTGAACGGATTAATGCAACTAGCTATCTCATTACCAAACCTTTTACTATCGGAAATAGGCAGCGATACAAACCCATCCAAATCATGATTCCAAGCTGAGGTTTCATCTGAAAAACCATTAAAAATGGCTTGGTCTGGATCACCAAAATATTGCTTTATAACAGCTTCGTTAAATACTGAACTAATAATGTCCATTTGATGTAGTTGAGTATCTTGCATCTCGTCAGCAAATAAGAAACCAAATCTATTTGATAAAATGGGGCTTATTTCTGGACAGTCATTTAAAGTTATACTTGATAATGAAAATGCATCTTCAAAACTGACAATACCTTGCTTGTATATATCTTCTTTAAGTAGTTTGAATTCCTTGAATGATTCAGTGTCCTTACCTGCAACAACTCTATTTTTTGCTCTGTTATATATATTGTTTTTTATCAAATCTAGATTTAAATCAGTTACAAGCGATTCACATTTTTTGTTAGCGAGTTCGCCCATTGCCAATTTGTGTTTACTATCAATCAACTCTTTAAGCAAAAGCTGTTTATTAAATTCAACTGGTAAATTTTCAACAACTAGACTTTTGCATTGACTATATTTTAACTCGCCTGATTTTTTCAGAGTTTCCTGTTTTTTTAGAGCTTCAAATAATTTACCTACTCTGAAGCTTTTATCTTTAGCTGAAAGCGAATCGTCTGCAAAACAGTATGCTGCGATGTCTTTTTTTGTTATTTTTTGATTGTAAGCAGAATGAAATAATAAACCATGTAATTTCGACTTATAATTATTCAGTTTCATAAACTCTTTAATCAGTTTACGATTAAACACATCTGTGTCTACTGAGGTTACAGGGCTACGGTAATAATCCCATAATGATTTTTTTAATAAAAATTGACCAACAAAACTCTGTATCGTGCCAAAAAAGTTGGGGTATTTAAAAATAATATCGGCTTTGTTACCCAGTGTGCTTTTTATCTCATCAATAGCCACATTGGTATGGGTTAATACACAAATACCACTTCCATCTTCAAATGGCATGCGTTGTGATAGCAATAAAAGTTTTACTAGTAAAACTGTGGTTTTACCACTGCCCGGACAAGCGATAATATTAGCATTATTCCAACAATCAATTATTTTTCGCCGCTCACTGGTTTTATCTTCAAAAGTGTTTTCAGGTAAGCCAAGTTCTTTGCACGCTGACTGTATTTCTTCATCAGTAAAAGAGAATTTAATCATTTGCTTGTTCTTCCTCGTTAAATTCTCCACACGCATAGTTAATAGCGTCAATAATGTATTTTAAGTAACTATCACGTTTTAATGTATCAACTAGTTTGTCTTTTTCTAACACTAATATTTCAGAAAATATTTGTGCGGTAACAGCTTTTGATGGGCTTCCAGAATTAACAAACGGTTTGAATATTTGATAAGCAATTTTTTCAGGGGGATTACCTTGAACAGCTTCTTTATCTATCTCATTCTCAATGGGGGGGATTTTAAACTTGCCATCGTCTTCAAATAACTCATTAAAATAACTTTCTGATGATTTGATTCTTTTAGCTATTTGAACAGCTAAAGCAAAACTCTCTCGTAATTCATTGCTACAAGCTAAATCATACTCTAGCGTCCAGTTTTTATTTGTGAATACTTTAACATTTTGGCTGTCATATTTTCGTTTTAAGGTTTGAGATTTTGCGGTTCTAATATCTAGGATGTTGTTTTCATTTAGTTTTATTTTCCAGCCTTCGATTTGAGTATTTAAGCCCTTAGGCATAATAGTTAGATCGATTGCAGATTTTATCGCTGCTTTTAAGTCATCTAAACTTGTATAAATATTGTTATGAATGCTCTCTAAACAATGAGAATTTTCATTAGTATCTATTAAGACATTTTCTTTAACTTGGTAATACTCAGGTTTATCTTTTTTTTCACTATCGAAATATTCAATTGCGGGAATATCTAAATCGGTGATCACCGAAACGGGTAAATCTAATTCAGGTAAATTCTGTTCGTGTAAATTTTTTCTTTGAAATATTTTAGAGTAGCGTAAAAATGCGGTACTACCAACATTGACAATTGAAACCCCATATTTATGTAACGGTTTGTCAATTAATTCAGCAATGGTTGGTATTAAAATATTTTCGGCATCGCCCTCAACCATAATGACGCCACGAGCAAAAAACATATTCGCTTTTGTTGAGTCTAAAAACCGTTGCAGAAATTTATAATCACCAAAAGCTAACTTAGTTTGCCCTTGCCACATTGGATATACATTTTGCCCTCGGCATAAAATTAGATTCTCTAGACTAATAGATGCGCCAATTGTTGTGCTATGTGTGGTTAAAATAAATTGATTGCTATTCTTTCCGCTAATGTCTTTTAGAGCGTTAATTACTCGCAGCTGAGCTTGTGGATGTAAATGAGCTTCTAATTCTTCTATTAAACAAAGCTGTAAAGTATCAAAAGGGTCTGTTTCAAGATGGAGTAACTCAGCTGCCATAAAAAGCTTATTGAGCGTACCCAGTCCAGAGCTATTTTTTTCAAGTTCTAATCCTAATGTTTTTAGTATTTTGTGTAATTCAGGGTCTGCAATTTTCACGTATGCTTCTCGCTTATCATCTATTTGGCGAAAGTCTTCAATATAGGAATTAATGCTCTCGAGAATATTTGGTGAAGCTTGATCTTGATCCGTTGATTTACTTTTGACGCCATCGAGGAATTTAGAAATCTGTTCGTTTGCCTCTTCAATAATATTTTCTAATTCATGTTTTTCATATTGCCCATCAGCATTAACCCGTTTTACTTTTTTAAAACTATTATGACTTTGTAATATTTGCGCAAAACGAGATCGATAACCTGGCGTCATTTCGGCTTCTGCGTCTCGTAAAGGCTTTAAATATGTGACTTGTAATAAAGCTTTTGCATCACCATCCATCTGAGATTCCGCACCTAAAGGACCGGCTTTTATATCCCAAGTGATTCTGTCGTTCTCTAGTAGTTTTGCTTTTAGAAATAATCTTAACTCGAATTCTTTTTTTTCGTTGAAATAGCCCCACTCTATAAATTTAGCGGCTTCTTGTTCTTCGAAATCAGAAAAAATTGCAGTAATGGTAAATGTATCAGCTCTTTCTGGTTGCGGGCTACCATCTGTGATTGTAGTTGGTTTATAAAAATCTCTTTGTTCAAATCGAATAGTTTCAAAACTTTTTGTATTTAACATATAGCGAATTGCATCAACTATAGCGGTTTTGCCGGAATCATTTTCACCAACAAGTACATTTAAGCCTTTTTGAAAGTTGACTTTTAAGCTTTCAAATTTTCTGAAATTAGTTAATTGAAGTTCCTTAAGAAACATTCCGATTTCCTTATAAGATTTTTATTAAACGTACAAAATTAAATCATTCAAAATAACCATTTGATTTAATTTAAAAAATGTAATTTAAACACGGATATTTCTAAATCAAATCTTTTTTATAAACTGTTACTTCACTAGCGATAAATTACCTTAGGCTGCTTTGGTTTAGAAAGTATGTAATTAGGCTTTGGATGATTAACTTCTGTTCTTTGATGAAATTCAGCCAATGATAATTATTGGCCCCGTTGGGCTCTGGAGTAAGCCAGAGCGTAGCGGAAGCTTGCCTTAGAGTATATTGCTATGCATTTTTCCCGTAATATTCTTCTAGTAGCTTTTTTCTAGCAGATAGAATTCTAGCCTCTTTTTTATCCGAGGAGGCTTTTATCAATCTAGACACCAAAGTATTTTTTATCTCTAGAGAAGATAAATCATACTCATCAATTAGCTTCACCCATTGTACCAAGGGCTTACTAGAAACTAACTTATCTAAAATTCGAGTATCGCTAGGGAGGACATTGTTTAAGTAATAAGTCCAACGGTCAGTAGATAAGTTTTTAAGAATAGATTTTGCCTCTGATTCAGCAGACCAAGAAACTCCATAGCTATTACCTAAAGTGATACATAGCAACGCACTGAAGCATGATGGCAGAGCTGGTGTTGGAATTGTACTACCTAGTTTAGCTAAGTTCTTAACTGGTGTTGGTTCGTTATAAAAATTATTTAACCCATCATGAGCTTTAAAAATAGCTTCGGCAGCCTTAATGAATGTGTCGCTCCTTAGGTTCTCTGGTACATAGTCAAAACCTTTTACTTTCAGTAGCGCGCTTTTAAGGCCTCCTACAGAAGTTGTTTTCCCGTCAGCGAATGCTTCAGCATATGCATGACCAACTTGCCATTTTTCTGACTCTCTGAGCTTAAACCAAATAGCTGGAATTAATACATTAATATTCGCTAACGCATGCTCTAGATTTGCACCTGTATTTTTTTTAGCCGCATTCATTAATACACTGACTGTCAATTTATTAAAAAAGTAAGGTGAACTTTTTAGCATATCGACTCGTGGATCATTTGCTGACAACGATTCTCCTTCCAGAGCTTCTCGAAACTCAACAAACTTTTTGGCAACTTCTACCTTAGGTCGACCTAAAACCGATTTTATGCAAGATTTGAGAGAAGAAATAGCTTCAGATTCATCAATTTCTTCAAAGTCACTTTCTTCAATTCCAAGGCGTGAAAAATGAGTAATCAGCTCATATGTATGCTTTAGTCTTAATGAATCCGTTGACGAAACAATGCCCAATTCTTCAGCTAAAATTATTGATTCTTTTGTTGTAATAATATCTTCAACATCGTCATCTTCATCTACATCTGCTTTTCCCAGCATCTCTCCTAGAAGGCCAACACCTACGGCTGATAATTCTTTTTTTAATGCCGTAACAGTTTTCCCCCAAAGGTAATTAATCCCCATCTCAAAGTGGCCGGACTCAAAAGCAGCTACAATTTGCTTTTTATCTCTAATGCTTAGTTGAGCCGCATAGCTTGATATTTCAGACGGGGTTTTTGCAGAAGCAGGTATCAATTCACCACTTTCAGGCTGCCAAAGTACTATGTTATTCATTAGTTATACCCTCAAAATCAGTCCAGCCATCTTGTGACTGTATAAATGTGGCCAACAGGCCTCGTCCAATTTTACTTTTCATGCTAGCAAATGCGCGCTTCCTAGCACCGCCTATAAGGTTGGTTTTATTACTTACTTTTACAAAACAGTTATAGCCTAGTAAGCGCCCTTTATTATCAAATAGTACTATTCCGTCTGAATTCAGCATACCTGTAAGCAAGTGTCCTTTGCTCTCAAGGTGGTTTGGGTCTATACGCTCTTTCTTTAGATCGAGTACAAGATTTGAAAAATCTATAGGATCTTCAAGTATGACTCCATCATCAGATAAAAATTTTGGGGGCTTTGCCATATTGGTAACAGCTATAATACAGCCATGTGATTCTCTTAGTGCACTTATAAATAAACGATTGAGGAAACTAATAGTTGGTTCTTTATTTTCCTCAGGTGTTTTTTCAGTAATTGAAGCTATCAATTGCCCAAGGTACTGAAGTGGTGGAGGACTATCATCTTTTCTATGATTTAAAAAAATGAAATGTTGCCCGCCGCGATTAGAGCGAATTTCAACACAATCATTAGCTATCTGAGATGCTTTAACGACAAGTATATTTTCACTTTCTGTCATCAATACGTCATCAACCAATACAGAAATCGGATTTCCAGAGCCCTTGAAAACTCCGTACTCTAAGCTCTCCCCTGACGGTTCTATATATATAAGCCATCCATTAGTAGCTAAAGGCGCACATTTTTTTACGGCATTTTTTATTCCTGCAACATTCGGATTGGAAGTTCCTATTTTCAAAACTTCACCATCAGGCAGCATTGCTGTAAGGGTATATTTATCGTTAGTAAGGTATACTTTTGGGAAAAGGCTTACTCCCTCTTCTCTGTAGTGAGCCAGCATTACAATTAACTCAACAAGATGTAATGCATTGGATAGGAACGGTATTTGGCTATCCTGGCAGAACTCTGTGACGCCACCAATCAACTGTGTTCTAAAAGTGATGTTCTCTGGCATGTATTTTTAATCCCACTCCGTAGGTTCGTTCATTGTATAGCAGATTATTCTGTCTCGTTATGGTGATCTGTACACATCTGATGACTGATATACATGAATTCGTAATTTCACCAAAAATTACATTTGTAAATAGCTAATTAAAATAGCTAAAAGCACTTCTTGTTATTTTACAGCAAAAAAGCAGTCAGTAGTGTTATTGGCATAATTACGAGTTTTAAGTTTTATGGCTGAATTTTAATCTTTACCGTTTGTATTTTTTATTTTTCAAAGATATTTTGATGTTGTGCCTGTTGAATCATATCAAATAGTACATAGTTCATTTGCAAATAATGAGTATGAATTTCAGCATTTAGTCTTTTTAGTTTATCTGTTCTATCTTGTTAAGATTTATCTTTTACTCTGAGGCCTTTTCTGTATTTGGCGGGGTAGAAGTTCTTAAAAAGGATAAGTCATCTGTATTAAGGTATTATTGTCGATTGAAAAAAACAAATTAACTCAAACGCATGAGCGAACCGTTAATATTTATAATCGGTTTCAGTAAGAATCAATAGTCTTAGTGTTGATTTGAGTTGGGATGAACCTTAAATTGAATTGACCGTTTAAGTTTAAAGGTGTTCACACTAATTCAACTGGTTTCAATTTTCTTTAGCTAGCACATATAATGTATCTATACGGAAAATATATATTTTGTACTACATATTATTTATCTCTTTTGAACGAAGTAACATTGTCACTCTTCATAGTTATTTGCCTTTCAAATAAATCCTTTCTCTCTTCCTGAGGGATCATGTCAAAGAGGGCACTTGTTAGCTCGAGGCAATGCGAATGTAAGTTCAAGTTAACACGTTTAAGCATTTCAACCTCAACCTCTTTGCCCCTGAGCTTTTCTTTGAGAGCTTTGATCTCCTTATTCTTCTCCTTAGTTTTGACTTTTAAGCCAATAACTCCTTGTGAGTAGACAGCTTCTTTAGCTACATTGTGGTCATTAATTCTTTCTATTTCCCGAAGGACTGACGCATGATGCCTAGTAGAACCGTAAGCTTTGCCAGCTTCTTTTTCCACATTCGTCGGGTTTAGTTTTAATGATTTTCCGCTTTTGATTTTTTGCCGCAATTCCTTACATTCAGGTTGCTTGCCTACAATCCTATTAATTGCTTCCATGAATTCCTTAGCTGTTTTTTGTTTCTTAATCTCTCTTAATGACATGAAAACTCCGTTATTCTGCAACAGTTTCGATAAGCATTTCTTTAATATTTTCTGGTATTTCTATTGGTTTAAACGGAATCTCTAAATCGCTCAGTATTTTCTCGCAACTTTTAATAACTACAACCAGTTGTGATGCAACATTGTGGTTTAAATCGTTCATTTCACCTAACACCGCTAAGTTTCTATGCGCGGCAAGGCGCTTACCCTCGGCATATAAGCCATCCATAATAAAATCAAATTCGCACTCCACACACTCATCCAGTGCGACATTGATGCGCATATCACACTGAGCGTTAGTGCAATACATCCCAGGTGCAATAGCATGTACATGCTCTTTACCATTCTTAATAAGCTTCGCCCAATAATCTGGGTCAAGTCGTCTATCACCCTCACCGCTTTCAAAGTAGTTCTTACTACCCGCTAGTTTTTTAAGCGTTTTACCTTTACCGCCAGCGATGATGCCACCTTGAGCCAAACGCTTGTAAACATTAGCTAAGATAGTTGATTTTTGTAGAATTCTTTCTTGATGAATTTCATTTCGCAATAACCCCCAGTAAGAAGCGTTATTCGCATAATGTCGGGTCATTGCTGAACTTAAATGAGATAGTTGCTTTTTAAGTTGTGGATACGCCATCAACTCTAAACCAACCATGTAGAACGCAAATGATCTGCGAGTTTGGTGGTTTGTGAATTTAAATGTTGACCCTGCCTCGATACCAGTATTCGAGGGGTTGGAAATTCTCAGAAAACTCTCGTCTTCGGCGGATATCAAGCTACCCACATTCAGATCGATCCACTTATTAATTCCTTGGGATAATGTGTTTGACCAATTAGCTTTCGCAATTTTGCGCAGGTAGTAAGATTGTTTAATAGATGCAAAGTAACTTGTTTGTTCATTATCAGATATGCGGTTGAGATAAGGGCGGTGAATAGTAGTTAATAGTTTGAACGCATTATGCCCAGTTTGGTTTGTTACAAAAAAATCTTCTTCAGTCTGGATACCCTTAGTTATCTTAGACTGTCGAGTCGTAAAGATGTGAATAGTTTGCCCATTATATTTATAACTTTGCGCCCCATAAGCAGGGTGCATGGAGTTTAACTCATCAACACGCATCCCACTCAACAAAAGACAAAGCGCTTAGCCTTTCATGTCAAACTCCATTAACCAATCTTGAAATTCTCCTATGGTTTCAAATCGCTGTTCACCTATTTTAAATACATCGTAACTCCACTTTTTGGATTTCGTGTATGGTGCGATATTTATAAGTCCTGGGCTTATTTCATTGATGATTTCCATCCATCGACCTGGTGAGTTATGTTCACCTTCGAGATTATCGATCAAATCGATACTCTCTTGTTTAAAGCGTTCCCTCACTATATCCATTGTCTTGTTTTCAGAAAATGGAGTCTTAATTAGGCCGCGCCTAAAACGCTCTAAAACATACATCTTGAAATCAGCTTTAACATTAAGCATTCGATTAATTTCGGCCTCAACCTGAGGTAGATGAGGGATTACTGCGTTCACGTCGGTGGAATATTGAGTTAATAGCGTCGTGTATATTCGAGGTGGAATAGTTAGGTGTTGTTTTTGCGAGGCAGGTTGTACACCCGTTTTTTTTCGTGTTTGTTTTGTAAAGTGTATCGAGAAAGGTAGAACATCATAATATTCAACCATAGGGTTAATAGAAGCTAAAACTCTATCAGATGTAAAAATATCGTTATTTATCTGGGCAATCTCTTTATATTTTTCATCTGTTAACTGCGAGAAGCTAGCTATTCCAGCGTTTGTCATACACATCACCACACGCTTCAAATCATCGACTAACGTGCGAAGACTGCCTATTTTAATTTGTTTATGACCAGTATAAACCCTTGCTAGAACATACGACTTTAATTCATTGACTAAAGTATAGAGTAACTTCTTGCCGTGATAGGTAAATAAAATCTTTGCATTTTCTTGAGGTGAGAATGGGGATAAATCCCACTCATCATCCAAAAATTGAACTTTATTTCCGTTAGGAAAGAAGAAAACCTGTTGCTGCTGAACTTTTTTCCAGTCACCATTGCGCATTAACGGAAGTAACTCTTGGAGGTAGTAGTTGCTATCACATTCTTGCTTATGTAGTGCGTAAAAGTTATTTAAGTTCACGTCCTTCATTGTTTTACTCATGACAGTTAACTCCTATCATCGTCTGTAAAAAGTCCTGATTGTGGAGAAGGTATCGTCCCTCTTTTACAAGCTTGTCTTCCGCTTGTTCCAACACGTCTTTCGATAGGCTTTGTTCTGCTAACTCCATTAATTCATTGGCTCGTTGGGAAAATCCTTCTTCTCGCTCAGGCATGAGATCAATAGAGTCCTCCAGCAGTTCAATGAACGATAAAAGTTTGTAGGCATTCGTGACATCATTGACTAACTTTGCGCTCTGGCAGTCTATACACTTATCGAATTGGTAGCATTTGAGTCCAATTTCTTCACCTACCACCCCCTTAGCTCGCCGCTGAGATGCTCTATGTTCGCCCTTAGCTTCACCAGTTGGCTTTCCATCACACAACATGCCATTAGGGTTGGTCGGTATTCTCAGAGCCTTCCAAGTGTCGTACTCTAACACTTCAATGTTTCGACTTTCTTTAACTTTGGCCTTTGCATCTTCAAGTGAGCCACTATGGGCGTATTCATGCAGAATATCGATGGCTTGACTGGCTATAATTTGATTCTGCGTAATATCACCTGCTAAGTAATGGTCTTTCAAAGTATCTAAACTGTTTTGGAGCAGCGATGTCGCAACCGAAACACCTCCATCTTTTAGATCAAAATTATTATTGGATGCGGAAGAACGAAAACGTCGCGCATTAACGTCTAACATATATTCGCCCGAAAGAATGCCAATGCGTTTCAAAAATGCGCTAATAGGCAGCTCTAAGGTCTCCCACTGGTAGGTATGGCGTTTTGCTCCTAATGGCAGTAAATACGGGGTAAGTTTCTGGTGAGGGTGATTTTTACTTTTTCTCGTGCGATTGTATTGCTCTGCATAGCCTTCGAGCTTTTGTAAAAAACTCACATATTTGCTTTCAACACTAAACTCGCCTATTGAACCATTTTTATAGACAAACGTGACTTTAACATTACCATAGGCATTTACTTCAGAGTAGGTGAGTGGCATCAATATGTTTTTAAGAGGTATATTGGTTAAAGCCCTTAATACAGCGTAAGCACAATTAATAGCGCTCATTTTCAACCCATTTTTCCCTAGCTTTACCGTTTTTTTGACCACCAATCTCGTTTGCTTGTCTATACCTACTTCAGTGATGGTTTTCTTTTCCAATAATTCATTAAACCGCTCAACTAAGTACGGTGCATGAAAATAGCGGTTGTCTGCATAACAGAAGAGCAAAGACGGTACTGAGTTAAGGTGGGTAGAGCTTATTGGTGCAACTCTATCGGATTTCGTCAGCAAGTAAAATAATGGAGGATGTTCATCAGTATCTGGATAAAACAACTTCGATAAATTGGTCAGCACATTGATAAAATCAATGCCATCGTGTTTGTCTACTTCAATAGGGAGTTCTTCTTCATCTCCATGCTCTTCAGATTCCACAAAAGTTCCCTGCACGACCTTTCTAGCTCGGCCTTTCCACGCATTTACCGTAACGTATCGCGTTGTTCTGTGCGCTTTCCTATACTCAGTTTCAGTAATGGGATGGCAAATACTAAAAACCGACGACGTGTTGAGGTTAGTATAGTGACAAAATAAATGATATCCGCAGAGCATGGCAACGTTTAACGGTTTCTTCAGGTTAATATCGCCACTTTTCGGTAGAGTGTCCAACAGCTCCAACACATGCACGCAACCGTCGTCAAATTCTTCAACAACCCCTTGTACCACTTCTAATTTGGCATCTTCTTCTTTGGCAGCAATCAACTGGCTGCTAAGTGAAAAAAACAAAAGCTGCAAACGACGCAAAAGAGTCTCGTATTCGTTCTTAGAGTAGGCAGCTACTGAATTGCTAGTACGTGTTTTTTTAGTAACATCCCTAAGCCACTCATCAGCACATACTCCCGCGTCCTTAAGTAATCTCACAATGCTGCTTGTAATTGCCCCTGCAAACCCCTCACTGATCCCCACGTCAACTCCATGTTCATAAAGATAGATAAAGTCTAACGGTTTATTTGCAAGTGCAATACGGCGCTGTAGTTCACCCGTTCTACTGCAGTAGCGTAAAAAGCCTCCTTTTGAATAAGGCTCTAACTTATTATTCAAACAGTAGCGATAATAAGACACAAAATGTAAATACTGGCCATATTCAGAGTCCACCGAAGCACCATCTTTTAAACGTTCGCTTAATGCTTTGGCCTGTCGATAAACATACGTTTGCAGCATCTTTGAATCGTTTAAAAGCGAAAAATAGTTAAATACAACTTCATGCTTGGTTGAATTCAAGGCCACTTGCTTTAGCAGGTTAATATCAATTATTTTGCGGTCTCTCAGGGTAATAGGTTTATCCTGTAAAACAGATGAATTTAGCGGGCTTTTCCGAAGATGGGCCATAGCTACGATCCTTTGTTTTTGTTTGTATTCATTGCATTTCTGGATGCTCGGTTTTTGCGCTGGGCAAATTCCATCTTGGCAGTGATATCGTTCATAAAGTTAATGTACTTTTGTGTGGTGAGTGTTGACTCATGCCCCATTTGATCTGCTAATTCATTAATTAGCAGATCAAATACCGTCACTCTGCGGTCGGCCTCTCTTTTAAGCCAGTGAGTAGCAAATGTTGAGCGTAAGTCATGTGGTCGATAGTACCAATCAGGGTGACTCTTTTGGATTGCAGTACGTATATCGCTGAATTTGCTTTGTAATGTGTTTTTATTGAAAGGCATTCCGCTTGTATTAACGAACAAGTTTTGCACTTCTTGATGCTTGCTTTCATCAAACTCTATGCTTTCAAACGTATCTTCTGTGTCACCGTTGATGATGTGTATTTCTTTTTGAGCCTTAACTTCCTTTTCGTGCTGTTTTTGAAGGTTGTGAATGCGCTTCTTAAGAATATCTTTTCTATCTTCACTATGAAGGTATTCGTCTAGCTCAAGCATTAAGCCGTATGGAATTTTTATTTCACGAACCTTTTTGAATTTAGTTTTGCATCCATTGTAAGGGCCGATACTAAATGGAATGGATTCAGCTTCGCTTGTATGGTGATGTATCCCAAGTGCAGGAAATGTAACCATTTCATCTATTCGCAACCCTGATTCAATGGCAAGACGCAACATTAAATTTTGAGTTCTATTAGAGTAGGTGTGCGGAACTGATTTAAGGTAAACGAGGAGTATCTCTTTATGCTCTTCGGTCATCGGCTTTAATATTTGATGCGGTTGACGACTTTGAACCTTTGGAAATCGCTGCTTTACGTCCGTTGTCTGTACATGAAGAACGCGGCTTCTACTATTGATGTGTCCAAGCAAATCATGTTGGTTTACACCTTTAGACATACGTTTGGTGATCTCTTTAAACTCAAACGGTTTTTTGTCTCTGGTGATAAAAAACAGGCCGTTACTATGAAGCCACTTATAAAAATTAATAACTACAGTGATGTAGTTTTTTGTCGTTGATGATGAATAGCCATGTAGATTCTTTAATACAGCGCCTGATGACTGGCAAACGACCTTAGTATTATCAATTAAATAATCTGCATATTTCCACACTACACCTTCTTGTGGATCGTCAGTTAAAGATTGATAATTTTCACCTATATTGGTTAAAAAACGCTGGAATGACATTAAGGCATGTGCATCTGACGATGTATCGTTAGCACCATCTTTCAATTTGGAATGTAAGTATTGGTTGTGTGGTTCAAGTGGCATTCCATCAGGCTGAACAATGATGCTAAGTTTTTTTCTTTCTAATGTGCTTTCTTTAATTCCTAGCCCAACTTCGCCAGTTTCAGGGTTGACTGTGCTAGCTAATTTTGGGCTAGCTAGAACCTTTATTGTTTTTATTTCATAGTCACAGTTTCGTTCCATGAGATAGACTACCTAATTGGTAAAGTTCAGTTTCAGTTTAAGTCATATTTTTCTTACGTCAAATGCTCCAACTGTGTGAGTCATATAATTATGCCAACTGTAGCTCTTTTTCATTGTTTGATGTGATGATCACAATAGGGCGCTCTTTGGCCACAATGCGCTCACCGGTTTCGTATACATGAAATTCCATTTTATCGAGTTCGAGTAGTAAATCGTTTGGAAACTCAATATCGGCTTTGTCTATTTCGTCAATCAGGAGTACTGGGCGTTTTCCGTTTAGTTCAGCGTACATGAAGGCTTGCCACAGCTTACCTTTGACTATGTAGTTACTAATATTGTGAACGCGCTCATCACCTAGCTGGCTGTCGCGTAAACGCGA
>MDTG01332248.1_pt1 | contig 22046 bp, 15 predicted proteins | sample 811421 | NCBI WGS metagenome assembly MDTG01 (sample SAMN05326645, study PRJNA326480) | marine metagenome | isolation source: seawater | place: Pacific Ocean: South East | collected 2011 | reverse complement strand
CGTGGGCGTCACCGCCCCACGGTAGCCTCGATCCGCCCGAAGACGTGCCGATGGACGCCGAACGTCCGCCACCCGGCGTTCCGGCCCGCCGGACCCATTCGCCGCCGGAAGCGGATTCCGGCCGGCAGGCCTCCTCCCCCGAGGACTTCATGATGATCATCGATCCCGGTCCGGTGGCGCACGACGACGCCCCGCGGGATCGCGGGGCGTCGCCTTCGATGATCGTCGATGTCGAAGCGGATCAGCCGGCTTCGGCTCGCGGATGGGCCTTGTCGTAGGAGTCGCGGACCCGCCGGCTCGAAAGGTGCGTGTAGACCTGGGTGCTCGACAGCGACTGGTGCCCGAGCAGTTCCTGGACGGACCGGAGGTCGGCGCCGTTGTCGAGGAGGTGCGTCGCGAAGCTGTGCCGGATGGTGTGCGGGCTGATCTCCGGATCGAGACCGACCTGTTCGAGATACTTGGTCACCTTGCGTCGCACCGAACGGCTGCTCAGGCGACCGCCGTGCTTGTTGACGAAGAGGGGCGAATCGGGATCGGCCCTCATTCCCGCATCGGCGAGTTCCGAATCATGGCGGCTCACGTAGTTGCGAAGCGCGGCGAGGGCGTGCGAACCGAGCGGAACGACCCGCTCCCGACGGCCCTTGCCGCGAATGAGGATCGCCTCGCCCGCATCGTCGAGGTCGCCGCGGTTGATCCCCACGACCTCGCTGACGCGGATTCCGGTGGAATACAGGGTCTCGAGGATCGCGCGGTCGCGGGCGCCGAGCAGCACGGTGTCGTCCGGCGCGGCGAGCAGCTGTTCGATCTGCTCGACGGAGACCGCCTTCGGCAGCCGCTTCGCCTGCTTCGGGGTGCGGACCGCGAGCATCGGATTGGTCTCGATCAGGCTTCGCTTCTCCATCCACTTGTGGAAGGAGCGAAGGGTGGCGATCTTCCGGGCGGTGGTCGCGGCCGAGTAGTCCCGGTCGGCCATCCAGCCGAGGAAGCCGCGGATGCGATCCACGTCGGCGGCGAGCATCAGTCCGGAGACGGTCCGCTCGTCGATCTCCGCCGCGAGGTCCTTGGTGCGGGCCGCGAGGGAGGCCGCTTCAGCGTCCGGACCGGCGTTCGCGTCGTACTCCTCGGCGAGGAATTCGCCGTACTGGCGAAGGTCGAGGCCGTAGCAGCGGGCGGTGTAGGGGCTGAAGTGTCGTTCGTCGACGAGGTAGTCGAGGAACTGCTGGACGAGGGGGAGTGGAGTGGTCATCGCGTGCGAACCTTTGTCTGGGGACGCCTCGAGGAGACGTCCGCTGCCGCTTTCGAATGGTCCGATCAGGGGGCATTCCGTCGCCCGAATCACGAACCTCGCCGTTCCGATATCGACGCGGAAGGGGACCGGGTTCAGTCCCCTTACCGGACTTCTGAAAAAATCCGTGTTCGTCTCGGAACAAACGCCCCGCCATGCCGAAAAACCGCGGTCGCCGGCGTACTTTTTCCGTTGCCCGACACACCGGCATCGAAGCCGGTTCGCCGGCCGCGAACGGTTTCATCGATCGTTTCAAGGTCGCCAGGAGCGTTCAGCGGACCGCGGGCTCCGCCACCGCCGCCTGGCCGACCCGGACCGTTTCCCGATCGACGAGCGTGGAGACCAGCTCGGCCGCCGCGAAGTCGAGCCAGTGGTCGAAGACCATCAGGTAGTACCGTTCCGGCGGGTCGAATCCGTCCGTGATGTCGTCGTTGCTCTTCGCGTACTCGCGGACCCGGCCCCGGACCGCGTGATTCGTGGCGTCGAAGATGGCCACCACGTCGGTGAGCGTCCGGGCCGGACCGCCGGTCGCGGATCCACCCTCGCCCGTCCTGCCGGTGAGTCGCCGGGACTCGAACGCCGCCTGGACCTCCTGCTCGTCGGCGACGAGCAGGATGTTCGCACCGAAGCGAGGCGGATCGTAGGGATTCCATTCGGTGATCGTGCCGACGACGATGCCCTCGCCGCCGACGATCCGGAGGATCGAACGCGCGTCGTCGAGCGTGCGGATCTCGTCGAGACCGCTCTGACGCATGGCCTCGAGCGTCCGGTTCAGCGGAACCGCCTGCCAACCCGTCACGCCGTTGAGGGCGGCCACCAGCTTGTCGGAGATCGAGGCCTGTTGATCCGGACGGATCACCACCCCTGAATCGTTCCCGAACGGCGCGACCACGAGGTTCGCGGCGTAGGGTGCGACCAGCGGGGCCGCGGGTTGCAGCTTGCGCTCGGGGGCCTCGCATCCGGAGACCCCGAGCAACGCGGCCGCACCGATCGACGCCGCGACCATCGGACGGGCGATATCCCGGACGGTTCGACCGAACCACCGATCGCACCCGCCCGTCGGGCGTTGTTCTGAGACGAATACGGTTGCCATGGCGTCCTGCCTGAATGACCTCGCGAGGGGGCGACGTCCGGATGTCTCCCATCCGTACGATCCGTTTCATCGGTCGATCTCTCGGCTCAACGGGAAAAAAGCCCGATCCGTCCACCCCACGGCCTCCGGCCCGCTCGCCACCTCGGGGAAGGACCAAAAAGAACGCGAGGCCGGCCGTTTCGGCCGACCCCGCGGAGTCAAGTCGTCTTCCGGGGCGGAGTCGTCGGGTTCAGGGCGCGTCGCCCTGGTCGACGGCGCCGGCGACCACCTGCGGATTCACCGCGTCGGACCCCTCGAAGAGGTTCGGCGAATGGCCCGAGACCGCCCAGATCACGTCGAGGCCGCCGCGATTGCTGGTGAAGTAGACCCGGCCGTCGGCCGCCCAGGTCGGCCGCATGTTGCGGAACCCACCGGAGGTCAGCGCGGTGCGTCCCATGCCGTCCGCGTCGATGACCCAGATGTCGCTTTCGACCGGCATGCCGTCCTCGGACACTTCGGGACGATCGACCGACGTGAAGGCGATCCTGGCACCGTCGGGGGACCAGGTGGGATGCATGATCGCGGCATCACCGGCGGCGACGACCTCGGTCGGATTCACACCGCCCGCTTCGGTGAGATCGATGGTCCAGACGCCGTAGAGCTGGCTGCCCCGCTTGCGGGCACGCTGGAACAGGATTCGATCGTTCGTCGAATCCGGCGACCAGCGAGGGAACATGCCCTCGCAGACGAAGGTGCGGACGCCGGGACGTTCGAGCGAAACGGTCCAGAGTTCCCACCGCGCGGTTCGATCGTTGAAGCGGCAGTAGCAGAGCCGACCGCCGTCGGGCGACCAGGTCGGGTGGAGTTCATGAGCGTCGTCGAAGGTGACCTGCGTCGCGGGCCCGCCGTCGACGGACATCACGAAGACGTCCCAGTTGCCGTTGCGATCGCTGGTGAAGACCACCTTCCGACCGTCGGGCGAGATCTCGGGCATGACGTCCTGGGCCGGATCCGAGGTCAACTGCGTCACGACCCGACCGTCGATGGTCTTGCGATAGATGTCCGCATCCTCGCGGTGCTGGGTCGACGCGAAGATGATCCACTCGCCGTCGCTGGAGACGTCGGGATCGAAGTCCGCGCCCTCCGCGGCGAAACTGACCTGGAAGAGATTGCCCTCGCCACCGGTCCATTCACCGGTGGGCGTCGTGCCGCCGAAGTCGGCGAACATGCTCATTCGAACCGCCGTGGCATCCGCCACGGGTCGGTTGGTGGCGGTGAAGGCGACCGTGGGCGCCGTGGAGGCGTTCGTCGCGTCCCATGCCACGTCGGTGGTGTCCTCGTACCAACCATCGCGGTAGGTCGGAGACGCCCAGGCGCCGGCGGATTCGGAGTCGACTTCGAAGGCGGGCTCCGCACCGGTCGCGACGACGAGGTCGTCACCCGCGGTCACGGGGTCGGCGGCGCAACCGCCCAGTTGCACGACGAAGACGGCCGTTCCGATCGCGGCGGCCGCGGACAGGACGAGCGAGCGAATGCCACGGGCAGTCGTGGTCGAGGCATGACGATTGGAAGGATTGCTGGACATGGTCGTGGTCTCCGCGCGACGATTCGTTCCGCCGCGAAAGGACCCATCGGCCGCCTTCCGGGGGCGATTCAGCCGGACTTTGCGGATTTCCCGCTTCAGGTGGATCACGAGGCCAGAACGAAGGCCACGGGGTCGGCATGCGGCGGGCTGGATCCCGTGACGCCCGGCGAGAGGTCCCATAACCATCAGGCCTCGCGGTCCGATCGAACGGTCGAGACCCCGGATCGAGTCGGTTTCGAAACCTCGTCCCGTCGATCCGGCATTCGAATCGCCGGGGGCCTTCTCCCCGCCGCGGGCGACGCGGATCGAGTCGATGCCGGTCTCGCCCTCCGGGGTGTGGACGAATTCCGGATCCGACGACGAGTCGCGAACTTTCAACGCGGACTCCACTACACTCTGGGACTCGGGATTCCGTAGCTCAGTTGGTAGAGCATGCGACTTTTAATCGCCAGGTCCTGGGTTCGAGTCCCAGCGGAATCACTCCGAGTCTCGTGCCTGCCCACGATGCACGGTGACCGGGTGCGTGGATGGTCGATTCCGTCGTAAACGGACTTCGATCGGGATTCGTGGGACGCCGACGACGCCCTCCACGGGGCATCTTCGAATCGACACGCGGCACATCGTCGCGACATGGAGGTCGCCAGTCATTTCCGGAACTCCGACGATCGTCCTGCACGGCGTGATCCAAGACGAAGCCTGGCTTCTCTGGGGGGAGCATGGCGATCGCCTCGCGAACGTCGATGCATCGACCGCCGATGCGACTTCGACCCCGAAGGAGGGCGGCGGCGTCGCGACCGCGGAGACCACCGTCGCGCGTCATCCGTTCGCCGCGACGGCCGCGGAGATCCGCGTCGCCCTCGCGGGGACGCTCGCCGAGGAATCCATGAAGCCCCGGGAGGACGTGGTCCTCCGACTCCCCCACGACCGACACGAGACGGGTGAGACCCCGGTGCCCGGGCTCGCCCTCGCGACCCGGCTGGCGATCGACGCGCCGGACACGGAGGATCTCCATCTCGCCGAGACCGCCGTTCCCTGCGTCGAGATCGATGCGACCACCGCCGTGGGACTCTTTCCCGCCATCGCCGAACGAACGCCGGAGGGTTTCGTCGTCGGCCACGACATCCGCTTCTGGTCCGAGGTCGCGACCTTCGCGATCGAGCTCCTGGTCGACCAGCGATTCGTCCCCTCGGTGATCCAGATCGAGGGTGGTCCGCTCCGGGGGCGATGGGTGCCGTGGCTCGCCGACGGTGAACTCGCCGAACCGCTTCGTCACCTCGCGACCGGAATGCCCTCGGTCGCCATCGCGACCACCGACTTCGCGACCTCCGACCGATGGAACGCGATCGAATCGGCGCTCGAGGCCATGGTGGACGCCCTCGTTCGAAAGACGCTGATCGGCGAGGACTATCTCGAAGCGATCGAGGATCGCGATCCCGAGGCGGACCACCAGGTGGCGATGCTCGGCGGCCTGCTGGGCCCCGATCGGGACACCGGGACCTCGAGGGAGACCAACGTCGACGTCAGCCGGGGAATGAGACTCTGGCTCGGTGGGCTGATCGATCCCGTCGAGGGCCGCGCCGTCCGACTCTGCCTCCAGTTGACCGAACCGCTCGAAGGCGTGCTCGACGCCTCGCCGGAGGACATCGAGAAGGCGGTGTGGCCCCTGGGGTTCCATCTTCTCGTCACCGACGACCCCCCGATCATCGTGGACGCCGAGGACGTCTGGGCGGACGGCGGAGGTGGCCGGCTCGCGTCGGTGGTCGGTTCCGAGGAGACGCCCGGCGACCTGCTGCTCGCCGAACTCGGGCGGGCGGAGCGGATCTGGCCCAACCTGAAGCGAGCGCTCGAAGGAACGAATCCCGTCGGCATGGACCTCTCGACGGCGGAGGCGCACGCCTTCCTGCAGGAGGCCCGCCCCATCCTCCAGGAGGCGGGCATCGAGGTGCTCTCGCCCTCCTGGTGGGAAAGCACCGCCAGCCGGATCGGCGTCCGGATGATCATCGAACCGCACGGCGACTCCGAAAAGCCGCCCGCGATGGGGCTTTCCAGCCTCGTCGACTATTCCTGGGAGATCTCGATCGGGGACCAGAACGTCGGCCTCGAGGAGCTCCGGCGTCTGGCGGAGAGCGGCGTCCCGCTGGTTCGCGTCGGCGACAGCTGGGTCGAGATCAGATCGGAGGACTTCGAGCGAGCCAAGGTCTTCCTCGAGAAGCATCCCGGCGGTGCCGCCACCCTCGGCGAGGTGCTGCGGCTCGCGTCGGTTGGCGAGGAGGACGGCGAGATGCCGCCGATCACCGGCGTCCGCACCGACGGATGGATCAAGGAGCTCCTGGGCGAAGACGGCATCCCCGAGGATTCCGCGCGGCCCGTGAAGGTCCCGGAGAACTTCGTCGGCAAGCTCCGTCCCTACCAGGAACGCGGCCTCGCGTGGCTGGCATTCCTCGACCGCTTCGGGCTCGGTGGCTGCCTCGCCGACGACATGGGTCTGGGCAAGACGATCCAGATGATCGCGCTCCTCCAGCACGAACGGGAGATGCGACCCGGTCAGGTCGGACCGACCCTGCTGGTCTGCCCGATGTCGGTCGCCGGGAACTGGCGGCGCGAACTCGAACGGTTCGCCCCGGAACTCCGGGTCCACATCCAGCACGGACCGGATCGTCCGGCCGGGGACGGTTTCGTCGACAAGGTCGCGGAATGCGACGTGGTGGTCACCACCTACGCCCTCGTGAGCCGGGACCGACCCTGGATCGAGCGCATCGACTGGGAAAGGGTGGTGCTCGACGAAGCCCAGCACGTGAAGAACCCGCCGACCAAGCAGGCGACCGCGATCCGATCGATCCAGAGTCGACACCGAATCGCCCTGACGGGTACCCCCGTCGAGAATCGACTGACCGAACTGTGGTCGATCATGGAGTTCTGCCTGCCGGGATTCCTCGGCCCCCAGGGCGACTTTCGCCGGCGCTTCGCCATCCCCATCGAACGGCACCGCGACGAACGTCGCGCCGAGCGGCTCCGACACCTCGTCGGCCCGTTCGTCCTCCGACGACTCAAGACCGACGACGGCGTGGCGGACGACCTGCCCCCGCTGGTCGAGAATCGACAGCAGGTCCAGCTCACCACCGAGCAGGCCAAGCTCTACGACACCGTGGTCCAGGACATGCTCCGCAAGGTCGACGAGGCGACCGGCATCCGCCGGCGAGGGCTCGTGCTCTCCGGACTCGTGCGTCTCAAGCAGATCTGCAACCACCCCGCCCACTTCCTGCGCGAGACGGACCTCGCCCCGAAGAAGGGCGAGCGCCTCAGCCAGCGATCGGGCAAGAGCATCCGGCTGGTCGAGATCCTCGAGGAGGTCATCGCGGCGGAGGACCAGGCGCTGATCTTCACCCAGTTCCGCCAGATGGGGCACCTGCTCGCGACCATCCTCCGGCAGGAGTTCGACATGGAACCGCTCTTCCTGCACGGCGGCACGCCGCAGGGACGGCGGGACCAGATGATCGAGCGCTTCCAGAACGGCGAGGCGGCGCCGATCTTCATCCTCTCACTGAAGGCCGGCGGGGTCGGCGTCAACCTGACGAGCGCGAACCACGTCATCCACTTCGACCGGTGGTGGAACCCCGCGGTCGAGAACCAGGCCACCGACCGGGCTTTCCGAATCGGCCAGACCCGGACGGTCAACGTCCACAAGATGATCACCTCGGGCACGCTCGAGGAGCGAATCGACCAGATGATCGAGCAGAAGACGGATCTCGCCCGCCGGATCATCGGTGCCGGCGAATCGTGGCTCACCGAACTCAGTTCGAACCAGCTCCGCGACGTCCTCGCCCTTCGCGAGACCGCGGTCGACGACGAGGAGGACGCGTGATCACCAGTCGTGAAGAAGGTTTCCGCCGGCGGGACGACACTCCCCGGAAGGTGCGCAACGGCATCCGACTCCGTACCAAGGACGAGTCGGTCAACTTCGGATGGCCGGCCGGCGCCTGGCTCGATCGGATGCTCGCGCCTTACGGCGAGGCGGCTCGGACCGAGGGTCTCGACTTCGCGCGACGCGGGCAGACCGTCCTTCTCAACATCGAACCCGGGCGGATCACCGCGACGGTGCAGGACGCCGCCCCTCGCCCCTTCGAGATCCGCATCGAATTCGAACCGATCGGGCGCGAGGACTGGGACCGCATCGTGAACTCGATGGCCCGGGAGGCCAAGTACACCGCGAAGCTGGTGTCCGGCGACGTCTCGGCCGAGATCGCGGAACCCTTCGCCGCGGCGGGGCTTTCACTCCTGCCCGACCCGGCGCAGGTCACGGTGAAGTGCGGCTGCGGCGAGGAATTCTGCCGTCACGCGGTCACCGTGCTCTACCTGGTCGCGGAGCGGATGGAATCGGAACCGCTGATGATCCTGACCCTCCGCGGTCTCTACGGACCACGTTTCCTCGAACGACTTCAGGAAGCGAGGCTCCTCGCCACCAGCGGCGTGAGTCGAGCCCATCCGATCCCCGGAACCGCGGCCGCGATCCGCGCCCTGCCGCCGATGGAGCAGGCGATCGAGACCTTCTGGAACACCGGCGCCGGTCTCGAGACCTTTCGACGCGAACGGCGGATGGAGTACGCGCCGCATGCGTTGCTGCGACGCCTCGGAAATGCGCCGCTCGAGGGCCGGTTCCCGCTCGTCGGGCTCCTGGCCAGCATCTACGACTCGGTCGCGGTCGACGCGAGACGACGTCTCGCCGAGCTCGACGACGTCGCGGTCGCTGCCGCACCACCGCCGCCGGACGACGAGCAGGTCGGATCCGGAAAGCCTGACGCCTGAATTCGAAGCGGTGCCGGATCCGGAGGAGGGCCGACCGCCCGTCGAATCCACCGCGGGTCCGCCGGGCGGCCTCGTCGCGGTCGAAGGCTCGAAACGTCACTTCGCGAATTCCTGGGGACGGCACGCGTCGCGGACCGCGGCGACGCGGTCGTGAATGGAACACCCGAACCACCGGCGAGCCCCGGTGCGCCGGTCACTTCGCGGTATCGGTGGCCGGAATCGCGATCGAATCGGCCGTCGATTCCGGGCTCGGCGACGGAACCGCCGCGGGCATGGGCGCTCCGACCGACGCCCGCCACTCCAGCAGGCGTCGTTGCAGACGATCCCGGACCCCGGGTCGCTCCGCGGCGAGATTCATCCGCTCACCGGGATCGGCTTCGAGATCGAAGAGTTCCAGCTCGCCGTCGTCGAACCACTCGACGAGCTTCCAGCGGCCATCGCGCACGGCACCGCACGGCGTCGTCCGGAACGCATCGTCCGGATTCCGACTCTCCGGATCCCTGCCCTCCAGATACGCCGGGAAGTGCCAGAAGAGCGGACCGCGGTCCATCGGCTCGCCACGCAGGAAAGGCACGAGCGAGATCGCGTCGATCACCACGTCCTGGGTCGTCACGGCACCCGCGAGCTCGGTGATGGTGGGGTGCAGGTCGAAGAGCTGGACGGGCGCATCGACGTCCCGAGGTTCGAATCCAACGCCCCGGACGTACAGCGGGGTTCGAATGCCCCCCTCGTAGAGCATCCCCTTTCCGCCCCGCCAGGGCGACATGTCGGTCAGCGGCTGGAGTCCGCCGTTGTCGCTCGCGAAGCAGACCAGGGTGTCGCCCGCGTCCACGCGTTCCAGGATCAGACCGATCGCACGGTCGGTGGCCTCGACCATCGCGCCGTACCTCGCCGTCCTCGGATCCGCCCCCGGGTTCCGCGCCCGGAACTCGTCCACGGCCGCCTTCGGCGCCTGGATCGGGGTGTGGACCGCGTACGGCGCATACATCACGAACCACGGACGCCCGTCCCCTTCGGCCTCGAAACCGTCGATGATCTCGATCGTCTCCCGGGCGAGCCGGTCGACGAGATACTCACCCTCCGGCCCGTCGGCGAGGTCTCCGTTGCGATACGGGGGGAAATAGGACTTGGGGTGACCCGCCTTGTTGCCGCCCGCGTTCACGTCGAAACCCTGGGTGCGTGGATCGGCGCTCACGTGCCACTTGCCCACGAATCCCGTCCGGTAGCCGGCGCCGGCCAGCGTCTCGGCGAGCGTCCGCTCCTCCTCGGTGATCCGGAACCGGTTCGGGGGCGGCTCGAGGATCCGGTCCGCGTCCTTGCCGCGTCGCGGCGAGCCCACGGTGTGCACCCCGGTCCGACTGCCGTGTCGACCGGTCACCAGCGCGGCCCGACTCGGCGCGCAGTTCGGACCGTTGCAGGAGGCGTTGGCGAAGCGGACGCTCTCCCCCCGAAGCCGGTCGAGATTCGGCGTCCGGTGCATTCCGTGGCCCTCCGCCCCGAGATCCCGGCAGCCGAGGTCGTCGACCAGGATCAGGAGGATGTCGGGTGCGGGGGATTCGGATCGACCTTCATCGACCTGCCCCGCCGCGGCGGTCGCGACGAGCCCCGCGAGCACCCAACCGAATCCGCCCCTCGGGGAACCCCGCCGATCCGTCGATCGTCTCATCGCTCGGCCTCCATCTCGTCGATCCGCATCGGCATCGCGTCGATGAAGGGAAAGATCCCCTCGGGTGCGACCACCGCCGCGTAGCGGGCCTTCACCCCCCCGTCCTTGCCGACCAGCACCGCCTCGAATCCCTCGCCCGCGAGGTCGAACCGGGACCGGATGGCGTCGGCGACCCCGGCACCCAGCGGTTCCGCCGCCGCCATGCCGCCGCTCGCGTCCTCGACCAGGAATCCGCGGTCACGGAACGCGAGGATCGTCACGAGATCGCGGTCCGACCATCCCGTCGCCTGCACCGCGATGTCCGCGAGCTGGCGATCGATCATCTCGTCGGGGGCCTCCGAGGCGACCACGAGGATGCGGTTCCGCCACCGCATCGCATCGAGCATTCGCTTCGCCTCGGTCGTTCCTCGCGCCATGACGGGGTCGTCCTCCAACTGTGAACAGGTGACGTCGCATCCCGCGAGAAGGACGGTCCCGAGGGCGACCGCCGCGCCCCGACGAAGCACCGAGGCGATCACGGTGCCTCGCCTTCCGCGTCGAGACGTCGCACGAGATCGTCGACCGCGGCCTGGAGCTGCGCGTCATGGTCGGCGACCTCGTCGTCCGGCGTCTGGGCGATCAGGATGTCGGGGGTCGCCCCGTTGTTCTCCATGTCGGAACCGTCCGGCAGGTACCAGCCCCGGAATGGAAGGCGGAGGGACGTCCCGTCGATGAGCGAGGTGCCTCCGGTCGAGATCACGCTCCCGTTGGTGCGCTGGCCGACGAGGGTCCCCCGATCGAGGTTCTTGAACGCATGCGAGACGATCTCCGCGTTCGAATAGCTCTTCTCGTTGCAGAGCATGTTCATCGGCATCAGATACCGCTGGATGAACAGTCGGTCCTGCGGATAGGCGTCGACGACGGTCCGATCGGCGCCGCGCGGGATGGTGTACGCGTGGGCGGGCGACATGATGGAGGAGAGCAGACGATCGGTCGTCCAGCCGCCGCCGTTGTCGCGCACGTCGACGATGAGTCCCTCCCGTCCCTCGGTCGCGGCGAAGAGGTCCCGCTCGAAGTCGTCGAGCGAGGCCTGGTCCATGCTCCGGACGTGGGCGTAGCCGAGTCTTCCGTCGGACCATTCGTGCACCAGGGCCGCCCGTCGACGCTGGGTCGCGTCGTACACCAGTCGGCGGACCGCGCTGTTGGAGATCGGCGTCAGGAGGAGATCCAGTTCGATCGGCACCGCGTCCGCGTCGGCGTCGTCCGCCCGACGCACGCTGACCACGACCTCCTTGCCGAGCCGACCGCGAAGGCGTCCGCCGACCGTGTCGGGAGGCGTCGCGCCGAGATCGAGCGGAGCGAGATCGATGCCCGTGATCACGTCGCCCACGAGCAGCGGCATGTCCGAGGATTCGGCCGGTCCGCCCTCCAGCACGTTCGTCACGAGGTACCCGTCGTCGACCGGCTCGATCGCGATGCCGAGCCGACCGATCGACTGCGACAGCGGCATGTTCGCGGCCGGCGCCCGCATGCCCATGTGGGATGCGCTCAATTCGCCCAGGAGGCGGTTCGCGACCCAGTTGAATTCATCCGCGGTGCGGGTCCTCGCCGCGAGATCGTGGTACCGCTCGGTCAGCGCCGGCCAGTCGAGTCCCTTCATCTCGGGGTCGTAGAAGATGGATCCCATGATCGTGGCGGCCTCGAGGAACTTCTCGCTCGACTCCTGCTCGCGATCGATCCGGATCCGCATCGAGATGGGATAGTTGGTGGACTTGCCGCTCGCGGTGTCGATCGTCTTCGCACTTCCGCCGCCGACCGCGACGAGCTTGCCGCCGGTCAGGGAGAGCCCCATCATCGAGACGGTGTCACCGAGTCGCTTGCGACCGCTCCCGTTCCATTCGACGGAATAGAGGCCGGAGACCCCGGGCGCGGAGATCCGGTTGCCGAACAGGACCCGTTCGCCGGAGGGAAGCATGGCGAGCCGCCGCTCGGTCCCCGGGAGCCGGCTGATCTTCCGAAGTCGCCGGTACGCCGTCTCGAGATCCTCCCTCGTGAAGGGAGGATCCTCGGCGGTCTCGGCGTCCCCGTCATCGGCATCGGCATCGGCATCGCCGGCCGCCGCCGCCGCGAGCCTGCGCCGGACGTCGTTGGGATCCAGGGGCTTGCGCTTCTTCGCGGCCTTGCCCGCCTCCTCGAAGTACGCCTTCAGCTCGGGTTCCGCCATCTTCTCCAGGCGACGGTCGAGGAAGACGTACCAGATGTCCTCCTCCTCCCCGTCGCGCTCGCTCGAGAACGCCAGCGCCCGGGCATCGGCGGAGAACCGCGCGCCGCCGTCGTTGTCGGGGTGCTTCGAGATGTTCACCGGCGAAGCGGAACCGTCGCTGGGCACGATGAACACGTCCTGGTTGAAGTTCATGTCCGCCTGATCGAAGACGATCCAGGCGGAGTCGAGACTCCATTCGAATTCGACGCCACGGTCCCATCCCGATCGCAGCAGCATCTCCTCGCCCGTGGCGAGGTCGAGGATCATGATGTCGCCCAGTCCGCGGATGAAACCGAGCCGCATGCCGTCGGGAGACGGCGCCGGCCGGTGATCCTCGAAACCGGTGTCGAGAAGCGGAACGACGTCGAAGGTCACGGCGTCCGCCCATCGCTTCGGATCGAGCAGCGGGTCGTCCGGCGTCTCTTCAGCGGCCTCGTCCGCTTCGGCGGCCTCGTCGACCGGAGCGGCGGGATCGTCCTCCGGGGTGTCGGAGACCTCCTCGGCGGGCGTCTCGCCCGCATCCTCGACGACTTCCGCCTGGCCCCCTTCGTCGGAATCCCGTCCCGCCTCCTCGGGAACCTCGTCGGTCGCTTCGTCGGAGGACTCCTCCGAAGGTTCCGGCGGCGCGGTCTTCTCGGTGTACTGGTCGCGGATCTCCGCACGGGTCTTGGCGACGGTCGCCGCCATGATCGATGCCCGGCCCCCGGAGATCGAGGTGAAGTAGAGCGTCGTGCCGTCCGGACTCCACGCGAGATCCCGCTCGCGTCCGTGGGTGGTGGTGATTCGGCGCGAAGGCGAATCGTCGGCGGTGCCCCGCACCACGACCTCGCCGTACGCGATCACCGCGATCGACTTGCCGTCCGGATTGAGCGCCGCCTCCGTCACCCGCCGCGAGACGTCGGTGTTGCTCGTCGCGTCGAGGGCGTCCTCGGGCGCGGTCACGAGCATCGGTCGCGGTACCGCGTCCGGATCGTCGAGGTCGATCGTGTAGAGCGAATCCCAGCGATGCAGCACGAGTCGGCGACCGTCGGGCGTGACGTCGAAGCCGGCGACGTCGATCTCCTCGAAATCCGTGAGCGGCGTGATGGATCCGTCGACCAGCGAACGTCGGTGCACGTTGTGGGTGCGATTCTTGCGATCCGAGAGGAAGAGGACGTCGTCGTTGCCGGCCCACCGAGGCCTGCCGTCGTTGCCCTCCCAGTCGGCGAGCGGAAGGAACGAATCCGCGTCCATGTCGTAGAGCCAGACGTCGCGCCGATCATCGCCCCGGTAGTGGCGACGCTCCCACTTCGCCCCGCCGCGCTCGAACGCGGCGCGTCGGCCGTCGGGGCTGCGGACGTTCAGTCCCCCGAAGGCGTCGTGCAGGCGCTGGGGTTCGCCACCTTCGATCGGAATCTCGTAGGGTCGCGGAGACCGATACGCGTCCCCTTCGAGGTATCCCGTGAGTCCCACGACGATCCCTCCATCCGCGTTCCGGCCCACCCCTCCGAGGGCGACGGAGGCGTCGAGATCCGTGAGGCGGCGGATTCCGGTCCCGTCCGGCGACATCGCCCAGAGATTCGTCGTCCCGTCCCGGTCGCTTTCGAACACGATCGTGGAACCGTCCGGCGTCCACGCCGAATCATGATCGCGGCCTGGATGGCTCGTGAGCCTCGTCGCGGTACCACCCTCGAACGGCACGCTCCAGAGATCGCCTCGCCAACTGAAGACGACGGTCTCCCCATCCGGGCTGATGCTCGGGAAACGGGGCAGATCGACGTTGCCTTCACCCCGGGCGACCGTTGCGGAAACCGCTTCGCGAACCCCCGGCCCGATCAGGGCCAAGAGCAGGAGCAGCGAGCCCAGCCGGCTCGCGTGGGAGGAGATCGCGGGAAAGAGGGGCAGGACCAAGGATCTCGAGAACATGGCTAGAACACTCCAGAAAGCGGATTGGACGGCGATGAACCACCGCGATGCCGCCGGAAACGACGGCTCGACGCGGGAATCGAGTCTAGCCGAGCGAACGTCGGTCGGGCACGACCGACAGGCCCCGAACCGGTTCCATCTGCGCCGGTCGTCCCGTCTGGCGCCCCGGGGCGTCGATGGAAAGCCCGAAAAGAAGCCGCTCCCCCCGCAGAACCGGCGAACGGCGTCCGATGCCCCCTCCAAGCACGTACGAATCTGGAGAGGACGCCCGTCATGAAACCCCAGGACACCGAACAGACAAACCGGCTTCGCACCATCCTCCAGCGGATGGAACGCTCGATCGACGACGCCCGCGCCAGGCGGGTCGACGGTCCCGGGCGGACGGAGGCCGTCACGCCGCCCGCCGTCGCCCCGATCGCGGGGGGCGGACGCCTTCCTGCGGACCCCCTCGACACCCCGGTCGCCGACTCGCAGAAGGCGGATCCGAACTTCCCGAACGGCTCGACGACGGTCCGCGACGCCGGAACGATGTTCGACTTCAAGGGCCCCCGGCTGAAGGCCCGACCGAAGCGTTCTCACGAGGACTGATCCTCGCCGCGCGATCACGCCCGTCCACCACCGTCGGTGGTGTTGTAGAGTGATTCGATGCGAACCGAATCCCTCGAATTCCTCCGGCGTCTTCTCGACACTCCATCCCCGTCCGGACACGAGACGGCGGGCCAGCGGGTCTGGCTCGCGGAAGTGCGCGACCACGCATCCCGCGTCTGGAACGACGCGTACGGCAACTGCTTCGCCCGACTCGACTGCGACCACGCCGACGCCCCCACGGTGGCGGTGTGCGGCCACGCGGACGAGATCGGACTGATGGTCAACAACATCGACGACAAGGGCTTCGTGTACTGCCGGCAGATCGGCGGGATCGACCCCGGCTCGATCGTCGGAAAGCGCATCCACTTCGCTTCGAGCGTCCCCGGAGTCACCGACGCCGTCCTCGGGGTGATCGGCGCGACCGCCATCCATCTCCAGGATCGAAGTCGCGACGGCAAGGTTCGAAAGCTCCACGAACTCTTCGTCGACATCGGCTGTCGGTCGAAGGAGGAGGCGGAGGAGCGGCTCAACGTCGGCGACCCCGGCGTCTTCGCGGACCGGTCCGAGCTGATCGGGGACGACACCATCCTCGCCCGGGGTCTCGACAACCGCATCGGCACCTGGGCCGCCGCGGAGACCATCCGCCGACTGGCCCCCGACCGCGCTGCGCTGAAGTGCAACGTGGTCGCGGTGAGCACCGTGCAGGAGGAGGTCGGACTGGTCGGGGCCGCGATGATCGCCGAAGGACTCAAGCCCGACGTCGCGCTGGTGACGGACGTGGGACACGCGACCGACACCCCGGGGATCGATCGAAACCGACACGGCGACTTCAAGCTCGCCGGCGGGCCCAAGGTGGCGATCGGCGGTCCCGCCCAACCGCTCGTCGTGGCGAAACTCCTCGCCGCGGCCGAACGGGAGGAGATCACGATCCAGCGATCCGCGGTCCCGGGCAGATCGGGAACCGACACCGACGCCATCTTCCTCCGGAACGGAGGAATCCCTTCCGGACTCGTCAGCCTCCCGATCCGGTACATGCACACCACCGTCGAAATGACCAGCCTCGCCGATCTGGACGCGATCGCGTCGATCTTCACGAGGTTCTGTCGGGATCTCGAAACGGGCGAATCGTTCGTACCGACCATCGCCTGAGATTCGAAACCACCAATTCGGGGAATTCCACGACCTAATCGACGGGTGCGCGATCCGATCGGATCCGGCTCGCATTATCCTGAGGGACCCAACGCGGTCCCCGACACATGCTCGACTTCCTCTCGCAGACCCTCAGCAACTTCAGGCACACCGGTGCCGTCTGGCCCAGTGGCGGACGCCTCGCCCGCGAGATGACGGCGTCGCTGCGGAAGGCCGGCGGCCCCAGACGGATCCTCGAAGTCGGACCGGGCACCGGACCCTTCACCGCGATGATCCTTCGCCATCTCCGGCCCGGCGACGAATTCCACGTGGTGGAGATCAACCCGTTCTTCTGCAAGTTGATCGAGCGAAGGCACCTCGAGCCGTTCCGACGGCAGCATCGGGAAATCACGGTCGCACTCCACGAGTCCCCGATCGAGGATGCGCCGGTCGAGGGTCCGTTCGACCACATCGTCTGCGGGCTCCCCTTCAACAACTTCCCGCCGCCGCTGGTGCGCGGGATCTTCCGCCGAATGCTGGGACTTCTCGCCGAGGACGGGGACCTCGCGTACTTCGAATACGCCGCGGTCCGGGTGATGAAGGCCCCGGTCACCTCCCCCTCCTCCCGGAAGAATCTCCGCCGGATCGACGCCCACGCGAAATCGCTGCATCGACGACACCAGGGATCGAGGCGACTGGTGATGGCGAACTTCCCGCCCGCCATCGCGGTCCGACTGCGACACCAGGCCTCCTGAACCTCGAGGAGTCGTCGCCGCATCCCGCCGGAGCACCGGCCACGCCACCCCGAACCCCAGGACGATCCAAACATGGTCCTCGTCAACGAGCACTACCTGAAACTCGCCGCCGGATACCTCTTTCCCGAGATCGCCCGACGGGTCGCGGAGTACGAGACGTCGGAACCCGCCGCCGCCGACCGGATCATCCGATGCGGCATCGGCGACGTCACCGAACCGATCGTGCCCGCGGTGGTCGAGGCGATGCACGCCGCCATCGACGACCTCGCGGACCGGGACACCTTTCGCGGGTATCCGCCGCCGACCGGCTACGACTTCCTCCGCAATTCGATCGCCGAACACGACTACCGCGCACGGGGCATCCGGATCGACGACGACGAGATCTTCGTGAGCGACGGTTCGAAAGGGGATTGTGGAAGCCTGCTCGAGATCCTCGGTGGCGGCAATCGAGTCGCGGTGAGCGATCCCGTCTACCCGGTCTACGTCGACACCAACGTGATGGCGGGCAACACGAAGGAGGCCCTCGAGGAGGGTGGATACGACGGGCTGGTCACGATGGAGGCCCGCGAGGAGAACGGATTCGTCCCGAAGCCGCCCGCCGAACCCGTCGATCTCGTCTACCTCTGCTTCCCGAACAATCCGACGGGATCGACGATCGATCACGCGGGCCTCCGGGAATGGGTCCGCTGGGCGCTCGACCACGAGGCGCTCGTCGTCTACGACGCCGCCTACGTGAACTTCATCCGCGATCCGGAACTGCCGCGGAGCATCTTCGAGATCGAGGGCGCCGACCGATGCGCGATCGAGACCCGGAGCTTCTCCAAGAACGGTGGTTTCACCGGCGTCCGCTGTGGATACACCGTGGTGCCGAAGAAGCTCGAGGGTCGAACCCGCGATGGCCGACGCGTCCCGCTTCACGGACTGTGGAATCGCCGATGGTGCACGCGAAGCAACGGGGTGAGCTGGCCGGTCCAGCGTGGCGCTCACGCCCTCTACTCCCCCGAGGGGATCGAACAGACCTCGATGCTCATCGACCACTACATGACGAACGCCGCGATGCTTCGCGGCGGGTGCGAATCCATGGGGCTCCGCGTCTTCGGTGGCACCGACGCCCCCTACGTCTGGGTTCGCTGTCCCGAGGGGGTCGACAGCTGGGCGATGTTCGACCGGCTGCTCCGGAAGGCCCAGATCGTCACGACCCCGGGAGCGGGATTCGGACGCTGCGGCGAGGGGTACTTCCGAATCAGCGCCTTCAACAGCCGGGCGAACGTCGAAGAGGTCGTGAATCGCATGCGTGCGATGGTCTGACCCCCGCCGGCGAGTCCCGGATGCGACGCACGACGGCCCCCCGCTTCACCGCGAGGGGCCGTCGCTTCGATTCCGGTCGCTCCGATCCGTCACCCCGGTTCAGGCGGTGGCGTCGACGGCCGCGAAGCCGTGCTCCTGGATCAGTCGCTCCATGATCGCCTCGGCGGACGTCCCGGGGAGCTTCAGGTCCTTCAACACGTCCGAGAGGTTCGCGGGAAGCGACTCGTGCCCGAGACCGGAGAGGATTCCGGCGACGCGATCGGAGGCCGCGGCCGTCCCGAAGGACTGGCCACCGGCGACCGCGGGCACCGCCTGGATGCGACTGGCCGCGTGGGACTGGCTCGCCTGCTGGAAGGGATTCGGATTGAGAATGTCGTTCCAACGCTGCGAAAGATTCGCGATCGAGGCGTCGGTGCCGTCGTAGAGGGCCTTCGCGTCGCGGGCGACCATCTGGCTGAACTCCGAACGGTCGAGGAACGCATCGCCATCGCCGTCGAAGAGCTGGGCCATCGCGAACGGGAGATCGAGCTCGCTCAACGCGATCCGGCCCGATCCCTCGCCGCCGAATCTCGCCATCGCCTGATCGACGATCTCCGAGACGACGTGCTCGACCTTCATCGGTACGGCGTTCGACGGAAGGGTGGTCCCTTCGGACTGCTCGAGGAAGAGCCCGAGATCGACGCCGTCCACCATGCCGTCGCCGTTCAGGTCGAAGGTGGGATCGTCGGAGCCCCACGCGGACATGAACTGCTCGAGCCGGTTGGGATCGACCGTCGACTCCAGCTGCTGCTCGAGATACTGGCCGAGGTCCTGGCCGTCCACGATGCCGTCCGCATTGAGGTCGTACACCGGGTCCGCGGATCCCCACGCCGCGACGAAGCCGTCGACGGTGAGCGCTTCGCTCGCGGGCGGCGAATCGCCGACGCCACCCTGGAGATAGACCCCGAGATCGAGTCCGTCGACCACGCCGTCGGCATTGAGGTCCCAGTCGGGATCGGACGTGCCCCAGGCCCCGAGGAGCGACTGGAGATCGGTGTCACCGGACTGGGCCGCGGTCTGCGCCGCGAGCAGTGCGCCGAGGTCGGTGCCATCGACCGAACCCGATCCGTCGACGTCCCACGTCTGGTCGTTCGATCCCCATGCGGACATGAAGGCGTCCATGTCGAGGATCTGGGTGCTGCCCATCGGCGGCGGTGGATCCGAGGAGGGCGGCGCGGACGCCTGTCCCGTGCCGGTGTTCGAGTTCGTGCGAGCGAGGCCCGCGGGACCGAGAAGTTCGGGTTGGGAGGAGCTGATCTGCATGAGTGATTTCTCCAGAGGTGGAATCGTGGAGAGACGAACGCAACCCGCATGCCAGCGCGAGACGTGCCGCCGCGGACGTGCCGGCGGGCCTCGAGACGACGATCTGCGCGCGAAGCGGCAGGGATTGCGCCGATGGCACGGATTGAACGCGTTTCCTGCGCGAGGAGGTCAGTCGTTCCAGCCCGGAGGAGGCTTCGGGCGCGGCGGCACGGGGATCATCTCCTCGGATCCTCCCGGATCCTCCTCGTCCCGATCCTCGGCCGGGCGCAAGCCGTTGCAGACCACGAACATCTCGACGGATTCGCCCCGACTGGCGACCGGCTTGAATCCCTTCGCACGCTCGAACATCCGACCGGCTCGCAGGAGCAGGTCACGGTAGGCCTCGCCCTCGAAGACCTTCATCACGAGGTTGCCTCCGGGACGAAGCCATTCGGGAACGCGATCCAGCAGGTCGTTGCAGAGCCGGATGGAGCGGTGATGATCGCCGAAGGGATCGCCGGTGGTGTCCGGAGCCATGTCGGAGAGCACCACGTCGAAGATCCCGCCCCCGAGCGTCTCGAGATCCATCTCGCGAAGATCGGCCTCGTGGAGCGTCACGTTCTCCGGCAGTCCCGACGGATCGATCGGCTTGAGATCCACCGCGACCACCGATCCGCGGCGCCCGACCCGTCTTCCCGCGACCTGCGACCAGGATCCGGGTGCGGCGCCGCAATCGAGAACCCGGTCACCCTTCGAGAGAATCCGCTTCCGGTCGTCGATGTCGGTCAACTTGAAGGCGGCTCGAGAGCGGTAGCCCTCGCGCTTCGCCTGTCGAAACCAGTGGTCCTGCACGTCTCGCACGAGGTGTTCCGGATCGGTCCGTCGACGGTCGGCGTCGCGTCATTCCATGATGATCGGGCCGACACCCGTCGGGAATTCGGTGACCGCGACGCGGATGTCGCCGTAGGTCGTTCTCACCAGCACCGGATTCAGACCGCCTCCGACCTCGGCCACGAAGGTCGCGGGGTCGTTGTCGGGCGAGGTGCTGACCACCCGGGCCTCGGTGAAGCGGTTGTAGACCAGCCCCCCGATCGATCGAAGGTCGTAGATCCCGGTCGAACCCTTCGGTGCCCGGTAGTCGACGTCCGCTTCCTTCGTCACGAGGATGATCGGGTCGTTCATGGCGTGATCCGTGATGACCCGGATGTCGCCATGGCTCGTCTCGACGTCCACCCCGCCCTTGTTGTTCTTGACCCAGACCCGCCCGTGATCGGTCCGCACCCTCACGGAACCGAGATCCGCGGTCCGAATGCGGAAGTCGACCCCCTGGAAGTGCTCCTTGAGATCGTCGCTGGTCGCGACCACGCGCACCGTCTCCCGGTTCAGGTCGCCGGGAATCAGTTCGACGACGTAATCCATGTTCTCCAGCGAGGCTTCCGCCTCGTCTCGCCGAAGGTGCCCGTGGTTCGCGTGCCGGACCGGCTCGATGATGGTGTTCTTCAACCCCGGAATCGCCTCGACGAGGACCGTGCCGCCGAAGGAATCGATGTCGATGTCGACCGGACCGTCGGTCGCGACGACGATCCGGGGATCGTCGACCGCCATCTGGCCGTAGACCACGGAGTTGTTCATTCGCTCGAGGCTGGAGGTCGGCGTGGCGATGCACCCCCCGAGCGCGACGACGACGGCGAGGAGGCTCGTCGTCACGACCGGGATCGAACGTGCCGGAAGACGACGAATGGACGAGATCGAGTGGAGCTGCATGCGTGATCCTGCGGAGTGGTGCCGGAGCGAGAGGCCCCGACGATGTTGCGTCAACGGATCCGGCGTTGGACGAAGGCCGGAACACTTCGGATTCATCGACCGATTGGGGCTCGAAACTCGCAAGAGCCGACCCGAAAACCGGTTTCAACCCGGTTTCCGCCCCGATTTCCGGGAAGCGATCCCGAGCGGGACCGCGGCCGTAACATCTGGGCATGCCAGATCCCCCGTCGACGCTCCTGAGGCGATTCCTCCGGATCGGGCGTCCGAGGTGCCTCGCCCTCGGTTCGGCCTTCTTCCTGGCCCTCGCGGCCTCCGCACAGGATTCACCCCCGATTCCGACCTCCGGGGAAAATCCGCCGAGAAAGGTCGCTCCGACCCCGGCTCCGGAGACGAGCGACCGATTCCGGGTCCGGATCATGCCGGAGGTCGCCGCGGAGGCCCGCCGAATCCTGGAGGCGAATCGAGATGCCCGCCCGAGGCTCCTCGTGCTGCTCTGCGAGAACCGCGGCCGGATGGCGGGTCGGGATCCGCTGGATGCCCCGTTTCTCGAGCGACCGCAGCCGATCCTCTCCGTACCGCTCTCGGAGTCGATGCTCGCCGACGGCAGCACCCTCCTGCTGGGTCCGGACGAGACCGGCACGACCATGGTTCCCGATCGCCTCGG
>MDTG01287652.1_pt1 | contig 22047 bp, 20 predicted proteins | sample 811421 | NCBI WGS metagenome assembly MDTG01 (sample SAMN05326645, study PRJNA326480) | marine metagenome | isolation source: seawater | place: Pacific Ocean: South East | collected 2011 | reverse complement strand
TTTTCTATATGACTCAGCTAAAGATAAAAATAAGGTGAAGAAATATTTTAAAAATAAAATTTGGAATATTGAATGGTATATTACTGTAGTTTTTTGAATTGCATCAAGTAAACTGAAAGAAAAATAAGCCAATATAGCAAAAATAATACCTACATATGTATATGTTAGTTTCAAATTATTTATTTGAATTTTGTATATATAAATTCATAAAATATTTTTTTTAAAATAGGGTTTGCTTGTAACACTTGAGTCATTAAAACTGCAGTAATATTCTTAGATGGATCTACTAGAAAATATGTTGCTGCTGCACCAGACCAACCAAACTCACCTTTTGATCCTAAACTAGCATTTTTTTCTTTATCGAGCATTACTCTAAAACCCAATCCCCAACCATAAGGTATAAGATCATTTGGAATATTATCGAACTTATTTTCACCTATACTCAGTATTTCAAGAGGAAGTAAATTTAGATCTAAGTAGTTTTTATTTATTAATTTTAAATATTCCTTACTTAATAAAATATCACCATTTATATTCTCTCCATTTTGAAGCATTTTTGCAAACTTCATGTAATTATCTATAGTGCAAAATAAACCATGCCCTCCTCTTGCATACTGACTGTTTTTATTGGGATATCCATAATTATTGATAGTCTGAGGATTATTTGAAATTTTATTAAGTGAATTTGATTTTTGAATAAATTCGTATGAGGACATAATTCTATCTCTTTGATTTTCATCTACAAAAAAAGATGTTTCATGCATAAGGAGTGGTTTGAAAACATTTTTATCTAAAAATTCAAAAATATTTTGATTTGTTATTATTTCAATTATATGTGCAAGAACATCTATAGATACAGAATAATTCCATTTTTCACCTGGCTGAAATAGTAGAGGAAAAGATAAAATCTTATTAACTTCATCCTTTAAAGAACTTGTTTCTGAATGAAATAGTTTTGCTTCTTCATATTTTTTACCAATTGGATCATTTAAAAAATTATAAGAAAAGCCAGCGGTATGTAATAATAAATCTTTAATTGTGATTGATCTTTTTAATTCTTTTAAATTATTTTTATTATTTATAGAATTAAGAACTTTAAGTTTCTTTGCTTCAGGGAGATATTTTTCAATTGGATCATTTAATGAAATCTTTCCTCTCTGTATTAATATCATAGTAGCAAAAGCAATTATAGGTTTCGTCATCGACCAAATTCTATAGATTGTATCTTCGCGAATAGGATTTTTTTTGTCAAGATCCATAAATCCTACTTTGCCATTATAGCTTAGATTATCTTTGTGGATTGACCACTGGATTCCTTGAAAATATTTTTTGGAAATTAATGTCTCTAAAAGACTATTAAGCTCTTCTTCTAACATTTAATTTTTTCAAATAAGATTTTTAATTTTATTTACTAATTCAGAATTTATATTTCTTGGCCCTTTATCTTCTCTATTTTTATGTCTTCTTTCTCCAGGCAATCTGACTCCATCTAGTGATTTCATTTGATCAAAAAACTTTTCAGCGTGTTCATTCCAATTTTTACCAGCAATTAATTCTGGAGATAGCGCCATAATAAACTCACCACCTCTTGCTGGACCACCATCATTATTATCCTCATCCTTAGCCTCAAAACTAAAAAGATCACCTATTAAACCTGCTGCTAATAATTCTATCATCATTGCTATTGCTGAACCTTTATAATCTCCAAAAGTTAATAATACCCCACCATTTGCTATCTGAGAAGGGTCATCAGTTTTTTTACCTTCTTTATTTAATCCTGTTCCATATGGAACCTTATGTCCATCACGAGCTGCAACTTGAACTTCACCCATAGCCATTGTTGAAGTTGCCATGTCATAAACAACAGGAGTATTATTTTTTCTAGGCCAAGCAAAAGATATTGGATTAGTCCCAAATAAAGGTTTTTTAGCTCCTGCAGGTGCTACACTTGGTTTGTATGCTGTACATGCAATACCTACTAAGTTATTTTCAGCGAGTGATTCAGTTTCATGCCAGAGAGCTGCAAAATGGTGAGTATTAGTAATTGCTAAAACTCCTATGCCATGTTGACTAGCTACATTTACTAAAGAAGGTATTCCAACTTTAATTGCTGTTGGGGCAAATCCATAATCTCCTTCAACCCTAATAACATTTTGAGTAATAAGAGTATTTTGCGGTCTAGCATTTCCTTTAACTTTTTTGCTTCTAAGTGATGCCACATATCCTGGAATTCTAAATAATCCGTGAGAAACACTTCCATCTCTTTCAGCATTTGTAACTGTTGTTGCAACTGCATCAGCATTATATTTATCACAGCTGTTGTTGATTAGTGCATTATAAGCTAATTCATATATCTCTTCTAATGAAAGTGACATTGTGGTCATGATTAATCTCTTTTTTTATAAATAAATTGATATAATTATAACTTACATGAAAAATGTAGCTTTGCAAAAAGAACTTGTTAGTTTCCTTGGTGATAAATTCTCTTTATCAGAATCATCAAGATTTAATTATTCAAAAGGTGAAGATGTTTTTGATCCTATTTTACCAGATGCAGTCGTTTTTCCTGAAACAAATGAAGAAATTTCTAAAATTGTTCAAATATGTAACAAACATAAAACTCCAATTGTGCCATACGGAACTGGCACCTCTCTTGAAGGTAGTGCAGTTGGAATTGTAAATGGTATTACAATATCACTTGAAAAAATGAATAAAATTTTAAGTGTCAATTCTGAAGACTTTGATTGTAGAGTTCAGTCCTACGTAACTCGCGAACAATTAAATGAACATTTAAAAGATAAAGGAGTATTTTTTCCAATTGACCCTGGTGCAAATGCATCATTGGGAGGTATGGCGTCTACTTCAGCATCAGGTACAATGGCTGTTAAATATGGAACTATGAAAACTGTTGTTTCAGGATTGACAGTAATCCTTGCATCAGGAGAAATTATAAAAACTGGTACTAGAGTAAAAAAATCATCTGCAGGTTATAATCTTACAAATTTATTTATTGGCTCTGAGGGAACACTTGGCATCATTACTGAGGTTCATCTTCGTTTATCACCAATCCCTGAGTGTATAATGAGTGCAATTTGTCAATTTCAAAATCTTGAAGATGCAGTTCGTACTGCGCAAGAAGTTATTCAATATGGAATACCAATAGCTAGAATTGAAATGTTAAATAGTGATCAGATGGATATTAGTATTCATTACTCAGATCTGAAAAATCTTGAAATTAAACCGACACTTTTTTTTGAATTTCATGGAAGTGAAAATTCTAATAAAGAGCACATTCAAATTGTTGAAGATTTATCAGAAAACAATGGTGGAAGTAAATTTCAATGGGCAAATTCAACAGAGGAAAGAAATAAATTATGGAAAGCTAGACATGAAGTTTACTATTCAGTTAAATCTCAAAGGAATAACTCAAGAGTCTATACAACTGATGTTTGTGTCCCTATATCAAATCTTGTTGAGTGTATAAAATATGCAGAGGATGAGATAAAAAAATATGGAATAAAAGCACCGATGGTCGGCCATGTTGGTGACGGTAATTTTCATACCACGATAAATTATGATCCATTAAATAAAGAAGATTATAAATTGATTAGAGAATATAGTAATAAATTAATTGACAAGGCTCTTGAGCTTGATGGTACTATTACTGGCGAACACGGTGTAGGAATTCATAAAAAAGAATACCTAGTTAAACAACATCCTGACAACATTCCTTTAATGAGATCTATAAAGCATACTCTTGATCCTAATAATATAATGAATCCAGGAAAAATTTTTGATTAATACTAATACGTAGCTCTACCACCACTTAAATCAAAGACAGCACCAGTTGTGTATGAATTTTCTTCAGAAACTAACCAAGAAACCATAGAGGCAAGTTCGTCTACTTTTAGAAATCTACCCCTAGGTATTTTTGCAAGCATGTAATCTATATGCTCCTGGCTGATTTGATCAAAAATTTTAGTTTTTGCTGCTGCTGGTGTAACACAGTTTACTGAAATATTTTTATCTGCTAACTCTTTACCAAGGGATTTTGTAAGAGCTATAACTCCAGCTTTTGCAGCACTGTAAGGCATTGCATTTGGGTTACCTTCTTTGCCTGCAATTGATGCAATATTCACTATTCTACCATAGTTTTTTTTTATCATGTAAGGAACAATCGCTCTTGAACAATAAAAAACACCATTCAAGTCAATATCGATAACTTTTTGCCAGTCATCTAAAGGGTACTCCCATGTTTTAAAACTTGGACCTGCTATACCTGCATTATTTATTAAAATATCTATTTTACCAAATTTAGTTATAACATCTTGAGTTGCTTGCTCTACACTTTTGTATGAAGAGACATTTACTTGCATTGTACTGACATTATCTGGAAGAGATAATGAATCCATTAGAGATTTATCCATGTCCCAAATAACTATTTTAGCATTAGATTTTGAAAAACGCTCGACCATGGAAAAGCCAAAACCTTGTGCTCCACCTGTTACAATAGCAAGTTTATCCTTTAGGTCAATTTTATTCATATCAAATATATACTATCTTAGATAATGTTTATAGCATTATAGTTTAAAATAAATATTAACCAAGAGTTAGAGTGAAGATTTTGCAATATTTATGAAAATTTAGTAAAAGTTAATAAACTATGTCTAAAATTAATAATGTCTTAAGAACGCCAGACAAATATTTTAAAAATTTACCTTTATGGAATTATAAGCCCTCATATTTTACGAGTAATCTTTATAATTTAAAGGTTCGTATTGCTTATTATGATCTAGGTAGTAAAAATGCAAAAGAAACACTAGTTTTGACTCATGGTATGTCTGCTTGGTCGTATCTTTACCGTAGAATGATACCGCCACTAATAAAGGCGGGTTATAGATTAATTTTATTTGATCAAGTTGGTTGTGGTCGAAGTGATAAACCAGCTAAAGAAAAAGATTATACGTATCAACGTCACATAGGTTGGAATATTGATTTACTAATTAATTTTTTAAAAATTAAAGATGTATCAATAGTGCTTCAAGACTGGGGTGGTTTAATAGGTTTAAGAGTAGTGGCTGCTTACCCAGGATTATTTCGTCGCGTTGTGATTGCAAATACTATGCTGCCAACGTGTGATGATAATTTTTTTAAAGTTTCAAAAGGTTTTTATAATTGGAAGACATTTGCGTTTCGAACAAAGCTTAAAGATAATAAGTGGATTAAAGAAAGAGGAAATCGTTGGCCTGGTCAGATAATGGCACAAAAAGCAATTGGCCCAAGTAATCCTAAAATGAGTGTTAATGAAATGAATGCCTACAATGCACCATATCCAGATGATACTTTTAAAGCAGGTGCAAGAATGTTTCCAGAACTAGTACCTACTCCACTTTCAGATCCAACAAAACGTCCTGCTATAAAGGAAGCAGAAAATAATACTCTAGCTTGGGCTGTTTTTCAAAATTTTACAAAACCAGTCCTACTTGCATTTAGTGATGAAGATACTGTTATGGCAGGATGTGATATAATATGGAAAAAAGTTTGCCCAGGAACAAGGTATAAAGGTGTTAATCATAAGATAATAAAAGGTGTAGGTCACTTTCTTCAAGATGGTGGGGCTGATCAATTATTTGATGCAATTAAGAAATTTATTGAGGCAACCCCTCATCAAAAAATAAAACCTTTTCAACTAACACCAGCACTAAATACTAAAGATTTATTGGATAAAGAAAAAGCTGAAACTAAGGCTACTAAACTAGCAGTTGCTCATGGTGATAAAGGAATTTCATCTCCGTCAGATGGAGGTATTAGTTTTATTGAAAAGACTCCAAAAAAATAGAAAATCTTATCAATAAAAAGTTATATTCGATAATATTTTTCAGCGTTTTTGGAAAATAACATTTCTTTTTCGTTTAATGAAAAGTCTTTAGTAATTTCAAAATATGCATTCCATACTTTTTCATAAGTACTGTATTTCTTATCAACTGGAAAATTTGTAGAGAAAAAACATCTATCAACTCCAAAAATTTCAATACAATCATTTACAAGCGGTTTGATGCTTTCTGTTGTCCATTGTTGATCAAACATTCCTAGGCCAGAAATTTTTATTACTGTATTTGACACTTGAGCTAATTTTTTAAGACCATCTCTCCATTTGACTAAATATTCTTTATCTCTTTTTCTAGGTGTTCCTGCATGGTTTATAATATTTAAAATATTTGGATGAGATTTAATTAATTCTAACGCATAATCATACTGAGTCCACCAAAGATGTAGATCAAATGATAAATTATATTTTTCTAATAGAGAATAATTTTTTTTAAATGTTGTATCTAGTAAAGCTTCTTTAGACGCAAAGGAATTAATTGGGTCATTTTCAATATAATTTAGAAGATATCTTACGCCTCTGGTATTCTTCAAATCACATTGCTCTTCAATTTCTTTTTCAGCATTATCACTTAAAAGGTCAGAAAACACAACCATTCCATGAGGAAAGCCGTGTTTATCAGATATAGATTGAACCCATTTTGATTCTTCTACAGGACTATTGATACCTCCTCCACATTGAATATGCACTGATTTAATTAATTCAAGATTTTTTGCATCTTCTAAAAGATCATTAACTAAATAGTTTTTCTTCAAGTGAGAAATGTCACCTGTCGGATGTGGATTATTCATCCAGGGATATGGAAATACAGAAAGGTCCCACAAATGATGATGTGCATCAATTATATTCATACAAAAGAGTTATAGTATTTTTTTAGATATAATAAAAACATTAAAGATCACCTATTGGTGAGTCCATTTCTATTATTGATTTTTTTTTCAATTCTTGCCATAATTCATTAGGTATAGTTTGACTTAAATTTTCTATGTTATCTTTTACCTGATCTTCATTTATCATACCTGGTATAACAGACAATACTGCGGGATGGTGAAGAGGAAATTGTATTGATACAGCTCCAATATTTACATCAAAATCTTTACAAACTTTTTCAATAGTTTCTATTTTGTTTATTACTTCATTACTTGGCTGTCTATAATTATAAGTAGGTGATACACCAGATAAACCTGCAGCTAAAATTCCTGATTGATAAGGGGAGCCAATGACAACTCCAACATTATGTTTTTCACACAATGGAAGTTCCTCAAATAGTATCTTTTGCTTAAGTAAAGTATATCTCATAGCAACTAAAAAAAAATCTACATCGAACTTTGGAATAAAATATGGGATCAAACCATCACCATTAATACCAACGCCAATTGCTGAAATTTCTCCAGAACTTCTTAGTTGTTCTAATGCCTTCCAACCATTTTGCTTATCTAATTGATCAAGGTGAAATTGCATTTTCTCTTTTCCATGATAAAAAAAATCAAGATCATGAACAACCAACATATCTATTTTACTAAAACCAATTCTTTGAATACTATCCTCATAAGATCGCAAAATTCCATCATACGAATAATCAAATTTTACATAAAATTTTAAACTATTTTGAAAGTGATCATTTTCATTCTCCCAATGAGCATATTCCTGAAGAGGTTTGATTTCTGGTTTTTTTTTATCTAAAATTCTTCCTACTTTTGTTGATATAATAAATTTATCTCTATTAATTTCTCTTAATGCATTTCCTATGCGGTGTTCACTTCTACCCAAACCGTACCAAGGTGCAGTATCAAAATAATTGACTCCTAATTTTAAAGAGAAATTTATTAATTTTTCGGTCGAAGTATTTGTAATATTTTCATCTGAAATTTTAATTGGAGAAGCTCCAAAACCAAGTATAGGTAATTCAAATTTTGATTTTTCTAATTTTCTTTTATCTAAATAATTCATTTTTTAATATATAAAGAATATTGCATTGCCTACATTAATGCTTTAAAAATTATTTTACAGTAAATTATGACTTTAAACAAAGAGACTTTAAAAATTTTTAAACTACTTGGCAAATATGATACACCTACTGTGTGTAATGCTTTAGAACTATTGGATCCAAATTATCGAAATCAGGGTTATACTAAAAAAGAATTTTTTTGTTTAAATAAATCATTGCCTCCAATAATTGGTTTTGTAAGGACAGCAAAAATATTTTCAAATATTAGAAAAAAAGCAATGAATTTAAATCAAAAATTAAAATATTATAGATATATGGCAGATGAAAAATTACCTAAGATTTGTATAATTGAAGACACTAACATCAATCCCGTAGGATGTTTTTGGGGAGAAGTTCAAGCCAATATTCATAAGAATTTAGGTTTCAAGGGTATAATTACAAATGGTGCAATTAGAGACATTAATGATATTCCTAATAATTTTCAAATGTTATCAAGATCTGTATTACCAAGTCATTCATATTTACAATTATTAAACATAGGAAAGACCGTCAAAGTAAATGGACAAAAGTTCAAACACAATGATATAGTTCATGCAGACCATCATGGAGTAGTTAAAATTGATCCACAATATCTAAAACAATTACCACTTGCAATTAAACATATAGTTAAAAATGAAAAACCAATATTAGATTTGTGCAAAAGCAAAAAATTTACATTAAAGAAATTAGAAAAAATTTTAACCATTAAGCAAGATCATCATTAGAAAAATTAAAGCTATACGTCTGATCCCCAACCTAATGATGTCATGAAAGCGTTATTATTAGATGTTGTATCTAACCTTGAAAGTTGAGCAACTACCTTAAGCTTGCTTTTTAAAATAATTGAATAAGGTACTTCTCTGGGCAGTTTCGATCCATCTTCAAAAATTATATTATCAAGTCTTAAATGCAAACTTCGTAATGAATTAATAGTTATTTTATAATCATTAATTGGCTCTCTATCTTCAAATAAAAAAATTATTTTAAGCTCTGAATTGCTATCATTAGAATTAACAATGCATAATGACTCATGACTGTATTGATCACCTGAACTAGTCGTTTTATAGGGATTGCCTTTTATAGGAAGAAATGCGTCTGGAAAAACCCAAATATTTTTTCCGATATCATTCATTTTTGCTTCTAAAATATTTAATAAATGATGGAAAACCTATACTTAAAATTAATAGCAATCCTGTAAAAATAATAATTCCAACACCTGGAACATTTAATAGTCCTAATCCAAAAGATAACATTCCCAATATGAATACTGAAATTACGACACCCAGTATTGATCCTGATCCACCATAAATATACACACCTCCTAATACAACCATTGTGATTATTTCTAATTCCCATCCAAAAGCTATATTAGGTCTGACACTTGATAATCTACCAGATAAAAAAATTGCTGCAATAGCAGCAAACAGTCCATTTAGTGTAAATAAAAAGAAGGTATATCTGTCAACATTAATACCTGTGTATTCAGCAGCTTCAGGATTATTTCCTATAGAATAAATTCTCTTACCTATGATGGTTCTATGAAGAATAAATCCAAAAACTAAAGATAAGAATAAAAAACTCAAAAAAGCATATGGTATATATCCAAACAAATAGTCACTACCTAACGAAACGATAAATTGTGGAAACTTATTATAGTATTGATCTTCAAGAAATGAATATGCTAAACCTCTAAATAAAGACATTGTTCCAATAGTTACAATTATTGATGGAATTGCAAATCTAATAATAATTAATCCATTGAAAGCACCACATAAAATACCGCTGGTTAATGTAAAAATAATAACAAGATAAGTGTCAAAGCCAACACTTGTTGTATAACCAAGCACACAAGATGATACTGCAATAATTGATGCGACAGATAAATCTATTTGTCTTGCAATAATTACAAAAGTCATACTCAGTGCTATGATTGCTTTTTCACTAAAAAGAAAAGTACTATCTATCAGATTGTACATATCTAAAAAATATGGGGATATATTTGAATTAATTATTATTATTACAAACAGAACCATAAAAAGAACGAATTCTTTTTTGTAAAGAATATTCAATAATTTAAATGGAGGGTTATTAGGAATTAATTTTAACATTATTCGACCATAATAGTTTTGTCTTTTCTTTGTTCTGTTTTAGTATTTATTATAATTGCTATTAAGATTATTGCGCCTGAAATAGCAAGTTGCCAAAATTGAGATATGTCAACTGCGGGTAGAGCGTTTCTTATTAATCCAATTAATAAAGCACCTAATGTGCAACCAACTACTGTACCTACACCACCCATTACACTTATACCTCCAACAACACACGCAGAAATTACAGTTAATTCAAATCCTATAGCAATTTGAGATGATGCTACAGAATATCTTGCTACCCAAAGGTAACCACATAAACCCGCAAAAAAACCTGATAAAGAGTAAGCAAGAATTATGTATTTGTTCTCATTAATTCCAATATATTTAGCTGCATCTGGATTTCCGCCTAAAGAATATAAATTTCTTCCAAATCTAGTATGATTTAAAAGTACGAACATTAAAATAAATACAGCAACAGCCATCCAAAATAAAAATGATAATGATAAAAATTTGTAATGAATTAATGCTAGAAAATCATCTGAAAACCTATGAGAGTAAACTTGTTTTCCATCACTGACAAAATATATTAAACCTCTATAAATACTTAATGTTCCAAGTGTCGTAACAATAAATGGGACTTTTAAAATTGCAATAGAAACACCATTAAGTAAACCAAGAAAAGTCCCAATCAAACATGATAATACAATAAAAAATATTACTGGTAATTCAGGATATACAGTTGAAAGAAGAGAGATTAACATACCAGATAATGCTAAATTAGATGCAACCGATAGGTCTATAGCACGAATTAGAATTACAATCATTTGGCTTAAAGCTAAAATTATTAAAATAGAAGTATCAGTTAAGACATCTGATAAGCTCGAAGGTTTTACAAAAAATGGGTTAGCAATTCCTACTACTACTACTCCTAAAATAATAATTGCAAATAAAATAAAATCTCTATTTGTAATAACTTTTCTTATCATTTATTCACCACTTGCTAGTTTTACAATTTCTTCAGATGATGTTTTTGAAACATCTAAAGTTTTTTTTATTAAACCCTTATACATGACTACAACACGATCGCACATTCCAAGAATTTCAGTTAATTCTGAAGATATCATAATTATAGACATTCCATTATCTACTAGCTCTCCCATGAACTGATGAACCGCAGATTTTGATTTTACATCAATTCCTTTTGTTGGCTCATCTAATATTAATATTTCTGGTTTAGTAGATAGCCATTTTGCAATTACTGTTTTTTGTTGATTTCCTCCTGATAAACTTTGAGCAAGCTGACTCCAATATGAAACTTTAATATTTAATTTACTTTGTAATTCCTCTGCATTTTTAATTTCTTTTAATTTATTTATTATTAAATAGTCTGAATTTTTTTTCATGACTGCCATGTTAATATTATCTTTAACTGACATTAAACCAGTCATACCCAAGTTTTGTCTCTCTTCTGGAAGATAAACAATACCATTTCGAATTGCATCATCAGGTTTATTAATTTTTAAATCCCTTCCTTTAAAAAATATATTTCCTTCATCATATTTGTTAATCCCAAAAATTGTTTTCATTATTTCAGTTCTTCCTGAACCAATGAGACCATAAAATCCTAAGATTTCTTTTTTTCGTAAATTAAAATTAATTTTTTTAAATTGTGTTTTTTTATATAAATTTTTAACACTAAAAATTTCTTCTTCAATCTTAACAATCTTTTTGGGGAAAATTTGATCTATTTCTCTTCCAACCATGTAAGTAACTAATTGATCTTTATTAGTTTCAGAAATTAAGTCTGTTTTAATTAACTCACCATCTCTTAAGACTGTAAATTCATCACATACTTCCATAACTTCATCAAGTTTATGAGAAATAAATATGATAGATTTATTCTGGGTCTTTAAATTTCTAATTATTGAATATAGCTCATCAATTTCTTTTTGTGAAAGTGAAGCTGTGGGTTCATCCATAATCACTATATCTGCATCGTGAATTAATGATCTTGAAATCTGAACAATATGTCTTTGTGCTATACTTAAATCTTTAATTTTTTCATTAGGTTTTATATCTGCTTCTAGATTGCCAAGTAACTCTTTTGTTTTATTTTCCATAGACTGCCAATCGATTAATCTATTTGATTTAATTATATGATTTCCTATGAAAATATTTTCAGTGACTGTTAATTCATCAAACATTACAGATTCTTGATGTATCGCTGAAATACCTAACGAAAGTGAGGAGGTAGGATTGCTAATTTTTTGCTCTTTATTATTTAAGAATATTGTACCTTCATCTGGTTGATAAACACCACATAATATTTTAACTAATGTTGATTTTCCTGCGCCATTTTCGCCTAAAAGAGCGTGGATGCTATTATCTCTGAGTTGGAAATTTACATCTTGGAGAGCTTTAATTCCAGGAAAAAATTTTGAAATTTTTTTTAATTCAAGTTTCATAAATTAACATATGACCATTAAGCAATGGTCATATGTTTATATTGATTAATTTAGAATATTTCTGCGAATTTATCGATATTCGATGCATCAAATATAAATGGATCAGCCATAGCTGCAGAATTTCCTGCTCCTATACAAATTTCACCCATTCTACCGGTAGGAATACATTCTCCTTCTTGGCCTGTATAGGCTCCAGATGCAATTTGATAAGAAAGATAAATTGCTGAATAACCCAAATCAATTGGATTCCAAATTCCGAACTGTTTAGCAGAACCATTTTTTACATGAGCTTTCATCTCACTTGGAAGTCCTAAACCTGTTACATAAACTTTTCCAACAAGACCTTGATCTTCAACAGCTTTTGCTGCAGCAACTATACCTACTGAAGTTGGAGCTATAATACCTTTTAAATTTGGATATTTTTTAAAAAGACCTAAAGCTTCTTGATAACTTTTATCAAATAAGTCATCACCATAGACTGTATCAACCCATGTCATTTTTGAATACTCTGGTTTTGCAAATTCTTTTTTCATTTCTTCAATCCAAGCATTTTGGTTAGTCGCTTGACTTGTAGCACTTAATATTGCAAACTCTCCTTCATCACCCATAGAGTTTTTCATCCACTTAATATTGGATGAACCAATTAAAGCGGTATTTGATGGATCAAGATTCATCATTCTACCTTCTTCACCAACTCCAGAATCCCAAGAAATAACTGTTATACCTCTTTGCATTGCTTTTTTACCTATTGGAACAAGAGCGTCTCTATCATTCGCAGAGATAGCAATTGCGTCAACTTTTTGAGCAATAAGAGAGTTAATTACTTCAATTTGAGCTTCAGCTGTTGTTGTTGCAGGTCCAGTATAAATAACTTCAATTCCTCCAATTTCCTTTGCAGCTTCTTCACCACCTTCAGCGGCAGCTTCAAAGAAACCAATTCCTAATCCTTTAACAACTAAAGCTATTCGCATATCTGCAGAATAAGCGTTTGAAGATATTAAAATAAAAGAAAATAATGCTATTAATAATTTTTTCATAATCCCCCCATAATTTATTAATAAATATTATCTAACCTCTTATACAAATATAATGTAAGAAAATACAAAAACTTTGTAATATTTTATCCTGCTAGCTGTTGAATTGAATAAACAAAAGAGATAATGATATATTTTTATATTAAGAGAATAAATATAAGACTTTTTATGACTTCAAAAATCAAAGATGTAAGAGCAAAATTGTATACTTGGACTGGTCCTATACAAAAAATACATGAAAACTTTTGTACCAATGCTTCCGACTTAATTAATCAAGATAACATTACAAATGATAGATGGGCAACTTATAAATTTCTCAGTTGGTTAGTAGTAGAAGTAGAAACGAGTGATGGTCATATTGGAATAGGTAATGCAGCCTTATCACCAAAGCCATGTAAATCAGTTATTGATAATTATTTAACACCTGCGATTAAAGGTGAAAGTATTTGGGACTACGAACATATATGGCAAAAAATGTATAGACAGACTCTTGCTTGGGGAAGAAAGGGTGTGGGAATGACAGCAATTAGTGCTGTTGATATTGCTATATGGGATGCATTAGGTAAAACTGCAAAACAACCTGTGTTCAAACTTTTGGGAGGAAAAACAAAATCAAAATTACCATGTTATGCAAGTAAACTTTACAGTCAACCTCTTGACACTCTTGCTAAAGAAGCAAAAGATTATTGTGATCAAGGGTTTAAGGCTATGAAATTAAGACTTGGTTGGGGTCCAAATGATGGTGCAGAAGGTATGAGAAAAAACATTGAATTAATTAGAACAGTTCGATCAGTCGTTGGTGATGATGTAGATTTAATGGCTGATGTTTATATGGGATGGACATTTGAATATGCAAAAAGAATGATGCGTTTAATTGATAATGAAAATCTTAGATGGTTAGAGGAACCTGTGATTGCAGATGATATTGATGGTTATGCTGATTTAAAAGCATATTGTAGAACACCTATATCAGGAGGTGAACATGAATATACGCTTTTTGGATTTAGACAACTATTAGAAAAAAAAGCAGTTGATGTAGTTCAGTTTGATACAAATAGAGTTGGAGGAATTACTCAAGCACATAAAATTTGTGCCTTAGCTGAAGCGTTCCAGATACCTGTTATTCCCCATGCTGGTCAAGTTCACAACTTTCATGTATCGATGAGTAGCATAAATGCTCCAATTGTGGAGTACTTTCCTTTCTGGCCAGTTGAAATTGGGAATGAATTATTTTGGTATATTTTTGATGGAGAGCCACAAGCGAAAAAGGGATTCATAGAATTAGATGAAAAAAAATATGGACTAGGAATTGAATTATCTAAAAAATACTTAGATAGTTTTGAAATCACAGAATAGAGTTATTTGATAATTCTTCATTGTATGCAAATACTGCAGGACCACCGCCCGTAAACATAAAAATAACATTTTCATTTTTTTTTATTATTCCTTTTTTAACATAATCTATTAATGCTGAAAAACCCTTAGATGTGTATACAGGATCTAAAATGATTCCTTCTTTTTTTGCTAAAAGTTTCATAGCCTTTATTCCTTCTTTTGTAACTGAACCATATTTTTCACCAACAAAATTATTATCATGATTGATCATATCCTCTGTAAATTTTAAATTAAGATCTAGCATTCTTGCTCCTGCATTGCATATTCTTGTAATATCTTTTCTAATATTCATATCCCAATAAACAGGAGAAACACCTTGTATTCGAGTTGGCCAATTTAGAGCCCTTACTCCTAATTCACATCCAGCTTGAGTCATATTTGCAGCTGTAACAAAAAGATGGTCTGCCATAAAATTTTTTTCTTTTATCTGAATTTCCATTTCTGCAATTGCATTTGCATAACTAATACCTGCAAGAACAGTATCTTCTTCTCCAAATCCCCCATAAACTATTAATGGCTTTCTTCCTTTATCCAAAAGTTCTTTATATTTTTTGTCTAAGTATTTTGGAATATCTTCTAAATTTTCACCTTCTATAACATCTACATTAGCACCTAATATATTATACAATAAGAAATTTCCCTGCATCATTTTTCCTTTAATACCGTGCATTAATACTAAAAAAGTTTCTAAATTTAACTTATTTGCAGCAGCTGTCATTTGTCTGCACCAATTAGATTGAGATGATGCTCCAGTTAATATACAATCATATTCATTTGATAATGTTTTTGCCATTATAAATTCTAGGTGCCTAGTTTTATTTCCACCAAAGGCTAAACCTGTACAATCATCCCTTTTAATATATAAATTTATTTCAAGATCTTTCGATATATTGGGAAGGTATTCTAATGGCGTTGGAAGAATAGCTAATTCAATTCTTGGAATTTTATTAACTCTTTTAATGAGTTCATCTGATGATAATGGACTAAAATTTTTATTCACAAATTTGATATTTAATGACTGTGACGTTTTACTTCTGATCCACGTTTCCCAACTAAAAAATCTAAGTCGGCACCAGTATCTGCTTGAGTTACATGGTCTATATACATTTTTTGATAACCACTTTTTATTTCAGGAAGAACAGGTTTGTATTGTTCAAGTCTAGTTTTAATTATCTCATCATCAACTAGGAGATTCATAATTCCTTTTTCAACGTCTATTTCAATGTAATCTTTATTTTGAACTGCTGCTAAAGGGCCTTTAATTGCGGCCTCTGGAGCTGTATGCAAAATTACCGTTCCATATGCTGTTCCACTCATTCTAGCATCAGAAATTCTTATCATATCTCTAATTCCTCTCTTTAGAACTTTTTGAGGGAGACGCATATTGCCAACTTCTGCCATTCCAGGATAACCTTTAGGTCCACAATTTTTTAAAACTAATATAGAATTTTCATCTACCTCTAAGTCAGGGTTATCAATATTTTTTTGGAACTCCTCAACACTCTCAAAAACAACAGCCTTACCTTTATGTTTCATAAGCTCAGGTGTAGCAGCAGAGGGTTTAATAATTGCACCATCAGGTGCAATATTACCTCTTAAAATTTTAATACCGCCGTCAGCAACAAGAGGATTATCAAATTTTTTTATGACTTCATCATTCCAACATTTTGCATCAATATTATTTTCAAGAATTGTTTTTCCATTAGCAGTTAATGAGTCACCATTTAATAAATTTTTTTCTAATAATCTTCTGATCACAACAGGAACTCCACCAGCGTAGTAAAAATCTTCCATTAAATATTTTCCAGAAGGTTGTAAGTTAACCAGTGTTGGAATGTTTTTACCTGATTTTTCCCAATCGTTAAGTTTTAATTCTATTTCTAGTCTCCCTGCAACAGCTGCTAAATGAATAACTGCATTAGTGGATCCGCCTATTGCTCCATTTACTTTAATAGCATTTTCAAATGATTTTTTTGAAACAATTTTTGACATTACTAGATTTTCATTAACCATTTCTACAATTCTTTTACCAGACATATGAGCAAGTGCATATCTTCTAGCATCGACTGCTGGTATGGCTGCATTATTTGGTAATGACATACCAAGTGCTTCTACCATACTTCCCATTGTTGAGGCAGTACCCATAGTCATACAATTTCCTTTAGATCGACTCATTGAGATTTCTGCTTGGATAAAATCCTCTTCAGTAATTTTCCCTTCACTTAAGTCTGCATCAAGTTGCCAAACTCCTGTACCAGAGCCAATAATATCACCTCTATGGTGACCATTTAACATTGGACCTCCTGATACACCAATTGTAGGCAAGTCGACACTAGCAGCACCCATCAATAGTGAGGGTGTTGTTTTATCACAACCCATAAGAAGAACTACTCCATCTATTGGATTTCCTCTAATAGCCTCTTCTACATCCATACTAGCTAAATTTCTGAATAGCATTGCTGTTGGTCTTAAATTTGATTCACTTGCAGAAAAAACTGGAAACTCAAGAGGAAAACCTCCAGCTTCATAAACTCCTTTTTTTACTGACTCTGCTATTTCACGAAAATGTCCATTGCAAGGAGTTAATTCAGACCATGTGTTACAAATACCAATCACTGGCCTACCATCAAACAAGTGATTTGGGTGACCTTGGTTTCTCATCCAACCTCTATGAATAAAGGTATCTCTTCTGTGATCCTTTGAATTATACCAATCAGAGGATCTTAATTTACTTTTTTTTGTCATTAAAAATATCCTAAAGAATTAGCAATATTTTTGGATTTTTTAATACCGTAATTTGTAGGTCTAAGATAAGGCTCACGATCATAAACTTTTTTTACTCCCATTCTATATGCACAGACTCTTTTACCGTAACATATTAAGGAGTCAATTGATTGCATTATAAAAACTATTTTTGGAAGCATATCTTTATATTCTCTTTCAGCATTAACTAATTTATTTTGTTTAAAGTATTGATATATTTTTATAAATTTATCTGCTCCATCTAAACATGGCACTATACCTTTACAGCCAATTTTAAAGTTATCAATAATTTCTAGACCTCCACGTCCATTGAAAACAATAAGATCTTTTGGATATTTTTGAATTTCTTTTTGTATCAAATAAGATGAAGCTTCACCTTTAATTGCTCTAAAATTATCATATCTTTTGTATAATTTATTTATCTGACATGTAGACAAACCAACGCCAATATACTCTTTTGCATTCTGAACTCCTGTTAAAGTCCCTTTCGTTAAAGGTAAAACATTTTTAAAAAAATTATAACAATCATTATTAGTTATATTTTTTTTCATGATTGGTTGAAGTATCAACCAATCGACATTGTTAGATTTAGAAATATTAATTAGATCAACATAATCATTATAATTTTTTGCTTGAATAGTGATTGCCTTAGGTATTTTGTTTGGAGTGAATTTTGATACAATTTCAATAATTTTAGTTTTTTCTTTTAAGGATAGCTTATTTACCTCAGTTGCTAAACCTAATGCTGCAATTCCATGCGATCCTTGTTTAAAAATTAAAGAAATTTGATCCTCCATTAATTTGAAGTCAATTGAATTATTTTTATTAAAAAAAGTATAAAGAATAGGAAATATTCCTTTTATTTTTTTTACATTAATCACCAGTCAACCACAGTACCGTCATCTAGATAAGCATCAGTTGGTGACATTATTTCTTGTTTAAATGGATATTTCGCTGCTTCTTTTTCATTTACTTCAATTCCAAAACCAGCTTTTGTTGGAACTAGCCAATGGTCATTTACTCTTTCTATTGGTGTTAAAGATATAACGTCATCATACCATGGAACAGATTTATCCATAACTTCTTGGATAATATGGTTTGTTGTTGAACAAGCAAAATGCAAAGCTGCTGCTCCTGCGATAGGACCATTAGGATTATGCGGCGCAACACCTATGTTTGCAACAGAAGCTGCAGAAGCTATATTTTTTGCTTCTAATAAACCACCACAATGATTAAGATCAGGTTGAATTATATCAACTAAACGATTTGATATGATTTCCTCAAATTCTTGATGTCCAATTAATCTTTCACCTGTTGCAAGAGGACAACTAATTGAATTTTTAATTTGTAATAATGTTTTATTATCTCCAGGTAAAATAGGCTCTTCTATAAAAAAAGGTTTATAAGGTTCTAATTCTCGAACATATTGAATAGCAGAGATGCCAGATGCGCATCTGCCATGAAAGTCTACCATTATATCAATATCATCGCCTACTTTATCTCGCAAAGAAGACATTAATTGATTTACTTTTTCTAAACTTTTTACTGAATTTGTGTGGTGGGTAAAAGGAATAAATACAACTTTAAAAGCTTTATATCCTTTTTCTATTAAAGCAGATGCGTGTTCATTAAGCTTATTTTTATCCATTGTATCTTTATAAACAGCATTCATATCTCCCATTCCTAGATGTGTATAAATTTTTATTTTGTTACGCACTTTGCCGCCAAGTAATTGCCAAACTGGTACATTTAAGCTTTTACCGAGTATATCCCAAAGCGCATGCTCTATTCCACTTACAGCAGACATCCCTATAACACCAAGTTTCCAAAAACCATGCTTGGTCATTATTTGAAAGTTTTGCTTTATATTTCTAGGATCTTTACCAATCAATAATGGTTTTAAATCTTCAATTGCACCAACTACAGCTCTTGTTTTCCACTCTACAGTAGCTTCACCCCAACCATATATATCTTGATCTGTAATAATTTTTACAAATACCCAATTGCGCATTTCAGCGTTTACAATTGTTGTTTTGATATCAATTATTTTCATTCTTAAAAAATTTTTTCTTTATTTACAAATATCTCTACATCAACATTATATTCATCTAAAGCATTTTGATTAACTTTCATTCCGTGACCAACATCTTGAGGGATGTCGATATATCCATTTTTATCCATTAATATATGATTGTCAGTTAATTCCCATGCGAGTGATTTTAATTGTTGAGGAAACTCAGAAAATCTGCTTTTAGTTGAACTAGCGTATGGTTGTAAAGATGATGAAAGTTGTAAATGTGATGTAAAAGTATGATTTACATATTCAACATTATTATTTTCAGCAAAATCACATATTTCTTTTCCTGCTAAAATTCCACCTGCAATTCCAGCATCAATTTGTATAAACTTTACTTTGCCAAATCTAATCATATTTTTTGCAGATTCAATTGAATGACAAGACTCACCTCCTGCAAGTGGTAGATCAGTTTTTTTATATAGTTGACTGTACTCATAAAACGCATCAGAAAAAAAAGGTTCCTCTAACCAAGTAATTTTAGCATTTTTGAAAATCCTCATTCTTTTTTCTGCCTCATCAACATTAGTTCCCCATATGGCTCCCACATCAATCATTAACTCTAATTCATTTGATATAGCATCTCTTGCTGCAATAAGGTGTTCTTCATCACTTTTAAGATCAAGACCAAAATTTTCCCAACCAAATTTAACAGCTTTAAAATTTTTTGTTTTTAAATCTTTTGCTATTTGAAAAGTATCTTGGGGTGTCTTTCCAAATAAAACCGATGCATAGGCAATTTTAGGTTTAGTTTTTTTCATTCCTAAAAGTGAATAAATCGGACAGTTTTCTTTTTTTGCCAAAAGATCTAGAAGTGCAACTTCAATACCTGAAAATGTGTGTGGTGTTTGAGCAATCATTAATGATCTATGCTTAACACTATGAATTATTTTTTTTATATCGTTCAAATTATTCAAATCTTTATTTATTATTGAGTCACGAATTGGATTTGCTGCTGAATGTGATTTTGGACAAATAAAATTTGCTATTGATGTTAACGGTGACGCTTCACATTCACCCCAACCTACAAGTCCTCCACCTTCAACTTTAACAATTAATGCATCTTGACTTCCATCTGCCTCATCTAATATTTCAGGCATTGATAAATAAAAAAGTTGAATATTTTCAATCTTCACTTTTATCCAGCACCAGTATCATCATTTTCATGCATTCTTAGTGTGATACCTCCATCAACAACTATGTTAGCACCAATCATAAAATTACATTCATCTGATGACATAAACATAATAGTATTAGCAATTTCATCAGTTGTACCCATTCTTTTTATTGGTTGATGATTTTCTGCTTCTTTTCTTGCTGCTTGAGGATCTGGTTTTGTTTTAAAAAATCTTTCCACAATTGGTGTATCAATATATCCTGGTGAGATGGAATTAATTTTAATTCCTTTTGAAGCGTAATCGACTGCTAACGCTTTTGTTAACCCTATCACACCATGTTTAGCTACAGGATATGGAAAACAGTTTGGAATAATTTGTATTCCATGAACTGAAGCAACATTTACTATAGAACCTTTATTCATCTTCAACATATGCGGCAGTACAGCTTTACAACCAAACCAAACTCCGTCAAGATCTACTGAAAAAGCTCTTTTCCACTCACTATCAGGCATATTCAATGGCTCACCGAATACATTTATTCCTGCATTATTTATAAGGATATCTGGAGGACCATATTTAGCTATTGTCTTATTTACCATTTCATTAATAGATTCATAATTAGCAACATTTGTTTCAACAAAAAAAGCTGATCCAATTTTTTCATTAATTTTATCCTCAACAATTTCTGCTTTTGCAATATCTATGTCTGCAATCACAACATTTGCACCCTCTTGAGCAAACTTTATTGCTGTTTTTTCACCTATTCCTGATCCAGCACCAGTTATAATTACAGTTTTATTTTTGAATCTCATATTATTTAGATTATCTACTTAAATAGTTAATTAGCAAATTTAAAATCTGGTTTTCCCTGAACATCGGTATTAAGTGCAAACAAATTACCTGAGTGTGGTGCTTTTTCTAACTCTTCTTTAGTCATTCCCAACCTAGCTGTAGTGATAAAGAGAGTTTTTAAATCTTTTCCTCCAAATGTACAACTAGTAACATTAGGTACGGGTAGCTCAATTACCTTATCCACTTCACCATCAGGATTAAAACGAACAATACAAGAACCACCCCATCTACAGTTCCATAAAAAACCCTCCGAGTCTACTGTAGATCCATCTGGATAGCCTCTATCAAATTTAGCGAAGGTTTTTTTATTTAAAATTTTTTTATTTTCGAAGTCATACTCATAGGAATTTATAATTCCTGTTAAGGTATCAGTAAAATAGAA
>MDTG01316368.1_pt1 | contig 22048 bp, 25 predicted proteins | sample 811421 | NCBI WGS metagenome assembly MDTG01 (sample SAMN05326645, study PRJNA326480) | marine metagenome | isolation source: seawater | place: Pacific Ocean: South East | collected 2011 | reverse complement strand
GTTTGTCCTGTAGATTGTTTTTATGAGGGAAAAAATATGCTTGTAATTAAACCTGATGAGTGTATAGATTGTGGCGTTTGTGAGCCTGAATGTCCAGTGGATGCTATAAAATCAGATACAGAAAATGGAGCTGAAAAGTGGGTAGAAATAAACCGAAAATATGCAGAGATTTGGCCAAATATTACAGAAAAAAAAGACCCGCCTAAAGATAACGAAAAATATAGAAATGAAGAAGATAAATTTGAAAAGTATTTTAAAGAAAACCTTTAAAAATAAAAAAAAAGTTGAAAAGAAAATTAAAGTTAAAAGTAAGAAAGTTAAAGTTAAACAAGTTAAAAAAGCAGGTCGCCCCAAATTAGTTAAAAAGAATTTAGAAAAGAAATTAAAAACAAAAAATAAAGAAATTAAAAAAAATTTTAAACCAGCCGAAAATTTAAAATTTAATAAGGGGCCAGATCAAAAACCAGAAATTATAAAAATTAAAAAACAAGCTACAGAAAAAAGAGAGTTTAAGGTTAAGGACTATGTGGTTTATCCTAAACATGGCGTTGGTCAAATACTGTCTGTAAGTTTAAAAAAAATAGGTGGAATTGAAGTTCAATGCTATGACATAAAGTTCGAGAAGGATAAAGCTATGGGACTACTTCCCATAAATAAACAAACTTATCTTAGATCGCTATCTACTATCAACCAAGTAAATAAATCAATATCTATACTTAAAGGGAAACCAAAAATTAAAAGATCAATGTGGAGTAGGAGAGCTCAGGAGTATGAGCAAAAAATAACCTCAGGGAGAATATATGATTTAGCTGAGGTTGTGAGAGACTTAAATAAAGGTGATGATATTATGATAGATCAATCTTATAGCGAAAGACAATTGTTTGAAAAAGCCTATGAGAGAATTTTATCAGAATTTCAAATTGTATTAAATTTATCATTAGAAAATACTCAAAAAAAACTCAACAAAGCTCTAAAAAGGAATTTAGAGAAAAATCCTGACATTCAAAAAGAAGTGAAGAGTAATGAAAGTGATAGAAAGAGTAGTGCTGAAAATATAGAAGTTAGTAATGAATCAAGCATTGAAGATGAAAATGATAACGAGTAAAAAAAAACGCTTCTCAAACATGCGTTATGAGAAGCGTTTTTAAAAAAAGATACTATCTTCTTCTTTTTCTTTTTTTAGCTTTTTTCTTAGCTTTTTTCTTAGCTTTTTTTCTTCGTTTAGCCATCTTTAGCTCCCTGTTTATTACGAATCTTTATGATTCGTTATTAAGTTAATTTTTAAATATTTTATTATGTTATGTCAAACATATAATTTTTTATAAAGAGAGTTTTAAAAAATGAAAAAGATTTTAAAAAATTAAATTAAACAAAAGTTAAAAACATTAATGTTTATGCGATTAATAAACTGTTTTAATTAATTAATTATTATAAAGTTTTTCAAACTCTTTTTTATAAACATTTATTATTTTATACCTTTTAAGCTTCAATGTAGGTGTCATCAAACCATTTTCAATTGAAAACTTTTCATTGACAATGAAATATTTTTTAATTTTTTCGATTTTAGATAAATTTTTATTTATTTTTTCTATCTCATTGTTTAATTCTTTATCTTTCAAAATAATTTCATTATTTAGTACTAATAAAGCTACCAAATATGGTTTATTATCTCCATAAACTAACGCTTGATCGATTAAATTCGAGTTAGTTAAATTAGTTTCAAGTTTTACAGGCGAAATATTGTCTCCCCCTGGTGTTATTAAGATATCTTTTTTTCTATCTGTAATTTTTAAATAATTGTTCTCAAATTTACCTATATCACCTGTATATAACCAGCCATCTACTAAAACTTTATCTGTCTCTATTTGATTGTTCCAATATCCCAACATTACGTTTTCCCCTTTTATTAAGATTTCACCATCATCAGCAATTTTTACCTCGTTACATGCAAAAGGTACACCAACTGTCTCGATCCGAATATCATCTATAGGATTACAACTTACTACAGGTGAACTTTCGGTTAATCCATATCCTTGCAGAGTAGGTAGTCCTATAGAATTTAGAAATATACCTATATTACTATCCAGTGCTCCTCCACCCGAAACAAATGTTTTTAAACTTCCACCAAATTGTTTCTTAATTTTAGCTCTAACTAAAAATTCTAAAATATAATTAACAAATTTTTCTTTTAAAGTCATTTTTTCCTTTTTAAATTTTTTAGCGCCAAGTTTAAGAGTATTTTCAACCAATATTTTTTTTAGTCCTTGAGCCTTAGAAAATGACGAATTAATTTTTTGATATAAATTTTGATAAAATCTTGGGACTGCTGTCATAATATGTGGAGAGCATTCACCCATATTTTTTATAAGTTTATCTATACTTTCAGCATAAAAAATTTTTGCGCCAACAGCAACTTGAACAAATTGAACCGTATGCTCATATGAATGTGATAATGGTAACCAAGTTAAAAATCTTGGATCCTTTTTTACAATTTTGCTCAATAAATTGTAACCACCTTCACAGTTACTTAATATACCGCCATGCGATAAGACTACACCTTTTGGATTCCCTTGTGTTCCGGATGTATATATTATACATGCTGGATCTTTACGTTCCAAGTTTGTTTTCCAATTTATAATTTGATTATTTTTTTGGTTTTGAAAAAGATTTTCAAAAAAAAAAATTTTTTCGTTATTATTTTTTAATTTATCAAACGATATTATTTTTTTTACCTCTGGTTTATTAATAAGATCTTTGATCTTGTTAAACTGATTATCATTTGAAACAATTATAATTGATGGATTTGAATCCTTTATAATAAATTCATAGTCCTTTGATGTATAAGTAGTATAAGTAGGAACAGTAATACCCCCTGCAAGCATAATTGCCATATCTGAAATAAACCACTCAGGTCGGTTCTCAGAAAGCAAAAGACATCTTTCTGCTTTATTAATGTGTTTATTTATTTCTTTGGCTAAAAGATCTATTAAAGTAATAGTTTGATGCCAAGTAAATGTCAGATTAGGTTTTGATAAATAATTTAAAAAAATCTTACTTTTATCTTGTTGTTCATATTGATCAAATAAAAGCTCTAACAGATTGTTAAAATTTTTCAGTTTCATTTTTTTGGTGGGCAAAGAGAGAATCGAACTCTCACAGTAATAATACTATTGGATTTTGAGTCCAACGCGTCTACCAGTTCCGCCATTCGCCCAATATTAATAATTTAATTATTAGAATTATAGTATAAAACTCATCTGATTAATATGTTTAAACAAATATATAAAAGATCAATTGAAATCGCTTCCCACAAAAACTCAAAAATATTTCTAGGATTTATTTCACTTATAGAAAGTTTTATATTTCCAATACCACCAGATGTTTTTATTATCCCTATGACAATTGCAAAAAGGAGAGAATGGTTAAGAATAGCTATTATCGCAACATTGGGTTCACTGATAGGTGCTTGCCTTGGGTATATTATAGGTTATATTTTTTTTAATGAAATAGGAATTAAAATTTTCGAATTATACGGGGTTGATAATACAAATTTTTTAAAAGAAAAAATATCGTCAGAGAGTGGAGTATTTGCTTGGATTACATTATTAGCTATAGCAGGTTTTACACCTGTCCCTTTTAAATTATTAACGATAACCAGTGGATTTGTACATTTTAACTTTTTTTATTTTCTTATTGTCTCTTTAATAACAAGGGGTACAAGATTTTTTTTAATTGCTTTTTTAATAGGTAACTTTGGAGTGACAATGAAAAAAATCATTGAGAAAAAATTGTTAAAAGTCTCATTAATTATTTCAGTTTTAATAATTATGATTTCCTATTTTGTATATAAATTTTTAATAAGTTTTTCTAATTAATGTCTTTTAATTTTAATCTTAGACTTTATTTTCAACTAATTATTTTACTATGTTTAAGTTCATTATCTTATGCATTTTATATTGAATATATTGACGGTTATGCTGCGTGTATATTATGTAAGATACAAAGATTACCTTATGTTTTTGCGCTTGTTTTAGGAGTAATTGGATATACTAAACCTTTGAAATTAAAAATAATAGCTTTAATTTTTGTTGTATTTTTTATTAGTTTAATAATATCGACTTATCACGTGAGTATAGAGCTGGGGTTAGTAAAATCTCTATTTGTTTGCACAGATGACAACCTTAAGATATTTGAAAAAAAAGAGCTCCTGGAAAATATGAAATTAATCTCGCCAGATTGTAAAAATGTTAATTTTAGATTATTTGGGGCTTCTCTTGCGACTATTAATTTAATAATATCATTTGTAATTTGTTTGATTAGTTACTATTTATATAAAAATGCAAAAAACTGATAAAAAAAAATTAGAAGAATTCATTAGAGTAGATCATGCGGGAGAAAGAGGCGCAATTAAAATTTACGAGGGTCAACTTTTAGCTTTAAATACCTTGGTAAAAAATGATGAATTAAAAAAAACTATTGAGGAAATGAAAGAGCATGAAAAAGAACATTGCGAATTTTTTGAAAATGAGATCAAAAAAAGATCCATAAAACCTACAAAGTTTTTGCCTTTATGGGACTTGTTAGGACTTGGATTAGGCTTTGGAAGTACTTTACTTGGCAAGAAAGCAGCAATGCTATGTACAGCTTCTGTGGAAGAAGTGATTGATAAGCATTATTTGGACCAAATTAAACAAATTAAAAATGATGAAAAAAAATTAAGGAAGAAAATTGAAAAGTTTAGACAAGATGAAATTGAACATAAAGATATAGCTTATGATGAGGGTGCAACTAAAGAAGGTATTTACTCTATATTTGATAAAATAATAAAGACCGGGTCAAAATTGGCAATAAATATTTCAGAAAAAATTTAATTAAGGTTCAAGCTCAACATCCCAGTACAGATAATCAACCCAACTTTTGTGTAAAAAATTTGGGGGAAAATTTTTACCATTTCTATGGAGATCCTCTGTAGTAGGCTGAAATGGTCTTTGATTTAAGTGCATTCCAGATTTTTCAAGAAGTCTACCACCTTTTTTAACATTACAAGATGAACAAGCGGTCACCACATTATCCCAATCAGTTTTTCCACCTTTTGATCTTGGCAATAAATGGTCGAAAGTTAATTCTTTTTTGCTCCCACAATATTGGCAAGAAAATTTATCCCTTAAAAAAACATTAAATCTTGTAAAATTAGGGTTTGATAAAGGTCGTATATAACTTTTAAGTGCAATAACGCTTGGTAATTTCATGCTAAAAGACGGGCTTCTAATTACTCTATCGTAGTAAGAAACTATAGAAACCCTGTCTAAGAAAACTGATTTTATAGAGTCCTGCCAACTCCATAATGATAATGGATAGTAACTTAAAGGTCTGTAATCAGCATTTAATACAAGTGCAGGACACTTTTCTAATGAAATGCTGTGATCTTGAAAATTCATAATTAAAGTTAACCTAAAAAAAAAATTAATTCAATGGTACAAATTGTTAATTTTAAATTAAATAATAGTAAATATCTTTTTTATAAAGGCTAACCCTGTGCTAGATGCCTCTATTGGTATATGATGACCGCAATTTTTTATTATTTTAAGTTGAGTTGGTATTTTATTTCTATCAAGAAAATCTTTTGCCTCTAGTGAGGCTTCACAAGGTACAATTTCATCATTATCACCATGTATTAAAAATATATTCGTTTTTGATTTAATATTATTTTTAAGATAATTTTTACTAATTATTTTTCCTGAAAAACCTAATATACCAGAATAATTTATTTCTGAAGTGAGGCCTACATTTAAACACATCATACAGCCTTGGCTAAATCCGGACAAACAGATTTGTGAATTATGAATCTTAAATTCTTTTTTTATTTCATCTAGAAAAGTATTTACCATTAATTCACTTTTTTTACTTTCATTTAGAATATACTCCTCATCTTCAGAGTTCAAATCAAACCATTGATATCCAGATGGATTAATAGAACATTTCTCAGGTGCATTTGGGCACACAAAAAGAGTGTTAGGCAAAAATCTTTTCCAATTTAAAGTAATCGATGAAATATCACTCCCATCACCTCCATAACCATGTAGCAATATTACTACATTTTTAATTTCTTTATTCATGTCTGGTTTAACTAGTTTAGTATCAAGGCAAAATGTCATTTTTAAATTATTTTATTTTTTTTTTTTAATTAATGTAATAGAAACTTTTATGGTGTCTGAAATTTTAATTAAAGTGACTGCAATTGCACTTATAATTGCTGTGGCTGTAGTGTTAATTTTAGGTATAGGCACATTATTTAAAGGGGGACCTGCTAGTAAGAAATATTCAAATAAATTAATGCAATTACGAGTCCTTTTACAATTTATCGCCATAATAGTTTTAGTCTGTTTAGCATATTTTTTTAAGGATTAATCAAATTTTAGAAGCCAATTTTTAAATTCTTGGTCACTAAAATCTATTGATCCAATTATCCGCGCAAATTCTTTACCGTTTTTGTTTATTATTACGGTTGTAGGTATACCTCTTAACAAAAAGGATTTAGCTAGTTTCACGTCCGTATCATAAAAAATATTTAAATTTTTTATGTCAATTTCATTATAAAATTTTTCAATTTTATCTAAATTTTCTTGGCCAATATTTATTGGGATAATTTCAAGACTTTTAAAGCTTGAATCTATTGATAATCGATCAAGAGATGGCATTTCTTCTTTGCACGGCTCACACCAAGTAGCCCAAAAATTTATTAAAATTAGTTTCTTTTTATATTTGTTCAAAAAGATGTCTTTATTTGATCTGTTTTTAAAAGATAGGTTTTCGACTTTTTTTTGTTTTTCATGAATAACTAAATTTTTGATTTCACTTATTTCTTCAGAATTACTAGTAAATGTAGAAAAAAGTAAAATTATTGCTATAAAAAACTTATAAATAAATATTTTCATAATTTAATATATTATTAAGTAACATGAGGAAAAATAAAAACAACCAAACAGTTTGGAGCACCAGAACAAAAAAAAAATTGTCTTCTAAATTCATTAAGGCTGGTTCTTCTATTGATGTAGATAAACGTTTGTATAAAGAGGATATTGCAGGTTCAATCGCACATGTCCAAATGTTACAAAAACAAAAAATTATTTCGCTCAAAACAAAGGATAAAATTATCTGGGGATTAAAACGAATTAAAAATGAGATTGATAAAAAAAAATTTAATTTTGAGAAGTCTAAAGAGGATATTCATATGAACATAGAAAGTAGATTGCATGAATTAATTGGGGAAGATGCGGGTCTATTACATACGGCTAGATCAAGAAACGACCAGGTTTTAACTGACTTAAAGATATGGATGAAATCTTCAGTAAAGGAACTAGACGGATTATTATTGAAAGTCATTAAAAATTTAATTTTAATTTCTGAAAAAAATATAAAAACTATTCTTCCAGGTTTTACACATTTAAAAAACGCACAACCCATATCTCTTGCTCATTATTTTTTGTCTTGTGTTGAGATGTTTAAGAGAGATAGAAAAAGATTTGAAAATAGTTTTGACAACCTAAACGAAAATCCCCTAGGCGTTTGTGCGATTGCAGGTACTTCATTTAATATTGATAGATTATATACAACAAAAAAACTTAAATTTGAGAAACCCACTAATAATTCTATAGATACTGTTTCGGATAGGGATTTTGTATTAGACTTTTTATATAATATTTCAGTTTGTTCAATGCACATATCAAGGATATCAGAGGAATTAATTATATGGAACTCTGATCAGTATAATTTTATTCAACTTAAAGATAACCTCGTAACAGGCTCATCAATAATGCCTCAAAAAAAAAATCCTGATACCTTGGAATTTTTAAGAGGCAAATCTGGAACAACTTATGGTTCTTTAATTTCAATGCTTACAATTGTAAAGGGTTTACCGCTCTCTTACTTCAAAGATCTTCAAGATGATAAAGAATTCGTATTTAAATCATTTGATACAATAAAAAATTGTTTAATAATATTTAATGAGGTTATACTAGGCATAGTTCCAATGAAAGATAAGATGCTTGTGTCCGCTAGCAAAGGTTACACAACAGCTACGGATCTCGCTGATAACCTTGTAAGACATCTTAATATAACTTTTAGAGATGCATATAAAATTACTGCAAAAGTTGTTAACTATGCAGAAAAATCTAAGTTAGAATTTGAAAAATTAAGTTTAGATGAGATGAAAAAAATAGATTCTAGAATAACGAAAAAAATTTTAGACAACATTAAAGTTAAAAATAGTATTAAATCAAAAAAATCTTATGGTGGAACTTCTTTTGAAAATATAAAAAAAATGATAAAAATATATAAAAAAGGCATTAAATGAGAAAAATTTTAATTATTGTTTTGTTTTTTCTTGTTTTTGTATCATGTGGTAAAAAAGGAGATCCAGAATACAAAGGCTCGAATAAGGGTAAAGTTTTAATATATTTTGTTTAATGCAATATAAAAATAGAAATTTCTATATCGAAAGTGTTTCTGCAGCTAATTTAGTCAAGAAATTTGGATCCCCAATTTATTGCTATTCAAAAAATAGACTTGTGCATAATATCGAAATATTTAAACAATATTTTAAATCTACCAGCCCTCTTATATGTTTTTCAGTCAAATCTAATTCTAATTCGACACTCTTAAGAATTATAAAAAGCTATGGTTACGGTGCAGATGTAGTTTCCGACGGCGAATTAAAAAAAGTTTTATCAATCGGTTTTGATCCAAGTAAAATTGTTTACTCTGGGGTAGGAAAAAAGAAACTTGAACTAGATTACGCTATAAAAAAGAATATTTTGTTAATTAATGTTGAGTCTTTGAGCGAACTTAAAAATATTGTTCATCTCGCAAAAAAAAATAGAAAAATAGTTAATGTTGGATTGAGACTTAACCCTAATATAGATGCTAAAACAAATTCGAAAATTTCTACCGGTAGATTGCAAGATAAATTTGGTTTAAATGAAAAAGAATTTTTATTAATTGTAAAAAAATATAAACATATTAAAAATATAAATTTAAAATGTTTGAGTGTCCACATTGGGAGTCAAATTATAAGTAATAAACCATATAATAAAATGCTAAAAGTTATTGATAACATACTTAAAAAATCTGATCATAAATTCAGTTACGTAGACCTGGGAGGTGGTATGGGAATAGATTATTTAAATAATGATAAAATCATAGATTATCGAGTATTAAGTAAAAATGTTTATAACTTTGCCTACAAAAACAAATGTAAAATAATATTTGAACCAGGTAGGTCTATAGTAGGAGATACAGCGATTTTATTAACTAAAATAATTTATATTAAAAATAGCTTAAATAAAAAGTTTATTATAATAGACGCGGGGATGAATGATTTAATAAGACCAGCATTATATGATGCAATTCACGAAATTTTACCAATTAAAAAGAATAGGTCTACTGTATTGATGGAACATGACTTTGTAGGTCCAATTTGTGAAACCGCAGACCGTTTTTTAAGGAAAAAAAAATACCAAAAACTTGATGAAGGGGAAAGTTTAGCAATTAAAGATGTGGGAGCTTATGGATATGCTTTAACTTCAAACTATAATTTAAGACCGAAACCTACTGAAATACTGATAGATAAGTCTAAATTTAAAGTGATCAGTAAAAAAGAAAAAGTTCAAGATTTAATTTAAATCTATTATGAGAAGTTTATTTTTTTTAATTTTTTTTTACAGTGGTGTTATTATACTTTTAATTTTATTTTTGCCCACACTATTAATGCCAAAAAATATAGTTTTTTATGGAGGCCGATTGCTGGGTTATTGGACAAAATTTTGTTTAAAACTTATCATGGCTATAAATATAGAAATAAAGGGTAAGGAAAATTTAAATTACGACGATAAATTTTTTGTTGCTTGCTCACATCAATCAATTTTTGAAACCTTTTTTTTACAAACGCTATTCAATAAGGTGGTTTTTGTATTGAAAAAGGAGTTAACGAAAATACCTTTATTTGGATGGTATTTGTTAAAAATGGGCTGCGTGTCAATTGATAGAAATAAAGTTACTAAAGAAAATATAAATTTTAGTGAAAAAATTTACAATACTTTAAAATATACTAATCAAACCCTCATAATTTTTCCACAAGGTACTAGAAAAACTTTCGATGACAGATCTAAATTCAAAAAAGGCATAGGCAGAATCTACAAAGATACCAAACTTGCATGTTTACCTATAGCTATTAATTCTGGAAAAGCTTGGCCGAGGAATGGACGATTAGTTCCTGGTCAAACAATCACAGTATCAATTTTAAAATTATACACTGGGGGCTTAAATACAAATAACTTTGTAAATGATATTGAAAAATTAATATATAACGAACTAAATATTATCTCTTAGCTAAGCTTTCATAGGCATAATTATAAATATACTGTCATAATCACTAGGGTCTTTTATTAATGCTGGTGAAGACGTATCATTAAAGTAAATTTCTATGTTCTCTCCCTCTAATTGGTGGGCCACCTCAATTAAATACTTAGAGTTAAAACTGATATCTAAATCATGCTCAAACTTCACAGTTAGAGTTTCTTTTCCATCTCCGTTGTTTGCATTATTTACAGATAGATCCAATTTATCTTTTGAAATATTGAACCTCACACCGTCTTTTTTATCTGCAGAAACAGACGCAACTCTATCTACACTATTTTGAAATAAACCAAGATCTGCTTGAAGTCTTTTTTTATTATTTTTTGGAATAACTTGTATATAGTTTGGAAATTTTCCGTCTATTACTTTTGATGTAAGTGTACTATTATTTAGTATAAATTTAATTTTATTTTTTGAATTTGATAGCTTTATATCTCCATTAAAATTTTCTAGTAATGAACAGAGATGATGAATAGTTTTTCTTGGAAGAATTATTGGATCAAAGTTAATTTTGTTCGCAAGTTTCATTTTCGAAATAGACATTCTATGGGAGTCTGTTGAGACAGCTGTGAGAAAGTTTTTTTCATTATTTTCAGTAATATGAAAAAATATTCCACTTAAATAATGTCTGGTTTCATCTGAAGAGATTGAAAACTTACACTTATTCAATAATTTTAAAAAATTTTGAGAATTTATCAAAACTTCTGATCCATTGATATTTTGCTCTGTAATTGGAAATTCTTGAGCATCAATACAATTTAATTTAAAAATAGACTTTTCAGATTCTAACTGTAGTTTACTTTCAGATAATGACTCTACATTAATTTTTTTTCCGGTTGAAAATTTTCTTACAATGTCGTACATGATCGTTGAGTTTGTCGTCGTTTTTCCCTCCTGTTCAATTTCAACGTTGGATATTTTATGCACAAAAATCATATCCAAATCAGTAGCAGTTATGACCAAATTTTCGCTTTTTGCCTCAATCAATACATTTGATAAAATCGGAAGAGTGCTTCTTCTCTCTATAACATTTTGGCAAAAGCCAAGGGACTCTTGCAAATCTTTTTGATTAATACTGAATTTCATTATCTTTTTTATATAAAATCTGGTTTTTTAGAATATTTATACCATTTGAAATATCAATATTTTGCTCTTTTAACTTTTCAATTGTTTTTACCGAATGAATAATAGTTGTGTGGTCTCTATTGGAGAACTCTCTTCCTATTTCTGGTAAAGATTTTGTTGTCAATATTTTTGATAAGTAAATTGCAACCTGTCTTGGTCTAACTAAATATCTTGATCTTCTTGATGATAACATTTCATTTTTACTAATTTTAAAGTATTTGCAAACTAGGGTTTGTATATTGTCTATATTGATCTTTGTTTCATTTATATTAAGTAAATCTTTAAGAATAATTTTAACTTCACTTAAATTTGGATTTTTATTATAAATTCTGGAAAATGAAGCAACTCTATTTAGTGCACCAACTAATTCTCTAATACTAGTTCTTATTTTATTACTAATAAACTTTTGAGCGTCTTCAGATATAATTATTTTCTCCCCATACATAATATTTAGTTCTTCAACCTTTTTTTTTAATATGTTTAATCTTAATTCGTATTCAGGGTTTTGAATATCAATTACTAAACCGCCAGAAAACCTCGATTTAATTCTTTCTTGAATTTTTATAAGTTTGTTCGGGGCCCTATCTGAGGAAACAATAATCTGAGAGCCTTTATCAATAAGAGAGTTAAAAGTGTGAAAGAATTCTTCCTGCATAGCCTCTTTTCCAATCATAAATTGAATATCATCAATGATTAAAACATCGGTATTTCTAAAATTATCTTTAAACTTTACCATATCATTTGTCTTAATCGATTTTATGAACTGATACATAAATCTTTCTGCTGATATAAATGTAACTTTGTTTTTTTCTTTTAACTTTAGACCAATGGCATTTAACAGATGACTTTTGCCCATACCAACACCTGCATAAAGATATAAAGGATTATATTGACTAATATTTTCTGAGACTTTTTTTGACGCCTCAAAAGCAAGCTTATTACTTTCACCAATGACAAAATTATCAAATGATTTATTCTGGTCTATCCTGCTAAATTGTAGAAATGAATCGTTTAAAAAAGAAACTTTTGACTCAAAATCTTTATCATTAAGTCGATTTTTTTCTATTATCTTATTGTCAATTTTAAACTCTATTCTAATAATTTCTTTGTCAAATTTTTTAATTATTTTCAATATTTGATCTAAATATCTTGAAACTATCCAATCTCTAATGAATCTGGTAGATACCGAAACTAATATATAATTATTAAATTTATCTTCGAATACAATTTTCCTCAACCAACTTTCGAAAATTTCATTTCCAAATTGTAATTTTATTTCTTTTCTTATTTCTTCCCATTCAAATTTTTTTTTAGATTGTAAATTTAAATTATTTAGATTACTCATTGGAAACACCATCTAAATTCTTAAAGTTAATTATTCAATATAATTTTTTGTTTAAAAAAAAAAAAATAAAATCTTTAATTGTATAAATTAAAAATTGAATTTATTTTTTAGTTTAAGTAACAAAAAATTTACTATTTATTTTCATTAAAAATTAAAATTTAATTGACTCAACATATAGTTAGTTTAAAAAAAAATAAGTTATATGTGGTATTAGTAAATCTTAAGTTGTTTTTTTACTTAACTTTGGGTTGATTATAGTGAGCTAATCTTTCTAGTAATCCTTGAAATGTTTCTAGATGCATTTCCCTTTTTTATAATTCCAGTTTTTACAATTTTCATTAACTCGGAATTCAACTTGGGCAAGAAGGATAAGGCTTTTTTTTTGTCTTTAACTTCAATTAAACCGTTCATTTTCTTAAGGACATTTTTATACTTGCTTCGTCTAATTCTGTTAACCTGGGTTTGTCTTTTAATTCTTCTTACTCTTTTAATTGCTGATTTCGTGTTTGCCATGTTTCGATGGTATAACCTTTCAATTTACAGTGGTCAATATTTTTTTCAGTTTTGACATAAATTGCATAAGAATGTTGATCTATTTGAGATATAAATTTTTTTAATAACTCCATTGCAATTTCTGCTAAGACAATATTTTTTGTCTCTATTATAAACTTTAAATCTAGTTTGAAATTTACCATTATTGCCTGATAAACCTTTAAAGTCTTTTATTGATGAGCCACCTTGCCTTATCGCATATCTAAGTACAGACCTTGAGAACTTTAAGATTTTTTTTAAGTCTAATATTGACAATTTTCTTACACTTTTAGATGGAAGAATTTTAGATTTAAATAATATTTCATTAACGTAAATATTCCCTATTCCAGAGACTATTTTTTGGTCCAATAAGAAATTTTTGATATTTTTTTTTCTATTATTAATTTTATTCAATAAATAATTTAAATTAAATTTACGATCTAAGGCTTCAGGTCCAATTCGCGTGAAATACATATCAAATTCTTGTTTGTTCTTTAATATTTTAAAATATCCAAATCTTCTTGGATCATTATATATTAGTTTATACTTTACAAAATTAAAAATCACGTGATTATGTTTAATCGGTATCTGCGGGGACTGATAAAAACTTAAATTTGATATTCCACTTTTCATTTGCGGTATATGCAAAGTTCCTGACATGCCTAGATGTAAAATTAAATAATTGTTATAATTAAATTCAAATATAATATATTTTGACTTTCTCCTAATATTTTTAATTATTTTGTTTTTTAAGTATTTCTCAAATTGAAAGGGGACTTTATACCTTAAACTTCTGTTATAAACCTTAACACTATTTATTTTACAGTTTTTAATCCTTTTTATCAAAGATTGTGTGACGACTTCTACTTCTGGTAATTCTGGCATTTAATATTATATTACTTTAAAAACAAAATTAAACTATGCAACAAAATCTTCAGAAAAAAAAAGGTTTAGTCAAAAATGTATTTGATATTGTATCTAACAAGTATGATTTGATGAATGATTTCATGTCTCTTGGAATACATAGAAAGTGGAAAAAAGAACTTATAAGGACTATGAACCCATCTTTTTCAGACACACTAATTGATGTTGCTTGTGGGACAGGAGATGTGGCAAAATTATTTATAGATAACACTGGTAAAAATTCAAAGGTAATGTGTGTAGATTTTAATAATAAGATGTTAACAGAGGGTAAAAAAAGACTAAAAAAATATAAAAATATAAAATGGAAATTATCTGAAGCTGAAAAGCTTGAAGTTCCTAGTAACTCTTTTGATTTTTATGTCATCAGTTTTGGTTTAAGAAACACAAAAGATCTGAATAAAACTATATCAGAGGCGCATAGGGTTTTAAAAAAAGGTGGGAGATTTTTTTGTTTGGAGTTTTCCAAAATACAAAATGAAGGTTTAAATTTTCTGTATCAAAATTATTCAAAATTAATTCCTGCTTTAGGAAAAATCATTGTTGGAAAAAGCGAACCTTATGAGTACTTAATAAAAAGTATTAATAACTTTATAAACCAAGAAGAGCTGAAACAACTAATGATAGACAATAAATTTTATAATTCTAAATATAAGAATCTTACAGGAGGTATTGTTTCAATACATTCTGGATGGAAAATATGATAAAAAAAATTTTTATTTTGTTAAAAATTGCAAGAAAAATTGGTAAATCAAATATTATCTCGATCATTGAAAATACTCAACAAGTTCCATTGGGTATAAAATTGTTTTTTAGTTTAGTTTCATTCTCTTTTTCTAAAAAATCTGACTTAAACTTAAAAAATGACTTAAGTTCTAGTATTCAAGAAATGGGAACTACGTTTATTAAACTTGGCCAGTTTTTAGCCACGAGACCAGATATCATTGGTGAAGAATTAACTAAACAATTAGAATTGCTACAAGATAAATTACCGGCCTTCTCAAAACATGAGGCAGAAAGAATTTTAAAAAATGATCTTGGTGAAGAGCATGCAAAAAATATAATTTATTTTTCAGAGCCTGTCGCAGCTGCATCTATTGCTCAAGTGCATAAAGCCAAAATTAATGACTCTAATACTATAAAAGATGTGGCTATTAAAGTTTTAAGACCAAATATAAAAGTGACATTTAATGAAGAAATTGATGCCATTATGCTATTCGCTTATATTGTCGAGACATTAATTTCAAAAACTAAAAGATTAAAACTTGTAGAGGTAGTTTTTCTGTTTAAAGAAATTACCAATCACGAAATGGATTTAAGATTTGAAGCTGCAGCAGCAAATGAATATTCTGAAAATACGAAAAATGATATTGGTTTTATTGTTCCCAAGATTTACTGGAACTTTACAAGTGAAAACATTCTTACGCTGGACTGGGTCGATGGTGTATCAATAAGGGATAAAGCTAAAATATTAGAAACTGGCAAAGATCCATCAAAAATTGCTTCAGAATTAATTCAACATTTTTTAAGACAAGCTGTAAGAGATGGCTTTTTTCATGCAGATATGCATCAAGGAAATATTTTTATTAATTTATCAGGACAAATTGTTCCAATAGATTTTGGAATTATGGGAAGAATTGATAAACTCAATAGAAGGTACTTAGCTGAAATACTTTTTGGATTTATAAAAAGAGATTATAAAAAAGTTGCTGAAGTTCATTTGTTAGCTGGTTTAGTGCCAAAAAATGTATCAGTGGATGAACTTGCTCAAGCTTTAAGATCAATTGGTGAACCGATATTTGGCCAAAGTATTAAAGATATATCTGGTGGCAAATTATTAAAACAATTATTTGACATAACTGAAAAATTTAATATGCAAACCCAACCACAATTACTTTTGTTGCAAAAAACAATGGTGGTAGTTGAGGGTGTATCTAGAAAACTTGACCCAGAAACAAATATTTGGGAAACATCAAGACCAGTCTTAGAAAGTTGGTTAAAAGAAACAAAAGATCCAATTAAAAATGTGGTCGAAACATTAAAAGATTCTGCAGAAATAATTAAAAAATTCCCAGAATTACCAAAAGTCATGGATAATGCAAATCAGGCTTTAGCTTTTTTGGCAAGTGGTCAAATACCTCAAAATACAAATTCGTATTCTTCATTAAATGAAAAAAAAAATGAAATGAAATCAATTAGAAACCAAAGTATTATTGGTATTTTATTGCTTGTATTTTTAGGGCTCATAGTATTTTAATTCACTATGAACCACTTAAATAAAAAAAAAATACTGCTTATAATAACTGGAGGAATTGCAGCATATAAGTCTCTTGAACTTTTGAGACAATTATCAAAACACAATTGTATAGTTAGAACGATACTAACTAAAAGTGGGTCAGAATTTGTAACACCATTATCAATAACATCATTATCAAAAAACAAAGTTTATACTGAATTATTTTCTATGGAAAACGAGGAAGAAATGGATCATATCTCTTTGTCAAGATGGGCTGATCTAATCTTGGTTGCTCCTGCAACGACAAATATTATTGCTAAAATGAGTAATGGTATTTGTGATGATTTAGCTACTACTGTCATACAAGCATCGAATAAAACAGTTTTTGTTTGCCCAGCTATGAACGTTAGAATGTGGGAGCATTCATCAAATAAAAACAATATTGAGAAACTTAAAAGTTTTCGCTACAGAGTGATTGGTCCAATTAAAGGCGAAATGGCCTGTGGTGAGTATGGTCATGGAAAAATGATAGAGGTTTCAACTATAATTAATGATTTAAATCACTACTTTAAGACATCTTCAAAAAACTTTAAATATAAGGCAATTGTAACTGCTGGTCCAACGAGAGAATATATAGATCCGATAAGATTTATCTCAAATAAATCAAGCGGTAAACAAGGATATGAAATTGCAAATTCACTTTTAAATTCAGGTATTGAGACAACCTTAATATCTGGGCCTACTAATTTAAATCCAAATCCTGAATTAAATTTTATCAGTATAAAAACAGCAGACGAAATGTATGAAAAAACTTTAGAAAGTTTACCTTGCGATATTGCAATATTTTGTGCAGCAGTTGCTGATTTTAAAGTAAATAAATTTACTAATAGTAAAATAAAAAAAAATGACAAAATAAATTTAGAATTTGAAAGAAATATTGATATTTTGAAATCGATATCTAATAATAATAGAAAACCAAAACTAGTTGTGGGTTTTGCTGCAGAAACAGAAAATATAATTAATAACAGTAAAAGAAAACTTCTTGAAAAGGGATGTGATTGGATTGTTGCTAACAATGTTGCAAACCAAGAAATCGGTTTTAACTCCGATTTTAATGAAGTTTCAATTTTTTATAAAGATAAGAAGATTAATGATGAAAAAATTTCGAAAACATATAAATCTGTGATAGCTGATGAAATTGTCAAAAGAGTAATTAATCAGCTTAATTTTATTTAATGGTGAAAGTTTTATTTAAAAAACTTGACAATGGAGTTCAATTACCAAGTTATAAGACTAAAGGATCATCTGGTGTCGATTTAAGAGCTTTTTTAAAAGAAACTATTGAAATAAAACCAGATGAAACTAAATTAATACCAACAGGTCTAGCTATTGCACTACCCGAAAATTTAGAAATTCAAGTAAGACCAAGATCTGGATTAGCAGCCAAAGAATGTATTGGCGTTTTAAATTCACCTGGTACAATAGATAGTGACTATAGGGGTGAGATAAAAGTTATTTTATTTAATCATGGCAAGAAAAATTTTAGAATAAATAATGGAGACAGAATAGCTCAAATGATTTTAACACCAATTTTTAAAATCGAGTTTGAGGAGGTGGAAAGCTTACCAGAAACTATAAGGGGAGAGGGCGGGTTTGGTTCAACTGGAAAAAAATGAACTTAAAGGATAAAGAAATAGAGAGATACTCACGCCAAATTATTATTAAGAATATTGGAATAAACGGTCAAAAAAAAATAAAAAAATCCAAAATACTTATTGTCGGTCTTGGAGGATTGGGATGCCCAGCTGCAGAATATTTATCAAGAGCCGGTGTTGGAACTTTAGGTTTAATTGACAATGATAAAATTAATTTATCAAACATACATAGACAGACCATGTTTACTACGAAAGATATTAATAAATATAAAGTGGATGTGGTAAAAAAAAAAATAAAAAAAATTAATCCTCATGTAAAATTGAAATGTTTTAAAAAAAAACTTAGTTCAAAAAACATTAAAGGAATACTGGCACAGTTTAATTTAATACTTGACGGAACCGACAATTTTGAGAGCAAATTTTTAATAAATAATTTTTCTAAAATAAAAAAAAAAATTTTTATATCAGGCGCAATTAGTGGGTTTGATGGTCATATATTTAGCTTTAACTTTAAAAAAAGTTCCTCACCATGTTTAAAATCTTTTTATCAGACAATTCCTAAAGACAACATTCAAAATTGTGAGGCAGATGGTGTGGTAGGAACAATCGGAGGTGTAGTTGGCAATATTCAAGCAAGTGAAGCTATAAAAAACATTTTAAATATTGGTAACAATTTAAATAATAAAGTTTTAATTATAAATTTATTGAATTTAACCTTTAGGGTTAGTCAATTAAAAAAAATTAATAATGTATAAAATATTAATTTTATTAATCATATTTTTTTTATTTAATAATGCAGCTGCTGAGGAAAATTATTTCTTGTCTTTAAAATACAATAAAGTAAATGTCAGATATGGTCCAGGTATAAGTTTTCCAATTAAATTTATTTATATAAAAAAAAATTTTCCTGTAGAAATTGTAGATAAGAAAGAAAATTTCAGAAAAATAAATGATTATAAAATGAATAGTGGGTGGATACACATATCTCAACTTAAAAATAATTCTTCATCAATCGTGCTTTCTGAAAAAATACTTTTTAAAAAACCAACAAAATTTTCTAAACCACTAGCGTTGATAGAGCCTGGAAGACTTGTACAAATAAACAAATGTGATGAGGGATGGTGTAAAATTAAAAGCTCAGCTTATGATGGATGGATCACAAAAGATGATTTGTGGGGTCTATAATAAATAAGACTATTTACTTTTACTTGCCCACCATTTGTCTAAAACAAAATACCAAACAGAATTTGCAATTGGTTCTACAATAGCATCTGTAAGAGCAATCGTAAATGATACGTCTGCAACTAACATTAATACAGTTATGGCTATCGCGAAATGGCCAATTGTGTAGACAATAGTTCTTAATATTGACCCTTTGTTATTCTTATAAACGTCTCTACTTACTTCAAATATTCCCTTTGTAAATTCAGTCATTTAAATGGACTATCTAATACACATGCTACTAGGTGTATCCTTGCTTGTTCCCCTCCATTAAAAAAATTGTGATACTTTGTATTATTTGTAATCCATACCCTCCCATCAGCTGGTAAATGTTTGGCAACATTTTCGATGACCATGGAGCATCCTGGATTTGTAATTATTGGGACATGTAATCTACATTCAGGGTCCTTATGCCAACTTAAAGTTGATCTTGGCTCTTTTAATAGTAATCTTACTCTTCCTAATTTATATTTTTCGCTTAGAGTTTCATAAACTTCTTTAAAATAAGTCTTTTCAAACTCTGGTAATAATTTTGTATATTTAGACTCGTCTATATCAACATCTCTGGAAACCTCTTTTCCACTTTCATCAGCTATAGTCCAATATTTGCCTCTAATATTATTACCTTTAATTGAGCTCTCATCATTAGGTATTTGGTTTACTGGTATCGCTCCAAAATGTGTCACTCCTGGAGTTTTAAATTTTTTCTCCTTTAGAATTAAATTCAAATCGTTCCTTAATTTTTCAATATCAAATTTTATTTTAGGGACTTCATAAAAGTCCTCAAAAGAAAATTTTTGTGTATTTGTAGCTAATACCATATTGTTAGTTTAATTTTAAATCAAATCTGTCAGAATTCATGACCTTTGTCCATGCTGCAATAAAGTCATTGACGAATTTATCTTGCGAGTCACTGCATGCATAAACTTCGGCTAAGGCTCTCAATTCAGAATTTGATCCAAAAATTAGGTCTATTCTGGAACCTTGCCATTTAACTTTTCCAGTTTTTCTGTCTTTCCCAAGAAAGAACTGCTCTGATTTATCTGTTTCCTTCCAAGTTATGTTTATATCTAAAAGATTAACAAAATAATCATTAGTCAACGTACCTGGTTTTTTTGTAAATACCCCATTTTTAGAATTGTCAAAGTTTGTATCTAACACACGCATACCACCAACTAAAACTGTCATTTCAGGTGCGGTTAATCCCATTAATTGGGCTTTATCAATTAATTTTTCCTCGGCCGAAACAATAGATTTTGCGTTTTTATTATAATTTCTGAATCCGTCGGCTTGTGGCTCCAATAAACCAAAAGAATTTATATCAGTTTGATCTTGTGTTGCATCACCTCTGCCAGGAGTAAAAGGAACATTTATTTTTTTTCCTGATTTTGATAAAGCAATCTCTATGCCTACATTACCTGCAAGAACAATTAAATCCGCCATAGAAACAGATTTTTTCTCAACATTAAATTTGTTTTGAATTTTTTTTAGAGTTTTAATCACATTTTTAGTTTGTTTCGGATTATTAACTTCCCAATTAATTTGAGGCTCCAACATTATTCTCGCACCATTTGCACCACCTCTCTTATCTGAACCTCTGAAAGTAGAGGCAGACGCCCAAGCTATGCTTACTAATTCTGGTACAGATAATTTAGATTTAATTATCTGAGATTTTAAAAGCTTTATGTCTTTAATTTTTAATTTATAGTTATTTTTTTTAATTGGATCTTGCCAAATTAATTCTTCTTTAGGAACTTCATTTCCTAAATAGCAAACTCTTGGACCCATATCTCTATGAGTTAATTTAAACCATGCTCTACCAAACGCGTCAGCAAATTCCTCTGGATTATTAGAGAAATGTTTAGAAATAGGACCATAAGATGGATCCATTCTTAGAGATAAGTCCGTAGTCTGCATCATTGGCGGATGCATTTTATTTTTGTTATGCGCGTCTGGCACCATTTTAATTTTTTGACCATTTTTTTTAGGTGTCCATTGATGAGCTCCGGCTGGGCTTTTGGTTAATTCCCACTCATGATTAAATAAGCAATCAAAATAGCCCATGTCCCATTTTATTGGAGACTGTGTCCAAGCACCTTCAATACCACTGCTAATCGTATCAATACCTTTCCCTGATTTATAGTTACTATTCCAACCAGTTGCTTGATCTTGAAGTCTTGATGCCTCTGGATCTGGACCTTTATGAGATTCTGGTGCTGCACCGTGAGACTTACCAAATGTGTGACCACCAGCAACCAATGCAACTGTCTCGTAATCGTTCATGGCCATTCTTCCAAAAGTTTCTCTGATATCGTGTGCTGCTAATAATGGGTCTGGATTAGCATCGGGGCCTTGGGGATTAACATAAATTAATCCCATGTGTGATGCTCCTAGCGGTTGCTCCAAATCCCTTTTACCACTATATCTCTCAACACCTAGTAACTCCTTCTCCGAACCCCAATAAATATCATCCTCTGGCTCCCAAATATCAACCCTTCCGGCACCAAATCCAAAAGTTTTAAAACCCATTGACTCTAAGGCAACGTTTCCAACTAAAATAAATAAATCTGCCCAAGAAATACTTTTTCCATATTTTTGTTT
>MDTG01117538.1_pt1 | contig 22049 bp, 21 predicted proteins | sample 811421 | NCBI WGS metagenome assembly MDTG01 (sample SAMN05326645, study PRJNA326480) | marine metagenome | isolation source: seawater | place: Pacific Ocean: South East | collected 2011 | reverse complement strand
TCAAAATTAAATTCATCACAAGAAACTGACAACGCTACTCTCATCCATAGATCTTGAGGTCTTTCGATTGTTTTATTTTCAAATTGTAATAAGTAGGCTCTAGTTAGTGTAGTTAAAGCAAAATAATCAAACAGGTAGTCGCGATCATAATCAATTATTGATTCAATGGCTTCAGCATTTTCCTGAACTTTTTTATAATAAGTTTCATTTAAAAGACCATCATTAAAAAGGTTTTTACTAGCAACTACAAAGCCTGGAGTTTCTTTGTGCAAGGCATTAGCCTTTATTCTTCCAGCTAAATAAGAATAGTCTGGGTGTTCAACTGTCAGTGCTGCAGCTGTCTCTGATAAATAATTATCAATTTCAGTAGTTGTAATTTCGTTATAAAGACCTTGTATAGCTTTTTGCGCAATAGTAATTGGTTCTATTTCTAAGCCTGTAGAAAGAACTGCTATTCTATTAGTGATTTTATCAAGTGAAACTGGCTCTTTAACACCATCTCTTTTTGAAACCATCATAGAAGAAACTTTTGTTCCAGCTTGCTCTTTTAATAGATCTGTTTTATATCTTTGAGAAGATCTCTGTTCACGATACAAAACATAAGCTCTAGCTACTTTATGATGCTCTTCTCTCATGAGTGCTAGTTCTACTTGATCTTGAATATCTTCTATATGAATCATGTCCCCATCCGCAATTCTTCTTGTTAAAGCGGCAGTGACTGTTTCTGAGAGTTTGACTACAGTTTTATCTATTTCTTCATTGTTACGAATATCAGTTTGTGCAAGAAATGCTTTTCTGATGGCATTCCCTATTTTATCAGATTTAAAAGGGGTAATTGAACCATCTCTTCTTATGACACTCAGGCTGAAAAGGTTTATATTGCCTATTTTTCGGTTATCTTCTTTATTCAGAAATGTTTTGGAGACTTCTTCTCCATTATGTAGATTCTTTTTTTGTTCCATGGTGCAACCCCGAAGTTAATAAATTAAGCAAAATACACTAGATCTAGTGTTCTTTGCTTGATGAATATACTATAAGTAGTTTTTGTTAGTCAACAATTAAACTAATTTAATTCTTAAACTTGAGTAAATTCAACTAATTAATTATAAAAATACCCACACGTTTGAGGAAACTATTCACAATTTTATCAATACAAATTCTGTCTTTTAACGGGCCCTTTTTAAAAACCTAGTAATGCTGTGCAATCTTGACTCTTTTAGATTCGCAAAATTTGATGAAATTAAATGTGACTATATACATTAATGTATTCTTGAAAGGCGTTGATATTATTGAATTATGAAAAAAATTTTAGGTGTAGGTACCGCATTAGTAGACATAATTGCTCAAGTAGATGAAGACGTCATCGCAAAATTAGGCCTGAACAAGGGCTCCATGTCTCTTATAGAAGAAAAACAGATCCCAAAAATTCGTGAGTATTTTAATAGTCCTACAATGACCTCAGGGGGTTCAGTGTGCAATACTATTCATGAATTAAACAACTCTTCACATCAGGCAGCTTTTTTTGGAAAAGTAAATGATGACGATTATGGTAACGCTTTTCTTAGCGACATGGAAAAAGCAAAAATTCTCTTTCAAGGCATTAAAGAAAAAAATTCTCTACCAACAGGTTGCTGTAATATCCTAGTAACAAAAGATGGAGAAAGAACCATGGCAACTCATATTGGCATTGGTTCACAATTAAATGTAAAAGATATCACTAAGGAAAAGTTTGAAGGAATGGACCATGTTTACATGGAAGCATACTTATGGGATCACGACCTAACTAAAGCTGCCTTAAAAAAAGTAGGAGAACTTTCTAAGGAATTAAAATTTGAACTATCTTTCTCACTTTCTGATCCATTCTGTGTGATGAGAAATAGATCAGAGTTAGAAAACTTTATTTCTGAAAGTGTGGATTTAGTATTTTGTAACTTAGATGAAGCTAGAGAATTTTCTCAATCCGAACATATGTCAGATATCTCTCAATACTTCCAACATCTCAATAAAAAATTTGTAATGACCTCAGGTAAAGATGGCGGATATTTTTTTCATGGTGATAAAGTTGAGCACGAACCATCAATAATTATTAAAAATTTAATTGATACGACTGGAGCTGGAGATAATTTTGCTGCGGGCTTTTTAGATAAGTATTTATTAAACAGTCCCGTTAAAGAGGCTTTAGAATATGGGCATCAAAAAGCCTCATTAGTGATACAGCAAATTGGTCCAAGAATTAAACACATCTAATAAAAATATTCCTTGCAGTATAATTTCTTACTATATATCTTTCGCTTATGAATGATTTTAAAGTAAAAGATATATCTCAACACGCGTTTGGTAGACAAGAAATTGAAATAGCTGAAACAGAAATGCCAGGATTAATGGCCATAAGAGAGCAATTTGGCAAAGATCAGCCATTAAAAGGGGCAAATATTATGGGCTGTCTCCATATGACAATTCAAACTGCTGTTCTCATTGAAACGCTGGTAGCGTTAGGAGCTAAATGCCGTTGGAGCTCATGTAATATTTATTCTACACAAGATCATGCGGCAGCAGCTATTGCTGAAAGTGGAACTCCAGTCTTTGCATGGAAAGGTCTTAGTGAAGAAGAGTTTATCTGGTGTATTGATCAGACTATAGAAGCTGATGGTTGGGTCCCTAATATGATTTTAGATGATGGAGGAGACTTGACGGTTAGAGTCCATGAAAAATATCCTCACCTATTAGAAAATATTAAAGGATTATCAGAAGAGACCACAACAGGTGTTCATCGCTTAGAACAGATGGTGGAAAAAGGAGAGCTTAAAGTTCCTGCAATTAATGTGAATGACTCAGTCACTAAAAGCAAATTTGATAATTTATATGGCTGTAAGGAAAGTTTAGTTGATGGTATTAGACGAGGCACAGATGTGATGATGGCCGGTAAAGTTGCTGTCGTATGTGGATTTGGTGATGTTGGAAAAGGAAGTGCAGCAAGTCTTCGTGGTGCTGGTGCAAGAGTTCAAGTTACGGAAGTTGATCCTATATGTGCGTTGCAAGCTGCAATGGAAGGTTATGAAGTTGTGACGATGGATGATGCAGCAAAGTATGCCGATATCTTTGTTACTGCTACTGGTAACACAGATATTATTACTCAAGACCACATGAGAGATATGAAAGATAGAGCAATTGTATGTAATATTGGTCACTTCGATAATGAAATTCAAATTGAATCTTTACAAAATTACAAGTGGGAAGAAGTGAAACCCCAAGTTGATCAAGTTACATTTCCTGATGGAAAAAAACTGATTATTCTTTCAAAAGGAAGATTGGTAAATTTAGGTAATGCTACAGGACACCCAAGCTTTGTAATGAGTGCTTCCTTTTCAAATCAAGTGCTGGCTCAAATAGAGTTATGGGAAAATCATAAAAATTATGAAAATAAAGTTTATGTTCTACCTAAAAAATTAGATGAAATGGTTGCAATGTTTCATCTAAGTAAGGTTGGTGCAAAATTAACTGAACTCACAAAATATCAGAGTGATTATCTTGGATTAGAACAAGCGGGACCATTTAAAAAGGATACATACAGATACTAAAATATGAAAAGAGATTACTTCTTTACTTCAGAGTCTGTTTCCGAAGGTCATCCAGACAAAGTATCCGACAGAATTTCAGATGCGGTTGTAGATCACTTTATTGGAAAAGACCCTTTTGCACGCGTTGCTTGTGAAACTCTAACTACGACTAACAAAGTAGTTTTAGCTGGTGAAATTCGAGGACCTGTTAAAAGCGATCAAGAGGAAGTCATCAATAAAGTTAGAGAATGCATTAAAGACATTGGTTATGAGCAGGATGGGTTCCACTGGAAAAATGCTGATGTATCCTATCTTCTTCATGAGCAATCCAGCGATATTGCTATGGGTGTAGACTCAAATATTAACAAAGATGAGGGCGCAGGAGACCAAGGTATTATGTTTGGATATGCTTGTCAGGAAACCGAACAACTTATGCCGGCACCAATTTACTATTCTCATAAAATTCTTGAGCTCATGGCAAAAGGAAGAAAAGATGGCTCATTAAAAGGACTGGAACCTGACTCAAAAAGCCAAGTCACTTTAAAATATGTCAATGGAATTCCACAAGCAGTGACATCAGTTGTTATTTCTACACAACATCAAGAGGGTCTTTCACCTCAAGATATTAAGGTCATAGTCACACCTATACTTAAGGAGTCTATTCCTGCTAATCTTTTAGAAGGATTAAATGATGATGATTTTTATGTTAACCCAACAGGCAACTTCGTTATAGGAGGGCCTGATGGAGATACCGGTCTAACAGGAAGAAAGATTATAGTAGATACTTACGGCGGAGCGGCTCCACATGGTGGAGGAGCTTTCTCAGGAAAAGACCCTACAAAGGTGGATCGTTCAGCAGCCTATGCAGCTAGATATCTTGCGAAAAATATCGTTTCAGCAGACCTGTGCACTCAATGCACCATTCAACTATCATATGCTATTGGAGTAGCTAAGCCTTTATCAATTTATGTTAATACGAATGGGACTAATAAAATTGATGAAGAAAAAATTGAAAAAATTATCCCTGAATTAATGGATTTGACTCCTAAAGGCATCAGAGAAAAATTACAACTCAACAAACCTATTTATGAAACAACTGCTGCCTACGGACATTTTGGAAGAACACACGACTCGCAAAAAGGATTTTTTACTTGGGAATCTTTAGACTTGGTTGAAGACTTAAGATCATTATCTTAATTGCATTTCTTAAAATCAATTAAATCTGAAAAAGAATTAGATTGTATCACTGAACCAATTGCCAAAAACCTTGCTAATGGAGATATTATTTTCTTAGAAGGAGAATTGGCATCTGGTAAGACAACTTGTATTAGAGAAATTATAAAATCAGTTTCATTAATTAAAAAAAAATCTTTTTCCTTTCAAGGAAGCCCTACTTATCAAAAAGCCAACACATATGACTTTAAAAACTTAAATATTTTGCATTTCGATTTTTATAACTTGAAACAAAATGATCAAAATGACCTAGAAGACTATATTATTGATAATAGTATTTTAATGGAATGGCCTAGCAAAAATATGAATGAAAAATACAATTTAGAAGCATTATTTATTTCAATTTCAATTCAAAACAATGTTAGAATTTTTAAACTTCACACACATAGTATAAAATGGTTAAAAATAATAAAATCAATATAGCAGAAATAAAAAATTTTTTTTTAAAAAAAAATATTCAAGTTCAATCTATTAAGAAATTTAATTCAGACGCTTCAAATAAAGAATTCACTTTGTTTGACACGCCACATGAAAAATACTTAGCACTATCCTTTCGTAATCAACCAAAAGATTTTAAGCGTTATATCAATGCAACTAATGCACTACATGTATTAAAAATGCCGGTACCTCCAGTGATCTATTCAAGTAGAAAAAATGTGTCTATTCTTATGCACTATATTTCTAATGATAATGCTACAAAATATTTAAAGACTAAGCATTTAATAACTATTCTGCAAACAGCCTCTAATCATCTAATTAAGATAAGAAAGAGTAAGATTAAATTTGATAATATTCCTAAAAAATCCAATGACTCTCTCATAAAAAGTGCTACTTGGGGAGTTAGTCTTTACGTAGAACATTATAAAAAAAAAATTGATGGTTATGATTTTATTCTCAATCTTTTGACTAAAAATTTAAATAACACCTTTAAAAAAATTTCTAAATATAAACCTGTTCTAACTCATGGAGATTTCTTTCTCGATAATTTAATTTTTCATCATAATAAGGTCTGGATAATTGATCATCAGGATTTAGCTTATGATCATCCTCAATTAGATATTGCTTCTTTAATTTACGATGCGAGAAGAATTTATTCAAAAAAAATTATTGATAAGACTCTAAACTCTTACCTTCAAGATGTTAAAGCAAGTCAAAAACAAAATATGATCGATAGTATTCATTTAATTAGTCTTGCGAGAAATCTTAGAATCTTAGGAGCTTGGGTTTATCTGCATCAAAAAGGAAAAAAAAATTATTTAAAATCTTTTAAAAAAAATACATGGCATCAGATTAATGTTCATTTAGATTATTTAAATTTATACGAATTAAAAGACTTATTGGGCATAATTTACAAAGAAACAATTTTGTAATGGATATTTTAATTTTAGCTGCTGGTTATGGAAAAAGAATGGGAGATCTAACCAAAGCCACTCCTAAACCATTACTACCATTTAAAGAAAAAAATCTTCTCAGTTATGCTTTAGAAATAGCACAAGCAATCCCAGCTAAAGATATTCATGTTAATGTTCACTATCAGTCTAATCAAATAATAAAATTTATTAATACAAATTTCCCTCAAGTCAAAATTTCAGATGAATCAAAACAAATTCTAAATACAGGCGGCGGTATTAAAAAAGTTTTAACACAAAGCCAAGATCTTTTAATTTTAAATTCTGATAATTATTGGAATTTTAATATCTTACCTGATTTAAAATTAGGTATTGATTTTTTTAATCGTAACACAAATATTACAAACCTTTTATTTACTCACTCAAATAAAGAAGGTTTTGATTTACACCTCGATACTAATAAGCAAATTATCATTCCATCAAGTCATCACAATACACAGTTCCAAGGTTGTCACATAATAAGAAGTCATAGCCTCAAAAATTATTCAAATATTTTTCCAATTCAAGACCAGTGGAAGCAAGCATCAATAAACCAAACAATTTACGGTTTTTCTTGCCAGACTAGTGTAACTCATTTGGGTACAAAGGAATTATATTTGAAACACTCAGGTTAATACCTATATTAACATTATGTCTATTAAACAAATAAATGACTCTGAATTTAAAACAGAAGTTATTGATAGTTCAAAACCTGTTATCGTAGATTTTTGGGCTGAATGGTGTGGGCCATGTAAAACTCTTGGACCCATTCTTGAAAAACTATCTGATGATTTTCATGACAAAGTAGAGATTAAGAAAATTAACATCGATGAAAACCCTGAAGCTCCAGCAAATTTTGGAATAAGAAGTATACCAACTATGATTTTATTCAAAGATGGAAAAATTGTAGACTCAAAAATAGGTGTAAGTGGAGAACAAGACATTAAAAATTGGATATCTAGTAAGCTTTAAAAAGATATGTCCGAATTATCAATTGAATTAAGTTGGGATCTTAGAGATGGTGAGATGGCTGTCGGTAAGTTTTCTAATGCTCATGAAATAATTTTTACACCGAGTCATAAAATTATCACTGACGCTGCTCCTGACTGGGGCGGTAGTGCTTTAAATACAAATCCTGAGCAAACGCTTGCTGCATCTTTGAGTAGTTGTCACATGATGACATTTCTCGCCCTAGCAGCAAAAGCTAAATGGCCAGTATTAAATTACAAAGATAAAGCAATTGCATATTTGGGTAAAAATTCTAAAGGCAAAATGTCTGTTACAAAAATCACACTTCAACCCAAGATAAACTTTTCTGATGGGTTCACTCTTGAAACTGATGAGATGGAAAAAATGCAAGATAGAGCACATAGATATTGCTTTATTGCTAATAGTCTTTCAGAAGAAGTGGATGTGAAAATTTTATAAACCCTGAATGAATATAGAAAATAACAGTATACTTAATATTCATTTAAATCCTGAAGGCATTTTAAGAATAGTTTTAAATAATCCTAAAAGTCATAATACTTTATCAGAAAAAATGATCTTATCTCTACAGCAATCACTTGATGATGCTGCATCTGATGAAAAAGTAAGAGTGGTTATTATTGCTGCAGAAGGCTCAACCTTTTCTGCAGGACACGATTTAAAAGAAATGAAAGCTGGTCGTCTCGATCCTGATAAAGGAAAAAGTTACTTCAATAAAATTATGTTGCAATGCTCAACATTAATGCAATCTATAGTTGCCAACCCAAAACCTATAATAGCTGAAGTCAATGGGACTGCAACTGCCGCTGGTTGTCAATTGGTTGCAAGTTGTGATTTGGCTTACGCAAGCGTTTCTGCTCGTTTCGCCACACCGGGAGTGAATATAGGATTATTTTGCTCAACGCCGATGGTTGCATTATCTAGGAGTGTTGCCAATAAACACTCTATGGAAATGCTTTTGACAGGAGAATTTATTTCTTCCGATAAAGCTGCGCAAATAGGCCTTATAAATGAAAACGTGAAGGATGATTCACTTCAAAAATATGTATTAGAAAAAGCAATTATTGTTTCACAAAAATCAAAAATGACCCTAAAAACTGGCAAAAAAGCTTTTTACAAACAATTAGAATTAACTTTATCGCAAGCCTATGAATTTGCTTCAGATGTAATGGTTAATAATATGCTCAAACTTGATGCTGAAGAGGGAATAGATGCTTTTTTAGAAAAAAGAAAACCTAGCTGGCAAGATAAATAAGAAATATTAAAGATGATCAATCCATACAATATTGACCTTGATAAGAATATTGCGAACTATCAGCCTTTGACTCCTATTTCATTTCTAGAAAGGGCAGCAGATGTATTTCCAAATCATACTGCAATTATTCATGGTTCTTTAAAGCAAACTTATAGTAACTTCTATACGCGTTCTAAAAAACTAGCTTCAGCTTTATCAAAAAAAAATATTTTAAGAGGTCATACCGTTTCAACACTCTTGCTTAACACACCTGCAATGTTGGAAGCTCATTATGGTATTCCTATGTGCGGTGCCGTAATTCATGCCATTAACACAAGACTTGATGCTAAGGCAATTGCATTTCAACTTGATCACGCTGATTCAAAAATTCTAATTTTTGATAAGGAATTGCTTTCTGTTGTTAATGAAATTTTGTCTCTCATAAAATCAAATCCAATTTTAATTCAATATAATGACAATCAGTGTAATTATACGGACGACGACACTCATAGTGACAAAGAAATTATTGATTATGAAAATTTCATAGAGACAGGTGATAATGATTATCAATGGCTTATGCCAGAAGATGAATGGGATGCGATATCTGTTGGCTATACCTCTGGAACAACTGGTAATCCCAAAGGCGTTGTCTCACATCATAGAGGCGCTTATTTGCTTGCTCAAGGAAATGCCTTAGTGGCTTCAATGAATAAACATTCAGTTTACTTATGGACATTACCTATGTTTCATTGCAATGGCTGGTGTTTTCCATGGACAATGTCTGCAATTATAGGAACACATGTTTGCTTAAGGCAAGTAAGAGCAGAAGCAATATGGAGTGCTATGCAAGATAATCTTGTAACACATCTGTGCGGAGCCCCAATTATTATGTCTGTAATATTGTCAATGGAAAATAAAGAAAAATTTAAATTGAATGAAGAAATTAATTTTTTTACTGCTGCGGCGCCACCTCCAGAGTCTGTGCTAGCAGATATGAAGCAAGCAGGATTCAATGTAACTCACCTTTATGGTCTTACCGAAACTTATGGACCTGCTGTGATTAATGAATGGCATTCTGATTGGAATGCTCTAGATGCTTCATCGCAAGCCATACTCAAAGCTAGACAGGGCGTGCGTTATCTGCCTCTTGAAGGTTTGGCGGTTTTAGATCCAAAAAATATGAAAACTGTACCAAGTGATGGGAAAACTATTGGCGAAGTCATGTTTAGGGGAAATATCGTGATGAAAGGATATTTGAAAAATAAGAAAGCAAATGATGAGGCATTTGCAGATGGTTGGTTTCATTCAGGAGATCTGGCGGTTCTTCACGAGGATGGATATATTCAACTTAAGGATCGATCAAAGGATATAATTATTTCAGGCGGTGAAAATATATCATCTATTGAAATAGAAGAAGTTTTATCTCAGCATCCTCTTATTATTTCTGCTGCTGTTGTGGCAATACAAGATGAAAAATGGGGAGAGTCCCCTTGCGCTTTCATAGAGATTGGACCTGAAAATCAATTAACAGAACAAGATGCTTTAAATTGGTGTAAGGAAAAATTAGCAGGCTTTAAAGTTCCTAAAAAATACATTTTTGAATCTATTCCAAGAACCTCTACTGGAAAGATACAAAAATATATTTTAAGAAAAAGAGCTGAGTTAATTTTCTCCAGTAAACAATAATGAATTATAAAACATACTTTGACCATTTAGAGGTTCATGTTCAAGATATTCCTAAGTATTGTAATTTATTATTAAAAATATTTGAAGGAGGAAAATCAAAAGTCATTAATGAAAATGGCACATCTATGTTCAAAAGCCCAGAAGGTCTTTTTATTGAAATTAAGAAAAAAATGTCTTCACAACAATCAGTTCAAGCTGGCTTTTGTCAGCCTTGCCTAAGACGTAAAAATGCTAAACATTTTATCGAGCAACAACTTAACTTTATTATTATTGAACAAGCTCAGAATGAAAGGGGAAATATATATTTTTTTAAGGACCATGAAAATATTACTTGGCATATCAAAGATTATTTAGAGAAAGACCTCAATACAGATTGGTAGATCATAAAAACATAAAACCTGAAGATGTCATGAAGGGAGTTCACCTAATAGGTCACGGAGGCATAGAAAAACTAGTTTATAAAGAGGATTTACCTATTCCTGTTCCAAATAATCATGAAGTTTTAATTCAAGTTACTGCCGCTGGTGTGAATAATACAGATATTAATACTCGCCTAGGTTGGTATTCAAAAATAAATATTAAAACTATTAATAATCAAAAAAATTTAAATCTGAAAGATTTAGAAAATGAACCAGGGTCATGGACAGGCCATGAACTTTCTTTTCCTATTATACAGGGCGCTGATATTTGTGGGCATATTGTAAAAGTTGGAAAGAATGTTAATCAATCAAGAGTAGGTGAAAGAGTTATAGTTCGTTCTATGCAAAATCATAATAATGAAAAAAAAACAGTAGGCAGTGAAATTAATGGAGGTTTTGCACAATTTACCTCCATTGATAGTCGTGAAGCATTTTTAATTAATTCTAATTGGACAGATGTACAGCTTGCTTCAATGCCTTGTTCATATTCTACAGCTGAGGGTATGCTACAAAAAGCTTCTGCAGGAAAAGAAAATATTTTAATTACTGGAGCCTCAGGGGGCGTTGGTTCTGCTGCTGTTCAGTTGTCAAATTTAAGAGGAGCAAATGTTATTGCCCAATGCTCAAAAGAAAAATCTGAAGATTTAAAAATAATAGGAGCTCATAAAACCATTGATAGAAATGACTCTCTAATAAAATTACTAGGTAAGAATTCGATAGATTTGGTGGTGGATTTGGTTGGTGGAAAACAATGGCCTCAAATTTTAGAAATACTTAAACCTGGTGGGAGATATGTTGCAAGTGGAGCAATTGCTGGACCAATTGTAGAATTTGACTTAAGAACTTTGTACTTAAAAGACCTAATTATTTATGGCTCTACTTTCAATCACATTAATATATTCCACGATCTAATTAATTATATTGAGCGTAATAAGATAAAACCTATAATAGCTAAAACCTTTGCTTTAAAAGATATTAAGCTGGCACAAGAAATGTTTATGGAGAAAAAATTTGTAGGTAAGATAGTCTTAATACCTTAAAAAATATAAAATTTAAAATATGAAAGATATACAATTACCCGGCAATCATCATAAGACAGATGTAGTGATTATTGGAGCTGGACCATGTGGCCTGTTTACTGTTTTTGAACTCGGACTATTGGATGTGAAGGCTCATTTAATTGATAATTTAGATAAAATAGGAGGACAATGCTCGGAGCTTTATCCTGATAAAAACTTATATGACATTCCTAGTCGACCATCAGTTACAGGTCAGGAATTAACAGAGGATTTAATTAAACAAGCCGAGCCTTTTAAGCCTAGTTATCACTTAAATCAGTTAACATCTGAGATTATTCTTAACGAAGACTCTATAATTGTTAAAACAAATGCAGGCACTGTTATTGAGTGTAAGTCCATTGTGATTGCAGCAGGGTCAGGATGTTTTGTCCCTAGGCCATTGCCTGGTGAAAACACTAAAGACTTTGAAGGAAAAAATATCTTTTATTCTGTTAAAGATCGACAAGCATTTAAAGATAAAAATATTCTTATCGCTGGGGGTGGTGACTCAGCCTTAGATTACGTTTTAGGTTTTAAAGGAATAGCAAAATCTATTAATCTTTTACATAGAAGAAAAGAATTTAAAGCCGTGCAAGACTCTGTTAATAAAATGATGACTATGGTCGACAATAAAGAAGCAAATTTTTATGTTAATACAATTAAAAGTCTAAAAGATAATAACAATGGTCAGGTAGATGTTGAATTAGCTGATGGAACTATAATTGAAAAAATTGATGCTATATTTCCGTTCTTTGGATTGAAAATTGAATTGGGCCCTATTGCAGAGTGGGGATTAAATTTAGAGAATAATTTAATATCGGTGAACACGGAAAATTTTGAAACATCTGTTCCTAGAATATTTGCAGTCGGCGATATATGTCACTATCCAGGAAAATTAAAATTAATATTAAGTGGCTTCCATGAAGCAGCCTTAGCTGCAAAAAAAATATTTCATTATTGTAGTGATAAAAAATATGTTTTTCGTTATACAACTTCTTCTAGTGATTTAAAAAAAAAACTTGGCGTAATCTAATACTAATGAATTTTCTATTTTTTTTAGGTGACGCAACCGACTGATCAAAATATTAGACTTCAACTTATGAATTTTCTAAAAATAAAAAACGTTCCAACTGTTCAATGGAGCTCAGATAGACCATTAAATTTCAAACCAAGATTTAAAACTTTTACATATTTAGTTCTCGGGCTAATTCTATTTGGTTTTGGTGAATCTTTATTAATTCATTCGATGATAGGACTTAGCCCATGGTTAGTTTTAGCAGAGGGTATTGCTATCAATCTGAATTGGTCAATTGGTTTTGCTACTTTTGCTTGTAGTGTTGGAGTGTTATTAATTTGGTTACCGTTAAAGCAAAAGCCGGGGGTAGGTACAATTTTAAATATCATCATTATTGCTGGCACAATTGATCTATCTATGTATTTATTTAATTTTTTAACAAATAGCTATTTAACTAACCTAATAGTAGGTTCTTTAGGTGTTGCACTAGTAGGATTGGGAAGTGGTATTTATTTGATAGCAAACCTAGGCCCTGGTCCAAGAGACGGATTAATGACTGGCCTTCAGAGGGTCACTCAATATCCAATCGCATGGGTAAGAGTGAGTATAGAAGTTTCTGTCGTTTGTGTAGGGTGGATACTCGGTGGCACAGTTGGAGTAGGTACGTTACTTTTTGCTTTCGGCATCGGGCCAGCAGTAGCTTTCGGACTTTCTCTTGTCGTTAAAATTAACAAAAAATTTTAGATAACAATTTAGCCTTTTGCATACCAACCGTTATCAATATAAAAAGCATTTCCATTTATAAAACTCGCCTCATCAGAAGCTAAATAAAGCACAGCTGAAGCAACTTCTTCAGGACTACAAATTCTGCCTTGCACATTTTTCAGATCTGCTTCATTCCATTTTTGACCTAAGGCGTCAAGTTCATCAATTTCTCTGAGTCCATGATCTGTTTTTACAAATGCAGGGCATACGGCATTACATCTGATATTATGGTCTCTGTATTCTACAGCAATAGATCTTGCTAATTGTAAAACAGCACCTTTTGTCATGCAATATAAAGACTCATACGCAAAACCCTTTTCTCCTCCAATTGAAGATGTAATCACAATGGAACCACCGCCATTTTCCATCATATGAGGAATAATTTTACTACAAGTTAAAAAAGCAGAACGAACATTAATATCCATGAGATATTCATAATCTGTTTCAGTGGTTTCATGTAATGGCTTCACAATAATTGTCCCTGCGTGATTAAAAAGAATATCTATTTTATTAAATTTTTTTATAACATCATCAACAGACTTTGATATTTCCTCAGACTTTGAAACATCCGTCTTAAGAAATACGGCCTCACCCCCACTTAAATTAATTTCAGAAACTATTTCATGACCAGCTTTTTCATTAATATCTAAAATTGCAACTTTAGCACCTTCCTTACAAAAAAGTTTTGAAGTAGCTCCCCCCATTCCAGAAGCACCACCTGTGATAATTGCAGTTTTATTGCTCAATTTCATGTGTGTATAAGACTAAAAAAGTGTTGATAATATTGATAAATATCATTGTTTGTATTCATCAATCTATTATGTAAAATTTGCATAGAAATAACAAGGAGGAATGTTAAATGAAATTTAGCAAAAAAATAATAACACTTGTTGCGGTAGTTTTTTTATCTGCAGTACATACTGTTAAAGCAGGAGACTCAAAAGATCCAATCAAAATGACACTTCATGATTGGACGGGCCAGTTAATTACAACAAATATTATGGCAGAGGTTCTTAAGAAAGCCGGTAATAATGTTGAATTAGTTCAGGCAGACTATATTGCTCAATTTGCTGGTCTACAAACAGGAGATCTTCATTTAGCAATGGAGATGTGGGAAACTACTGGTCGTGATGCAATGGATGAATACACAGCTGATGGCCGTGTAGTAAATATTGGTTCAACAGGAATGAATGGTATTGAAGAGTGGTGGTACCCATCTTATATGAAAGAACAGTGTCCTGGCTTACCAAATTGGGAAGCATTAAATGATTGTGCGGAAGCTTTTTCAACTGCTGAGACATCGCCAATGGGAAGATACTTAGGCGCTCCTGTAACTTGGGGTGGATTTGACGATGAGAGAGTCGAAGCACTAGGTTTGGATTGGGAAGTAATTCATGCAGGCACAGACGCTGCATTATTTGCTGAACTAGAGTCAGCTTATCAAAGAAAAGCTCCGATTATGTTATGGGTTTATGCTCCTCATTGGGCTCCTTCAAAGTTTGATGGAGAGTGGGTTGAATTTCCAGCTTACACAAAAGAATGCTATACAGACCCATCATGGGGAATGAATAAAAACTCTTCATATGATTGTGGCAAACCAACAGGTCCAATTTGGAAAGTTGCATCAAGCCAATTACAAGAAAAATGGCCTAATGCATATAAAGCAGCTGAAGCATTCACTCTCAGTAATGATGAGATGGGAAGTATGATTGTGGCCGTTGACTTAGAAGGTGGAACCGTAGAAGGAGTTGTTGCTGATTGGATGACTAGCAATAAATCTAGATGGGAAAGTTGGATTAAGTAATTTTCACTTAACTTTTTTTACCTAGGGGCTGAAACAGCCCTTAGGTTACTCTATATGCTTTATAAGAAAAATTACTTAAGGATAAATTTTTTTCTTTTATTAGGACTCACTTTATTACTGTATTTATATGGAAAAGAGTGGTGCTCAAATTTAGGAATTGAATGGGCCATTAAATACCCGAAGCATTTAATCTTTCCTCTAAAAATCTATATATCCAATTTCATAAAATGGCTTATGAATGATGCTCATTTTATAATTTTTAGCTTTAAAGATTTAACAAGAGCTATTTCTTGGATAATAGAGCAGCCCTATCAATTTATACTTTCCTTATTTGCTATGGGTTTTTATAGAGGGCAAGGTCAAGAAGCTTTATTAATTTTACCAGCTCTTAGTTGGACAGTAGTAATAACAATCATAACAAGCCTAGCAATCTACACTAAAGATAAAGCTTTAGTTGTTTTAGTTGCATTATCTTTTTTTTATCTAGCGGTATTTGGTCAATGGAGCAGTGCTATGATTACTCTTTCGTCTATTATTATTGCTGTCCCTATCGGAGTTTTATTAGGTTTAAGTTTAGGTATCGCTTCTTATAAATCCCAAAAAGTTGAACAATTTATCAAGCCTATTTTAAGTTTAATGCAAACTATTCCTGTCTTTGCGTATCTTGTCCCAATTTTAGTAATGTTCGGATTTGGTCCAGTATCAGCATTAATTGCAACTATTATTTATGCTATGCCCCCAATGGTTCATACAACAATTTTAGCACTCAAAAGTGTTGACCCTCAAATTAAGGACTTTGGACTAATATCAGGCTGTACTAACAGACAATTAATGTGGAGAGTTTTAATACCCTAAGCCAAATCAACAATTATGGTGGGAGTCAATCAGGTCATAATGCTTTCTTTTAATATGGTTATTATCGCATCTATGATTGGCGCTGGAGGTTTAGGGTATGATGTTTTGACCTCTTTAAGAAAACTGGACATTGGAGGTGGTTTTGAGTCGGGCTTGGCGATAGTTATTTTAGCTGTCGCTCTTGATCGTTTAAGTCAGGCTTATGTTAAATTAAGACCAGATAGTAAATCTAAAAATCAAAATATATTTAAAAGCTATAAATTATTTTTTATATGCTTTGGTGTGATGATTATTTCTTATCTTGTAGGATTTTTTAGTGAACTCATTAGAAATTATCCAGACGAACTAACAGTAAGTACTTCTTCATTTTGGGAAGATTCTATGAGGTATATAAATATTAATTATTATGACTTACTGGAGTCAATTAAAGTTTTTTTACTGATTTTTTTTCTCATGCCTATTAAAAAATTTTTTTTAGCTATTCCTTGGCCATGGACAGTAACAATAATTACTATAATAGCTTGGCACTATGGAAAATTTAAATTATCTATCCTAACTTTTTTACTTTTAATGTTCATCGTAATTTCAGGATTATGGACTAAAGCTATGATTACCATCTATCTATGTGGATCTAGTGTTATAATTGCATGTATAATAGGAATTCCTTTAGGCATATTTGCGGGTCTAAATAAAAAGGCGGATAGAGTCTTAACTGCATTTGTAGATACTTTACAAACACTTCCTAGCTTTGTGTATTTAATTCCTGTTGTAATGCTTTTTAGAGTGGGCGACTTTACTGCTATGATTGCAGTTGTTCTTTATGCTTTAGCTCCAGCTATTCGGTATACAGCCCTTGGTATCAAAAATATTAATAGTGAACTTATTGAAGCAAGTTTAATAAGTGGATGCACAGAGAGACAATTGCTTTTTAAGGTACGTCTACCTCTAGCTCTTCCTCAAATACTACTAGGTATCAATCAAACAATTATGTTGGCTCTTTCGATGTTAGTGATAACTGCTTTGGTGGGCACGAGAGATTTAGGTCAGGAAGTTTACATGGCCCTAACAAAAGCAGACATTGGTAGAGGGCTCGTTGCGGGATTATGTGTCGCTTTTATTGCTATTATTGCTGATAAAATTATTGTAGCATCTAGCAATCGTTTAAAAATCAAGTACGGATTATAATAAAATGAATATTAATTACCCTGAAGTCATTCAATCCTTAAATATTTGGTCCGGTGAAATAGATATTCAAGTCTTAGGTGGCGGTATCACAAATCATAATTTCGTTGTTATTGATAACAATAAAAAGGCTGTGGTTCGAATAGGACAGGATATCCCCGAACATTTAGTTATACGTTCTAACGAGTTAATGGCCAGCCAAGCTGCAAATAAAGTTGGTATTGGTCCTAAAATTCTTCATCATGAAAAAGGGATATTAGTTTTAGATTTTATTGAAAGTAAAACTTATGATTCTGAACTTGTGAGAAATAACATTCATAAAATTATTCCTTTAATTAAAAAGGTCCATCAAGAAATTCCAAATCATTTAATTGGTGCACCAATGATTTTTTGGGTATTCCATGTCATTAAAAATTATGCAAATTTCTTAGAATATAAAAAAAGTAAACATATACTTCGTATTCCAGAACTTTTAAAAAGCTGCAAATATTTAGAAAAGTTATCTGCCCCTCATGAAATAGTCTACGGACATAATGATTTATTAGCAGCAAACTTTTTAGATGATGGCTCCAAGTTGTGGCTTGTGGATTGGGAATATGCAGGTTTCAATAACCCCTTGTTTGATTTAGGAGGTCTTGCATCCAATAATGATTTTTCTTCAGAACAAGAAATAAGTTTACTGGAAGAATATTTTGAGAAAAAAATAACAGACAAATTATTGGAGCAGTATCATGCAATGAAATGTTCATCTTTATTAAGAGAGACTATGTGGAGTATGGTTTCTGAAATTAGCTCAAGTCTAGATTTTGATTATCAACAGTATACAGAAGATTATTACTTAAAATATAAAGAATCTTATAAGAATTTAACTAAATAAAATGTCCTCTAAATTACCAAAATCTTCAAAAATAGTAGTTATAGGCGGTGGGATTATTGGATGCTCTACTGCTTATCACTTAGCTCATATGGGTTTAGAGGTTGTATTGCTTGAAAGAAAAAAGCTTACTTCCGGAACAACTTTTCATGCAGCAGGTTTAGTGGGGCAGCTTCGTACAAATGCAAATATTACACAATTATTAGGCTATTCAGTTGATTTATATAATAAATTAGAAAAAGAAACGGGTCTGGGTACTGGCTGGAAAATGAATGGTGGTCTTAGACTTGCCTGTAATCAAGAAAGATGGACGGAAGTTCAAAGACAAACAACAACAGCTCATTCGTTTGGTTTAGAAATGAATTTATTATCTGCAAAAGAAGCTCAAGAACTATGGCCTATAATGGACATAAGCGATGTAGTGGGAGCTGCTTTTCTTCCAACCGATGGTCAAGCAAATCCATCAGATATCACTCAAGCCTTAGCTAAGGGAGCACGAACAAAAGGAGCTATTATTATTGAGGAAGTTGATGTTCTAGATTTAATTAAAGATAAAAATAAAATAATAGGATTAAAGACTTCGCAAGGTGATATTTCTTGTGAGAAAGTAGTATGCTGTGCAGGCCAATGGACTAGAACCTTCTCAGAAAAATTTGGTGTCAATGTTCCCTTAGTTCCCTTTCAACATCAATATTTAGTAACTGAAAAAATTGAAGGTGTGCAGCCAAATTTACCAACACTTCGTGATCCTGATCGTCTTATTTATTTTAAAGAAGAAGTTGGAGGTCTTGTGATGGGAGGTTATGAATCTAATCCAAAAAGTTGGGCTGAAGAAGGAATACCAAAAGATTTTCATTACACACTTCTTGACTCAGATTTTGACCATTTTGAAGATCTTATGACTAACGCTTTAGGAAGAGTGCCATTACTTGAAACTGCTGGAGTGAAAGAGCTCATTAATGGCCCGGAGAGTTTTACTCCAGATGGAAATTTTATTTTGGGTGAGTCACCAGAGCAAAATAATTTTTATGTTGGAGCAGGTTTTAATGCATATGGAATTGCTGCAGGTGGCGGTGCAGGAATGGCTCTTGCTGAATGGGTCGCTAATGGAGAACCACCTTATGACTTATGGCCGGTTGATATTAGAAGGTTTGGACAACCTCACCAGGAAACAGATTGGGTGAGAAAAAGGACTTATGAGGCTTATGCTAAGCATTACACAATTGCTTGGCCTTTTGAAGAGCATGATAGTGGTCGTCCTTATAAAAAATCTCCTATTTATGAAAAATTAAAAGCAAATGGTGCATGTTTTGGTGAAAAACTTGGATGGGAGAGGCCAAACTGGTTTGCTCTAAAAGGTATGCAAGCAAAAGACCAATACACGTATGGTCGTCAAAATTGGTTTCCAATTGTAGCGGAAGAGCATAAAGCCGCTAGAGAGCAAGCAGTTATTATTGATCAAACTTCTTTTGCAAAATTTTTGATTACTGGAGCTGATGCTGAAAAAGCTCTTAGTTATATTTGCGCTAATGACATTTCTAAGCCTGTCGGCTCTTTAATATACACTCAAATGTTAAACGAGCGCGGAGGAATAGAAACAGATTTAACTGTTGTAAGATTAGATAATGACTCTTTTTACCTTGTTACTGGTACGGGATTTATGACTCACGATTTTGATTGGATCAAATCTAATATTCCAAGTGATTATAACGTTGAGCTAGAAAATATAACTTTTAGTCATTCTGTTTTTTCTTTAATGGGCCCAAAGTCAAGAGAGATACTGCAGGCTTCTTCAGAGAATAATTTTGATAATGAAAATTTTCCTTTTGCAACATTTCAAAATATTTTAATTAATAATTGCCCAGTTAAAGCATTACGCATTACTTATATGGGTGAACTTGGATGGGAGTTACATTTCCCAATTGAACATGCAGAAAATATTTATGACTCTCTTATGAAAAATGGTGAACCTTTAGGCTTAAAAAATGCTGGGTATAGAACAATTGAAAGTTGTAGATTAGAAAAAGGATATAGAGCGTGGAGTTCTGACATTGGTCCTGATCACACGCCATTAGAAGCTGGTCTTGGTTGGGCTGTTAAACTTAAAAAAGATATAGATTTTATTGGGAGACAATCTCTTTTGGATCAAAAAAAAATGGTATTAAGAAAATTTTTGCAACTTTTACTTGCGATGATCCTGAAGTAATTTTATTAGGCAGAGAAACTATTTATCGTAACGGACAAAGAGTAGGTTGGTTGAGCAGTGGCGGATTCGGATACACTATTAATAAATCTATTGGTTATGGTTATGTAAGATCTAAATTTGTCATAGATAAAAATTATATCCTTGAAGGCTCTTATGAATTAGAGGTAGCTACTAAAAAAATTAAATGTAATGTTCATCTTGACTCCCTTTACGACCCTCAAATGTTAAAAATTAAAGCTTAACTTATTAAGGATTTTTAGTTAACTTAACTCCATATTTAAAAATGAAAATTTTAGTAGCAGTTAAAAGAGTAATCGATTACAACGTTCAAATTAGAGTGAAACCTGATAATTCAGGTGTTGAAAAAGACAATGTTAAAATGTCTATGAATCCTCCCGATGAAAATGCAGTCGAAGAAGCTATAAAACTCAAGGATTCTGGAGAAGTAACGGAAGTTGTCATTGTCTCTATCGGACAAGAGAAATGCCAAGACACAATTAGAACGGCATTGGCCATGGGTGCTGACAGAGGAATTTTAGTTAAGGCTGGCGACGATATTGAACCTCTTGCAGTGGCTAAGACTCTTAAAATTATTGTAGAAAAAGAAAAACCAAATATGGTTTTATTAGGAAAGCAGGCAATTGATGATGATTGTAATCAAACAGGTCAAATGCTCTCAGCCATACTCAACTGGCCACAAGGATGTTTTGTCTCAGAATTAGGAATAAACAATAGTGCAATAACTATTTCTCGTGAGATTGATGAAGGTTTAGAACAGTTAGAAATTCAACTACCTGCTGTAGTGACTTGTGATTTAAGATTAAATGAACCAAGATTTGCCTCTTTACCAAATATTATGAAAGCTAAGAAAAAACCAATAGAAATTATTGAGATTGAATCACTAGGAGTTGATACGATACCTAAAGTAAAGTATTTAAAAGTTGAACAACCACCAGTAAGACAGGGCGGAGTGATGGTTGCTGATGTTAAAGAGCTGATTCAAAAACTAAAATATGAGGCTAAGGTAATCTAATGAGTGTCTTAGTTGTAGCGGAGCACAATAATGTAAGTTTAAAGTCTTCTACCCTTAATACCATTCAAGCTGCTTCTCAAATAGATAAAGATATTCATTTACTTGTTTGTGGTTTTCAAAATGATGAGGTGGTTAATCAGGCATCTACTTTAGAAGGAGTTAATAAAATACTTCAATTAAATGATGAAATCATTCAACATCAACTTGCGGAGCATGTCTCACAAGTAATTATAAATTTATCTAAAAACTATTCTCATATTCTGGCTCCATCCTCAACATTTGGTAAAAATTTTATGCCGAGAGCAGCAGCTATATTAGATCATTCGCAAATAAGTGATATTTCAGGAGTTATTTCTCCAGATACTTTTATAAGACCTATCTATGCTGGTAACGCTATTGCAACTGTACAATCATTAGATCCTGTTAAATTCATAACAGTTAGAACGACATCTTTTGAGCCAGTAGAAATAATAGGCGGTAGTGCTAGTATTGAAAAAATTTCATTAAACTTAGAAGGCATCGCTACAAAGTTTTTAGATAGGAAAGAATCAAAATCTGAAAGACCTGAATTAGGAAGTGCCAGGGTGGTAATTTCTGGAGGAAGAGGTCTAGAAAATGGAGATAATTTTAAACTTTTAAATGAAATAGCCGATAAATTAAATGCTGCAATCGGGGCATCACGAGCTGCAGTTGATGCAGGTTATATTGGAAATGAGTGCCAAGTTGGTCAAACAGGTAAAATGGTGGCTCCTG